>Ga0307942_1000589_pt1:15000-25973 | contig 25973 bp, 29 predicted proteins | sample OrgLakmetagen175_FD_201846 | JGI IMG/M metagenome (GOLD analysis project Ga0307942, IMG submission 201846) | Saline water microbial communities from Organic Lake, Antarctica - #175 | ecosystem: Environmental > Aquatic > Non-marine Saline and Alkaline > Saline | place: Antarctica... | reverse complement strand
CTGGATTTCGGCAGAGTTAATATATTAGAAATTACACAATTTCCTGATTTCTCTGCTAGGCAGCAGCTCACAGACACGGGCGAGCTTGGGGCCCGTGTCCTCCCGCGTTCCATTCACAGCCTAAGGTTCTACTGTCGGTACTACACTTAGCGCTGTTACACTTGCCCTACATCCATCTACATTTTCTTGAACCTCCTTGAGAACCAATCACCTGTTGTACAGGGCCCTTGCCAGGAGGGATGTGGTGAAGGTCTTGCCCTACATCCATCTACATTTCCTTGAACCTCCTTGAGAACCAATCACCTGTTGTACAGGGCCCTCGCCAGAAGGAATGTGGTGAAGGTCTTGCCCTATATCCATCTATATTTCCTTGAACCTCCTTGAGAATCAATCACCTGTTGTACAGGGCCCTTGCCAGGAAGGATGTGGTGAAGGTCTTGCCCTACATCCATCTACATTTCCTTGAACCTCCTTGAGAATCAATCACCTGTTGTACAGGGCCCTCGCCAGAAGGGTTGTGGTGAAGGTCTTGCCCACTCCAGGGGGGCCATGCACACTGAGCACCTACAGCACACGCAAAGGCATGAAACGCGGTCTACGATGGTCTGCACTGCACAACATTCGTTCTGTTTGCAGCAGTTCATTACAGATACAAGCCTTCAAAGCCCTTAAGATGAATCAGCGGCAGGGGCATGCACCAAGCTCTAAAAAATGGACAACTGCATCGTAGGAATGTTCAGAGCATGATGATGCTTGAGTGTGATGATGCCAGGTCATTCAAAGTGTACTTCATACAAGCCCTGGATGATGCTTGAGTGTGATGATGCCAGGTCATTTGAAGTGTATTTCATACAAGCCCTGGATGACGCTTGAGTGTGATGATGCCAGGTCATTTAAAGTGTACTTCATACAAGCCCTGGACAAAGGGACCATGCACACTGATCACTTAGACACTTCCTTTCAAGGAAAAATATTCAGAAGCACAGGGCAGCTGCCCCGAAGGCTAAAAGCCTTGTGGTCCGTGGTCAGACTTTTAAGGTCACACAATTAGATCTGCATAGTAATGTGATACCAGCCACATAAACTGCTTGATGTCTATCTCCATCTGTTAAAAAAGTCAAACGCATTGAAGTGGAAGGGAGCATCAAATCGGCACTGTTCAAGCATGATTATGAACAGCACCAACTACATAATTGAGTGCCTTATCTGTTAATTTGATTTCTCATCACCTGGTAAAAGGTAACGAAGAAATGAGAGAGGACGCAGATATATCAACGGCATGGAGAAGGACAAGATGGAAAAAAATATATATTGTAAGGTGCGCATGATGAATAGATGCCTTTCCTACAATCTAGGCTTACCAAAGGCTTCCGTGGCTGCAGGTTTTCCACATGCGCACACACCGCATCCACCAGCTGATTTACAGCCAGGCTCTGCACAACAAAGGGGCAAGGAACACAACATGTTAATCCAGGGAGCTGTGGCACTGTATTGCTGAAAAGTAGCCTGTTGACATGCGCACACCTAGGGTTGGCCAGAATCACACATTTATAGGTATACACGGTGTGCATGCGGCATTCTTAGCATATAAACCGCCATGGGTATATACGGTGTGCATACGGCTTATACGGTGCATATATACGGTTCTCGTCAACACCACATCCAACAGCTGATGGACAGCACAGGCCGCTGGCGCTGAAAGAGGGGGAGAAAGCAGCGAAAGCCATGTATTACACACAGGGTTGGCCAGAACCATAATCATACGATGTGTAGGTAAACGGATATTTTGGCAGGAAATCATCAAATATAGTCGGTCACATACGGTGTATACATACGGGTCTGGCCAACCCTAATCATAAATCGGCCTTGTAAAAAAAATCAAACTGTCAGCACGTAAGCTGAAAAACATGACACTCTGGTTGCTCCCAACTTGCACGTGCACTGCGCAAAGCATCCTGCTGAACCATCTGAGTCATGTTTATGGTTGTACAGCTGCAATGAAGGCGAGAGACCTGTCCAAGTTCATTGTTTCGCAAACACTTTCGAGCCGTGTTGTGTGAGTGCATTGGGACGTGCTTTGACAAAACTACGCCATCAAGCATTGCGTTGGACACTGTGTGCACAAAAAGAGTGCTGGGTGGGTGTTCACCTTTTTGTGGTTGCAGGGTTTGAGAAAAGGCACGAGCATGCACATGTGCAGCAGGGCTCTGCGTGGACTAATAAGGCGGGGAACACAGCATGCACAGCATGCACCCAAGAAAGACTGTGTATGAAACCAAAGGCATAGTTATCCCAAAAGTGAACATACCTGCCCCACCACACTCTCGTGCAGCATCCTCTCTGTACGCTCGCATGCGCCAGGGGAAAACTTGGTGGTTCCTGCAAAAGCGAGCAAGCACATCTGTTTTCTATAGAAAGGGCACTAGGAATGAGCAAAGGAGCTTAGGAATACGCAGCCATCATGTAATGCCTAGTACCACCCTCGCTTGCACGGACCTGAAATGAACGCGCCCACCACAGTTGTGGCTAGCACCACTTTTCTGTAGGATTGCATGGAGATGCCTGCCATCGAAGGCATCTTGAACATCTTGAGCTCTACACACAATGGTTTACTAAAAGATACTACTGGTGCAAAGTCTCCTCTTAGGAGAGCTCTTCATTTAGCAGTGCTTCTGGAAAACAAATACCACATTTATATTCTCACAATCATAAAAACACTTCATCATGCTGTCACTAACTGTCCTCAACGGAGAAAATCTGGTGACAGTTCAGGTAAGGAGCTTTCTCTGTGTTGAGCACAAACAGCCATGTCCCTTTCCATAAGGTTCAGCATGGCTTCACTCCTCCGAGAAGAAGAACACAGAAGTCTCTCCAGCTTCCTTCTTTAGATTGGTGTTCCTGCCTCGTACATGCACGTTCGGACTTCTATCTTGCATCAAGCCACATGCGCGTATGCCCACTCGTGAGCAACTACAGGTGGATGAGGATACCAGCCTGGAGACGCTGAAAGCCATCTTGGAGGCAGAGACGAACGTACCAGGTGAGGCACTTCTTGCTTCTTGCCAAGGTTAAAACACACATACACACACACTTATGCACATACAGATACACACACTCACACACATACACACACACAAATACACACATGAACACACACACACCCCCATACACACGCATACACTCACAAACACACACACACACACACACACACACACGCAAACACACACACACACACAAACACACACACACACACACACATGAACACACGCACACATACACACACATGCACACACATATACACACTCACGCACACACACTCACACACACACACATACACACACACACACACACACACATGAACACACACACACATGCACACAGATACACACACAAACACACATGAACACACATATGCACACACAGATACACACTCACACACATACACACACACACACGCACACACACTCACACACAAATACACACACTCGCACACACACAAACACATAAAAACTCACACACGCCCGCAAACGTGCTCATCAAACATTTTTGTTATGCAGGAGCGCAGCAAGTCCTTGTGCTGGGCACTAACCCCTTGCGAGATAACACGTACGTGGCTTACGGAGCACTGTGTTGCGCTACAATTGCTTATGGAGCACTTTGTTGCGCTACAATTGCACAGTGCTCTTTGAAAAGAGGCTTGTTCTTGTAGCCATGGTATCGTCTGTCCAGGAATTGCTCTTGCATCTGCTTGCACCGTGAAAATAAGCTACTCCGTTAAAACCTCCCTCTGAACTCTCTACCACACCATGTATTGTGATGAGCATGTATTGTGATGAGCATGCTCACATGACCGGTCATCACTGACTCGCCACCTTTGTCCTTTAATGTCCTCCTCTCTGCAGTGCCACCCTCGGTGCTTGTGGTGTTAGTGATGGAGACGTGTTGCAGGTGTGTGTGTGTATGTATGTATGTATGTATGAATGTTTGTGTGTTTTGTGTGTGTGTCAGTATTTTATAGGGAAAACCTTGATTTCATCACCCCCCAATCTGGGAATTTGATAAATTGGGTTCTCATATCGATTTCATTTTGCTGCCCCAGCCCGCCGCGAGGCCGCATTTTGTTGAATGTTGTACGTAAGTGAATTGCAAGGTTCAAAAGTGTTGCATCAACTGAATCAGGTCCAGACTTGGGATTGTTAGGAGGAAGTGTCTCCAAACTGTCCTTTTAACCGAGTCCTTTGTCTAAACAGTTCCACGGCCTTTCATTGCGCCGAACCACTCCAAAACAGCCTCTGGGTGTGGATATGTTTTGGGGAGTTTATGGAATTTGTGATGTAAAACGCCTTTCGAAGGTTCTCTGAGGGCCGCAGAAATGTTTTACAACGAGGCTCCTCGACACCCCCAAAAGCTTGATTTCATTTCAATTCTAAAATTCGGAAACCCATGTTTTCATATTGATCAATATGTTTCAGCTTAAACACTGGTGTGTGTTTGTGTGTCAAGCGTGTGCTTGTGTTTGTATTGGGTTGTGTCATCATTGTGCAAATGTGTGCTTGTGTTGTTACAAATCAATGTCTGTGGCGTGCTGTTTTGGAGCGCACACCTATCACAAGTTACAGTACACATTTCATTATAATATATTGCACGCATGTGGTATATATTATGGGGTACGTTGCAGGTGTTGTTTCAAAGCAATGTCTCTGCAATGGGTTTTCAGGGCAGTGCTTGTGGTGCTTGTGATGGAGAGGCAGCTCACACGTCCACCTTCGAGAGCGCACATACACACATGCGTGTAATATACTGTAATAAAGTTTGTGTAATGCAGTTTCTGATGGGTGTGCGCATGCACGTGTGGGTGTGCATAGGGCTGGCCAAAACCGTATGTGTACAAGTGTACACCACATATGACTGTGTATTTGGTGATTTCCCTGCCAAAAATGCCGTATACACACCGCATATATATGGTTCTGGCCAACCCTATATGCACGATAAGGTGGGCCCACATGTGCATATGTAAGCTCAAAGAATCGCTCAAACTCACACAATTGTCATACTTATTCATACCATGTTTGGTATCAACCTACTAGCTAAATTTGCATTAACACAAGCTGCACTTGCATGCCCCTCCCCCCTTCCTCTGTGAGGAAGAAGCAACGGCTCAAGCAACACACACAGATGTTGGATGTCAGAAGGAGCGAGTTTGTTACGAGGAGTACCTTCAAAAATAGCCAAACAACTAAGAACCGTAGACCGTTGATCACGTTCCGAATTCAAGGGAAATCACACGTTTGTCCTTGCCACTGATTTACCATGAAACATACATGTATATTGAACTCATCGCTCCCTCACTCCCTTTTTGCTTCCTTAGCCTAGGTCCCTCTTTTAACCCCCTTTGCACACGCAAAAATTTTGCGCTCGCGCATACATACTTCAGAAACTCAACCCTGCGTTGGCACTGCACAGCTGCAAAAGCAACTGCACATCACGGCATGGTCGAAACAAAAAACAATTGCACACGAGACCTATGGAAGTGCGCTGAGTGCTTGAGGGAGGAGAGGTCCTCGCTTTTCACTGCACATTTATATTCTGATAATCCTTAGTCATATGCAAAATTTATGTCCCATGTGCAGTTGGTACGCTAAAAGTTAGAACAGGCCATTGGCCAGTAACAAGGATTCAGAGCAACTTGATTGGTGCGCCCAGTCTTGCAATTCTTCCTCTAGCAAACACCCTCAGCAGCGGGCTCACCAACCTGATCTAGCAAACTCTCTCAGCAGTGGGCTCACAATGTGCTTTAGCAAACACCCTCAGCAGTGGGCTCACCAGCCTCCTCTAGCAAACACTCTCAGCAGTGGGCTCACCACCTTCCTCTAGAAAATTCTCTCAGCAGTGGGTTCACAATATGCTGACACAGTAGGGCTCACGATATGCTGACACAGAAGGGATCACGGTATGCTGACACAGAAGGGATCACGATATGCTGACACAGAAGGGATCACGATATGCTGACACAGTAGGAATCACAGTATGCTGACACAGTAGGGCTCACGATATGCTGACACAGAAGGGCTCACGGTATGCTGACACAGGAGGGCTCACAATATGCTGACACAGAAGGGATCACGATATGCTGACACAGAAGGGATCACGGTATGCTGACACAGGAGGGCTCACAATATGCTGACACAGAAGGGCTCACAATATGCTGACACAGTAGGGCTCACGATATGCTGACACAGATGGGATCACGATATGCTGACACAGTAGGAATCACAGTATGCTGACACAGTAGGAATCACGATACGCTGACACAGTAAGGCTCACGGTACGCTGACACAGTAGGGCTCACGGTACGCTGACACAGTAGGGCTCACGGTATGCTGACACAGGAGGGCTCACAATATGCTGACACAGTAGGGCTCACGATATGCTGACACAGAAGGGCTCACGGTATGCTGACACAGGAGGGCTCACAATATGCTGACACAGAAGGGCTCACAATATGCTGACACAGTAGGGCTCACGATATGCTGACACAGAAGGGCTCACGATATGCTGACACAGAAGGGATCACGATATGCTGACACAGAAGGGATCACGATATGCTGACACAGTAGGGCTCACAATATGCTGACACAGTAGGGCTCACAATATGCTGACACAGTAGGGCTCACGGTATGCTGACACAGAAGGGATCACGGTATGCTGACACAGGAGGGCTCACAATATGCTGACACAGAAGGGCTCACGATATGCTGACACAGAAGGGATCACGGTATGCTGACACAGTAGGGCTCACAATATGCTGACACAGTAGGGAGCAATGTGAGTTATGAACTAATAATAGCCTCAGTGCACCCGTGCAATTGCACGTGATGGCCGCACATCAAAAAAGCAAAAGGGGCCACACGAGTAAGCAATTGCACAAAAAACGGAAGGCTATCCTGAATATGCCTGGAGACAAGAGCGGTATAAATCCATGCGTAAAACAATTATTGGGAAGATATTTGCAAGAAATCCGTGCGGTGGGTACGGTATGAATTGCATGCTTTGAGTATGTTGCATGTGACTTTTGCGTGTAACGTATGCATATCTATTTTATTTATGTTGCATGTGACTTTTGCGTGTAACATATGCACATATATTTTGAGTATGTTGCATGTGACTTTTGCGTGTAACGTATGCATATATAATTTGATTATGTTGCATGTGACTCTTGCGTGTAACGTATGCACATATATTTTGATTGAGTTGCATGTGACTCTTGCGTGTAACATATGCACATATATTTTTATTAAGTTGCATGTGACTCTTGCGTGTAACGTATGCATATATATTTTGATTAGGTTGGATGTGACTCTTGCGTGTAATTTGTGTGTGTTACATCAAATTCCAATGCACCCATGCGCTTGTAGATGATGACAGTCAACCCACAAGCTATTGCAGCAGGGGGCTCACGTCAGCAGCAGGGCGGGGCTGGAGGGGCAGGCAGAGGTAGGCACACACACACAAAAGTATCTAAACACACATGTATATATACATATACACGCTCCCATTATATATGAACATATACACACTCGTATATACTCACATATATGCTCGCTCCCACTCGCGCACGTGCACACGCCCACACACATGCACACACGCACACTCACACAAATACTCAACACATACATAGACTTGCACTTTCGTGTGCGCGCACGCGTACACGCACGCACACGTGCACACACACACAAACACACACACACGCACGCACGTATGCACGCACACACACACAGGCACACACGCACACACACACGCACGCACACACGCACGCACGCACACACGCATACACTCAGGAGCTGCAGCGGCCATGGCAAACATGAACCCGGATGGATCTCTAGTCTCCCCTGGTGCGTTTGTGGCTGCTCTCAAGGCTGACCCCACCACGTTGGCACAAATCAGGGCGAGCAATGCGGAGGTGCGTTTTTGGAAAGAAGTAAAGCTGGCCAAAACCATACTTGTATACGTGCATACGGTGCGCATACATATGTATGTTTGTTATTTGTATGTGTATACGGTGCGTATACATTTGTACGTGTATACATTTGTGCGTATATACATTTGTACGTGTTTACATTTGTACGTGTATACATATGTGCGTATATGCATTTGTACGTGTGCATGTGTACGTGTGAACGGTGCGTATACATTTGCACGTGTATACATTTGTACGTGTTTACATTCGTGCGTATATACATTTATACGTGTACATTTGTGCGCATATACATTTGTACGTGTAAACATTTGTACGTGTATACATATGTGCGTATATGCATTTGTACGTGTACATGTGTACGTGTAAACAGTGTGCATACATTTGTGCGTGTATACGGTGCGTATAAGGGAGTTGTAGCAAAAGTACCCGCCTTCAATGTTAACATACATGCACTGATGCAGATCACGGTGTGTATGCCAAGGGTGTGGTGTGTGGTGCGTGGATGAAAAGTGCGTGCCTGTCCTGTGCGTGAGTGTGAGTGTACGTTCAGGTGTGTGTGAAGTAACTAGCAATTGTAGAGCCAAATGTGTGGGATTGAGGGTTTGCATGGCTATCCTCAAAGCAGACTGGACGAAGTAGAGATTATCCTTAATAACGTGCGTGTATAAAAATGTATGAGAGTGTGATCGATGCCCTACCACAAGTGTGACTGATCGGCACTTTTCTGCACTGCTATGGCACCATTAGGCACTGCCTTCTGCTTTGTCAGTCACACTCAATGGTCTGTCGTTGTGTCTGTTCTCATTCCTGGGCCATTCTTGTTGCAGTCACAGTATGCTTTGTGCTTTGGCAGCCCCTTACTCGGCACTGGTCTGCCATTGTGTCTGTGCTCAAACCTGGGCCATTCTTGTTGCAGTCACGCTCATGCTTTGTGCTTTGTCAGCCCCTTACTGGGCACTGGTCTGTCGTTGTGTCTGTGCCCGTACCTGGGCCATTCTTGTTGCAGTCACGCTCATGCTTTGTGCTTTGTCAGCCCCTTACTGGGCACTGGTCTGCCGTTGTGCCTGTGCTCACACCTGGGCCATCCTTATTGCAGTCACGCTCATGCTTTGTGCTTTGTGCTCGCAGCTTGGCCATGCCATTGAGACCGAAGACTTTGCCACCATCCAGCAGATGATGCGCATGATCAACAGGTGAGGCACCAACAGAGATCGCGTGTGGTTAACATGTGAGAACGAACAGGTGATGGGCTTTATTGACAGGCGAGACGCTAACAGGTATGGCATTTGAATATGTAAGTGAAGACATTAACAGATGATGCGCATGATCAACAGGTGAGGCACCAAGAGTTGGCGTGTGGTTACGTGTGAGAACGAACAGATGATGGGCTTTATTGACAGGCGAGACGCTAACAGGTATGGCATTTCAATATAAATTAAGACACCTAGTTTGGATTACAGAGGCCTCCAGCCTGGCATGGCTGCTCAACCTATAGGTCCCAACAAAAAAAATCAATTGAAAAAGACACTAACAGATGATGGGCATCGCCAACAGGTGAGGCACCAACAGAGATGGCACTTAATAAAAGCTAGGGCTGTTCCGCGCCACCACGCAGCAGTTGACGTGCATGGTTATTGCACGAGCCGTTTGGTGAATTGATGCGCGTGATAAAAAGCTGAGGCTGTTGCTGCGCCACCACGCAGCAGGTGACGTGCATGATCATTGCACGAGCCGTATGCTGAATTGATGAAAAGCTGAGGCTGTTGCTGCGCCACCACGCAGCAGGTGAGGTGCATGGTTATTGCACGAGCCGTTTGCTGAATAGATGCGCGTGATGAAAAGCTGAGGCTGTTGCTGCGCCACCACGCAGCAGGTGAGGTGCATGGTCATTGCACGAGCCGTTTGCTGAATTGATGTGCGTGATGAAACGCTGAGGCTGTTGCTGCGCCACCACGCAGCAAATTGTGTGCACATGACGGACAGGTGAGACATATGATGGATGACACACTTCGAGCGGTGTTGCAGCTTGGCGTACAGCTAGACAGCAGGTTCACACTTCCATGTTGTGTTGCCGCTACTTCTGGCATTCTTGGGTATTTGCAGCGCTCCATCAGAAGCACAGAAGCACTCCCCATCAGAAGCATACATCTGGCATTCTTGGGTATTTGTAGCGCTCCATCAGAAGCACAGAAGCACTCCCCATCAGGATCATACTTCTGGCATTCTTGGGTATTTGCAGCGCTCCATCAGAAGCACAGAAGCACTCCCCATCAGGAGCATACTTCTGGCATTCTTGGGTATTTGCAGCGCTCCATCAGAAGCACAGAAGCACTCCCCATCAGAAGCGCACCAGCGCACACATGCTGTTAGGATGGCAAGGGAGGGTGGAGAGGCACCGCCACTACATCCAGAAAGTACTCAGAGAAAGGGTGAAGACCGCACACGTGCTGTTAGGATGACATGGGAGGGTAGAGAGCCACTGCCACTACATCCAGAAAGTACTCAGAGAAAAGGTGAAGAGCCACCGTTACTACAACCAGGAAGTACTCAGAGAAAGGGTGAAGAGTGCACACATGCTGTTAGGATGACGAAAGAGAGCGGACAGCCACCGCCACCTACACCCAGAAAGAGGGTGAAGAGCCGCCGTTACTACAACCAGGAAGTACTCAGAGAAAGGGTGAAGAGCCGCCACCACTTCAACCAGGAAGTACTCAGAGGGAGGGTGAAAAGCACCATCACCACAACAATAACAAAACCTCATAATGCTGTCCGGTGACCAGCGCATGTTTGTTCACACGAAAAAGTTGTGCCTATCACAGTCTGTGCGTGGTTTAGATTGTAGGGTGTAACTGAAACCAGATGCGCACAGTGTTCCAAGTTCTAGGCATAACGTTTATCCCCCCTCCTCCCCCCCCCACACAAACACACTTACACTTACACACACAAACACAAACACACATACATATATACAATCACATACATACATACACTCATT
>Ga0307942_1000589_pt1:0-10000 | contig 25973 bp, 29 predicted proteins | sample OrgLakmetagen175_FD_201846 | JGI IMG/M metagenome (GOLD analysis project Ga0307942, IMG submission 201846) | Saline water microbial communities from Organic Lake, Antarctica - #175 | ecosystem: Environmental > Aquatic > Non-marine Saline and Alkaline > Saline | place: Antarctica: Organic... | reverse complement strand
GTGATACACACAGTCAGCTTTGTGTGTGATACACACAGTCAGCTTTGTGTGTGATACACACAGCCAGCTTTGTGTGTGATACACACACTCAGTTGTGTGTGTGATACGCAGACCTTGTGCCTTGCTACCGCACTACTGCTGCTTCTCTCCAGCATTGACAGTGCTGTCTCTATCTTTTCCTGCAAGGATGCTAGTTCATATGGGCTTTACAATGCCCGCTGCATTGCACGCTACAGATTGCACGCACCCAAACATCACACTTTGCACATCACACATCGCACGCACCCAAACATCACACTTTGCACATCACACATCGCACGCACCCAAACATCAAGCTTTGCACATCACACATCGCACGCACGCAAACATCACACTTTGCACATCACACATCGCACGCACGCAAACATCACACTTTGCACATCACACATCGCACGCACGCAAACATCATACTTTGCACATCACACATCGCACGCACGAAAACATCATACTTTGCACATCACACATCGCACGCACGAAAACATCATACTTTGCACATCACACATCGCACGCACGAAAAAATCACGCTTTGCACATCACACATCGCACGCACACAACCAAACACTTTGCGCATTACACATCGCACGCACGCAAGCATCACACTTTACACATCACACAAATCACACATCGCACGCACGCAACCAAACGCTTTGCACGCACTTTGCACACACTTTGCACATTGCACATCGTACATTGCGCCCAAAGCTAGACTTTGTGTTGTGCAGTGCCAAACTGTGTTGTGCAGTGCCAAACTGCACTTCCTCTGTTCGTGCTCACTTCATGCCATGCTAGCCATTTCCTACTTCTAAATCGTGTTACTTCATGCTAAATTGTTTTTACTTCTAAATCGCTGAAGTGCTATTTCTTTTCGTGAGCTTCCTACACTGCCCTCCTGCGCTATACAGGCTGCACAGATGCTGACCTAGGAAGTGTGAAGTGTGTTTTGAAGTGACTCATTTGAGACATGTGTGTTTGGACTGTGTGCTCTTAACTGCACCCCCTGGGCTGCATTCTTCGCTGCATGACACCGGTATCTTTCCTGCCGGAGTAAACACTTCTTTCCTGTTGGAGTCAGCAATCCTTCTTTCCTTCCGGACAATCCTTCTTGCATGCCGGGTTTGAACAATCCTTCTTTCCTTCTTTCCTTCTTTCCTGCCGGAGTCAACGCTTCTTATCTTTCCTGCCGGAGTCAATTCTGATCTTTTTGAGACAATTCTGATCTTTCCTGCCGGAGTCAACGATTCTGAAGGTGTTAAGGATGATTGAAGAGTATTTTTGGCTGGTGTGGTTGCAATGTGTGCTCTTGACCCCCCCCCCCCCTGCATCACACAGGTGCTCAGCTTTGGGTCTTGTGACACCGAGATCTCCTTCTTGCCGGAGTCAAAGATTCCAAAGGAGTTTGAGAGCATGATCGAGGAGAAGAGCGAAGAAGACGCAGCGCGCAGCATGGCAGAGGTGTAGGGGGGTATACATGTGGGGGAAACAAGATGCATGCCAATGGAAATGCACTCCCTACATGAATGAAGGAAAAGGATCCAATGTTTGGTGTGCCAATTCGGCACCGGGCACCGTAAAATCATTTTGCCACCAAACATCAAGACCTAGGTTTTGATCTCGGGCCAGTCCCTGACACTGTTCTTGCCTTCCCTTGTGTGAATGGGCGGCAGCCCGCACCTGAGAGCAGAAAAAAAAACAACTAAGGATCGGGAGGGTTGCAGGCTTGGCTGCATGTTTATATACGTAGAGTTGGCCAGAACCATATATATACAGTATATATACGGTATTTTTGGCAGGAAAACCACCGAATATACGGTCATATACGGCGTATATATACGGTTCTGGCCAACCCTATACATATGTGTTAAATGGTAGTATGCCTTTTTTAATTACCTATTTCAACAGATACCAAACAGTCATTGATGCAGATACATTGATGCATTGATACATTGATGCAGATACATTGATACATTGATACATTGATACATTGATGCAGCTGCATTGATTCAGATACATTAATACATTGCTACATTGATGCAGATACATTGATACATTGATGCATTGATACATTGATGCAGATACCAATCAGCCATTGATACAGATACATTGATGCATTGATGCATTGATACATTGATGCAGATACCAATCAGCCATTGCGAGACACGTGTAATGAATTAGGAGGGGAATAAAGCTCATGATGTTCCTGCAAAAAAGTGTGCTCTCAGACGCCTCTGGATCGAAAGTTTCATTTGGCATTGCATTTTTGATTCTTGCACGCATTGGAAGTCTCTGTTGCTTGAACGGCTTTTCCAAAACACACGCCTTGGAAGTCACTGGTGCTTAGTCAGCTTTGCCAAAACACACGCCTTGGAAATATCTGGTACTTGAACGGCTTTTGCAAAACACACGCCTTGGAAGTCGCTGGTGCTTAGTCAGCTTTGCCAAAACACACGCCTTGGGAATCTCTGGTACTTGAACGGCTTTTGCAAAACACACGCCTTGGAAGTCGCTGGTGCTTTGTCAGCTTTGCCAAAACACACGCCTTGGAAGTTGCTGGTGCTTAAACGGCTTTGCCAAAACACACACCTGGGAAGTCGTTGGTGCTTAGTCAGCTTTGCCAAAACACACGCCGGCCATCGCCAGTCCTTACACATTTATTCACACCTCCGCACGTTAGCGTCTTTTCTTCCGCTGTGTTCTGCTGTGTGCCTCGCCTTTTTCTTAAGTCAAAAATCAGGACCTCTCCCTCTTCTCTCTGTGGGGAGAACGCCCACAGCAGAGAGCTCAGACAAATCCCCCCTTAAGCTTTCGCTTGTCGGTTACATCTCTGCTGTGTGCCTTGTTCACACAATCAGAAACAGGAATATCCCTGTTAAGTGAACTGATCAGAGTCAATGATGTACAACCTGTCACGTATTTGCTGTATGCCTGGTCTTCATGGTTTGAAACAGAAAAAGCCATTTTGGCTGTCAGTGCACAGTCCTTAAATTTTTTGCTCTGTGCATTAACAGAAAGAGCCCTCTTGGCTGTCAGTGCACAGTCCTTCACATTTTTGCTGTTGCATTAACTGAAACAGCCCATTTGGCTGTCAGTGCATAGTCCCTCACATCCCTGCTGTGTACATCATCTCCACAGGGCCAAAAGGGAGGGGCATCAACGTCATCTGCACAGCCGTCACAACCAGCGGCTCAACCGACAAGCCAACCCAGCTGTGAGTCACCCCTTGTTCACCATGAACCCTTTTTATTCGACTTTATTGCACGTGCACACTTGCACGCAAATACACACACGCACGCACAAACACACACGCACACACATAAACACACACACTCATGACAAAGAGACAGACATAAACTCACAAGCATACACTCATGACAAAGAGACACACATAAACTCAGAATTATACACTCACACAAACAACCTCATACACACACATAAAAAACACTCACGCATGAGGACACACATAATCTCTCACGCGCACACTCGCACACATACGCACACACAAGCACACCTGCACACACATAAGCACACTCACACTCACGCATAAGGACACACACACACATGCACACACACACACAGACACACACACACAGACATACACACACAGACACACACACGCACACACACACACACGCACACACGCACACACACACACACACACACACACACACACACACACGCAGCTGCACCAGCACCAGCACCAGCTGCACCACAGCCTGCCGCTTCCACACCCTCGCCAGCCGCAGGTACAAGTCACGAGTTTGTACCTGATCGGGACTATGAGAATGATCATAGATATATAGGCAAACATGGTAGTTTGGTTATTCTTTTCCGTGCGCCTCCTTTCCATCCTTGTAGAAAGTGCCCATCGTGTGGATTACAAGTTCAAGACATCAATCTTGCGATGCCTCGTGGAGTTAGCAATAAGACACTTAATCTACCAATGACATGCTTAATCTACCAATGATACGCTTGATCTACCAATGGCACACTTAATCTACCAATGACACGCTTGATCTACCAATGACACGCTTGATCTACCAATGACACGCTTAATGTACCAATGACACGTTTGATCTACCAATGATACGCTTGATCTACCAATGACACGCTTGATCTACCAATGACACGCTTGATCTACCAATGACACGCTTCATCTACCAATGACACTCTTGATCTACCAATGTCACGCTTAATCTACCAATGACACACTTAATCTACCAATGACACCTCTTATTAGTCAAACTGAGTAGATACCTACGTTCATGCTATTTTGGGCTTCTCCTAAAATAATTTGTAGTGCACGACTGTTTCCTGCACTCAGCAGCGCCAAAACCACTGGCAGGCTTTAGCATACTGACCACGCTGGCAGGCTATAGCATAGCAGGCTATAGCATAGCAGGCTGTAGCATAGCAGGCTGTAGCATAGCAGGCTGTAGCATATTGACCACGCTGGCAGGGTGTAGCATATTGACCACACCCGTAAAGACCATTCATTTACCTAGATATGATGTGCAACATTTTGTTGCGCACGCAATGCACATTATGCCTTTTGTGCCACCTGTTGTCACCCTCCCTTTTCTGTCATCTGGCAGCACCACTAAAGCTGGCAAGGATCAACGCACTGGGCGTGCGTCACACACACACACCGCTCTCTGATTCTTCACCTCTCTTTTCTATCACCTGCCAGCACGACGTCTGCTGGCAAGGAGCAACGCACTGGGCGTGCGTCACACACACACCGCTCTCTGATTTTCCACCTCTCTTTTCTATCGCCTGCCAGCACCACACGTGTTGGCAAGGAGCAATGCACTGGGTGTGCGTCACACACACCGCTCTCTGATTTTTCACCTCTCTTTTCTATCACCTGCCAGCACCACACACATGTTAGAAGGAGCAACCGCATGTTTCTGCCACGAATGACTTCGCTCGTTTACCGCATCTCAATACTCTGAAATGGTTGGATGGTTGAAAACTCTTCCTCGACATTGCATGCTGATCACATATGACATTAAGCTTTTTTGTTCACAATTCTTACATCTATACGTCTCAACATAATATACCTCTGCACCTGTACCATTTGCAGCGCCATCTCAACATTTGGCAGGGGGAGGAGACGCAGCCAAGATCACGCAACTCATGGGGTTAGGCTACACACAGGTATGCGTGCAGATCACACAACACATTAGGCTGCACACAGGTACGCATGCAGATAACGCAATTCATAAGGTTAGGCCACACACAGGTACGCGTGCAAATCACGCAACTCATGGGGTTAGGGGTTAGGCTACACACAGGTATGCGTGCAGATCACGCAACTCATGGGGTTAGGCTACTCACAGGTACGCTTGCAAATCACGCAATTCATAAGGTTAGGCCACACACAGGTACGCGTGCAAATCACGCAACTCATGGGGTTAGGGGTTAGGCTACACACAGGTATGCGTGCAGATCACGCAACTTATGTGGTTAGGCCACACACAGGTACGCTTGCAGATCACGCAACTCGTGGGGTTAGGGGTTAGGCTACGCACAGGTACGCGTGTAAATCACACAACTCATGGGGTTAGGAGTCAGGCTACACACAAGTATGCATGCAGATCATGCAACTCATAGGGTTAGGCCACACAGATACGAATATACAAATTTGGATCACCAGCTCATGGGGTTAGGCAATAGACAGGTGCGCGTACGGTGTGTAAGTTACTATTGTAGGGAAACGCAGGATCATGTCATACGCAAGGGAATTGCAAGCTGGCGGACGATGATTCCAGCCCCACCAATTTCTGCCAAACATGTCTACAGGTTTCGATTTTTAGGTACAAGGTTTGTTGGGTTAATACGCATTCAGGTCTGTGTCCGATTCAGGAGCGTAGATTTCCTTGATTGAGCCACAAACAAGGGTACCTGAATGGCTCTCTTTTTCTTAATCAATGTGGGAAGTCTTTTTCACTGCCTACATTATTTTTCTTTTCCACAAACAAGGGCGCTGGGGCCACAGTGGCTCCCTTTCCTTTAATATACATAGAAAGTGGTTATCACTGCTTCATTTAATTCCTAGTCTTGTTCGTTGCTCTACTTTGCTCAAAGCTCAAAGTGTTTAGGGGCTTTGAATGTCCACTCATAAGGAGCGCTGATGCCGATTCAAATTGCTAGGGAGGCATGGAAGCTCCCACATATCGTGCTGCATGATGTCATGCTAAATCAGTGGCTTTCCTGGGATGTTGGTTCTCTTGTAACAAACTCGCTCCATCTCCTCGGCGCTTTGCTTGGGCCGTCGCCTCATAGCCCATACTTGCAATCCATGCTAAGCTGGTACTGTAATTCGTCGTGATGATTATGCACATTGCTTTTCCACCTTCGCAGGAGCAAGCGGCGTCAGCGCTTCAAACCGCAAGAGGCAACGTGGAAGCAGCAGCAGCTGTGCTTACTTTTGGGGCTGATGCCATGTTTTAGAGAGGCTGTCATATTTGTACCTGTAATAAAATGGACGCTTTTGGGGCTATAGATTCGGTGTCTTAATTTGGGGATGCCTCCAGAACAAAATGGGTTCTGTTTCTGACTAGTGAGGGTATAAGCATAGGCTATTAGTAGTTGGGCAACTGTCTTCCTGATGCTTGTCTTCCTTCGTGTATAGGACTCACCACCTTTAAAGAAGTCATTGTATTTCTTGAATGGAGAGTGCAATTATTGTAGCTGCTGGACGGAAGTTACAAACAAATAAGGCTCGATTGTGGGTCTGTTAGATGGCGGCCAGTAGTGTTTTGTTGCTGCTTGGGAGAGAGGAACGTTTAGGCTATGGAATACACTGACTAGTGAGGAGCGTAATTTTTTAGGATATCCAACATCAATGTTGAGAAAACCAGGCGACGTTCTTGGCAAGAGGTACAGGAGGCACGACAGCTAGAGAAGCTGGAGAAAACAGGCCATCTTGATGGCAGGAGGTACACAAATGCATAATAGTTACAATGCTGGGGAACCTTCAGCATGGTTTTAACCATGGAGCAATCATACCAGGCTGATGCCTTTGTAATCCAAACTGAATTAAATGTATAACGCTCTATTAATACTCTTCCCTCCACATTTAATCTTGGTTTGAGGGTATTTAGGTAAGGAACATCGCTATATATGCCTCAGGGGGCATCTGAGCGGAAGCTTGAAAAAAGCCTGTAACCACACCCAGCTAGACAAAAGGAGAAACGCCTAAGAACACAAGAGAAAGAGAAGGAATGATAGGATGAAAGAAAGCGAGAAGTTGGATTCCAAAAAGGGAGCTGAAGTATAACCAGCAGAAAAAGTTTGGTCTGAACACAGAGTCTTGAAGCAGCACTACACAGATACGCCGAATGTCAAGCCAGCTTCGAATGCAAGGAAACAGGTGTTTAAATGTGTGCCTGCAGCTGATTATTAATAATAGCCCAGGACTAGCTTCCTCGGAAGTCTAAATAGTCTGGAGAGTCTGTTATGTCTGTTATCTGAGGATAAGGAGGTTTTATTACATCAATGAGGGTATTACATGGATTAAGGGGATATAGCAAAACTCCCACTACGCTGGAAAAGGAAGGAAAACATTCAACGAGAATAGGCATTTGGCTGCAATGACAACAATGGGGGAAGGGGACCTTCAGCCAGGTGGTTTGGCTGATCGGCTGCTGACTGGTCTTGGCCCCTCCACATTAAACAAAAAAGTCGTCAGTGCAGTGCTCGTACCTTAAGGATCCTAATAAAAAGTAGAAGGCCATACATGGTAGCGCTGGTCACTAATTTAACCTAATTATAAGAAGCAAGAAGGCTATACGCTGGCAGCGTTTATACATTCTATTGGTCTGAAAAGGTCATTTCACATTTCTTTCGGCTCTCCTAACATACGCGCTCTTCTATCACACGGCATTTCAGTCCTACTAATCATGTTCCTCCTCACACACGGCTCTCATTTTCTTCTGAAGAAGGGAAGCGACACAAAATGCTGCCAGGCAGAGGAGGCGTAGGTTTCCACCTATGCTTCAACCCTTCTCTACCAGAATGGCTCTTGGCAAACCTCTTTTAACCAGTACAACATACTTCTCTGCAATTATGTGTAAAACGCAGAAGAAACGAGCACTACAAAGCGTGCGGAATCCTACTTCACACTAGCTACTCCGCTTCACTCCCCAGCCGCGCCGCTTGCTGCCTCATTGCTGCATCCTCTCGGTGCACTTCAGTCACTAACCCACTCAGCTGGCGCTCCATGTTGTTGGTCACAGCAGCAGCAAATACCGCAGGGGGCTGACCTGCAAAGCAGACATGCATGCGCAAGAGGGAAGATTTAGTGTTACATGGGAAGACCTTCAGCCAGACTGTTCGGCTAATTGGCCTATGGCTGGTCCTCGGCAGTCAACAATAAAATATTAAAATATTAAAATACAAAGGAGGCTGACCTGCAAAGCAGGCATGCACGCACAAGGGGAAAAGGAGGCCTTTTGGCAGAATTCAAAATGAGGGCGTGCAAGTGGTTTGTGCCCACGTATCTCATATTTCTATAGTTGGCTTGATAGGAACCCAGCAAGGAACGAAACCAACACGGAGGATGGATTGACTGCTATACCATGGGTTATGGGTTATGCTACCATGACTTGTATGGGTTATGGGTTATGCTACCATGACCGGTACGGGTTATGGGTTATGGGTTATGGGTTATGGGTTATGCTACCATGACTGGTGTGGGTTATGGGTTATGGGTTATGCTACCATGGATTATGGGTTATGCTGCCATGACTGCTACCATGGGTAAGGTAATAAAGCCAAAGTATCACCGTTACCAAGTACCGTAATCGCAGATGAAAAAAGCGAGCATTGAATACACTTGGTGAGCAGAGGTATGACTCTGTCAGCACAACAGCCAGGTTAAAGCAAAAGTAAATTGACGCTATTTACGAGTATGCACGTCCGGCAAGGATTAGGAAGAACACTGTTATGGGTTGAGCCACACAGCACCCTAGCGTGTTCCGTTTCGTGACGAGCAGCACTTCAGGTGCAAGTGCAATTCACCAGGTTGATTTAAACAAGCAGGCTATGCTTCTATACTCCAGCTCATTCCATCCATGTTGATTCATTCGCTCATTCCATTAATGCCGTTTCTTTTGCTTATTTTTATTAATGCCGTTTCATTCGCTCGTTCCATGAATTCCGTTTCATTCACACCAGGAACCATTCCCAGGCCAGGCCTGCAACTCTCCTGATCCCTAACATCTTCCGTTTCTATGGTGGCAGTTTTCTACAGTAATCACAGATTCATTCACACCAGGAACCATTCCCAGGCCAGCTGGCATTTCACGTACCAGCTGGCGCTCTATGTACCAGACAAAATATGCACAGATTAAAATGCGATCCTTGGCATATAAGCCTACCGTACCCATACTTTGAGCCTTCTGCCAGTCTTTGCCATAGAACATGACACGGACGCTACTCTTTGTTTGCTAACTCCACCTGCTTGAGCTTACCATCACACATGCAGGCAGCATGATGATGGTGCGACACAGTATCAGCAGAAATAAGTGTGCGTGTGTGCGTGTGCGTGTGTGTGTTTGTATGTGTGTGTGTGTGTGTGTGTGTGTGTGTGTATGTGTGTGTGACATCTTTAGTGTGAGTCAACTTGTCGTACAGGAGACTTTCACACACACCTGATTCTTTGTACGCCGAAATGACCTCAATGACTTCACCGTCATACATGCCTGAAGAAGCAGCAGTTGTGTTGTGTGGTATCTTGTGTGTTGTGTGAGATGTCCACACACTGAGGTGCACTGTGTTGTGTGGTATCTTGTGTGGTGTCTTATGTGTTGTGTGGTATGAGATGTCCACAACTGAGGTGCAGCAATTCTTGCGCATGTCAAAAAGATGAGGTGCAGCAATTCTTGCGCATGTCAAAAAGATGAGGTGCAGCAATTCTTGCGCATGTCAAAAAGATGAGGTGCAGCAATTCTTGCGCATG
>Ga0307942_1000586_pt1:0-25000 | contig 26018 bp, 25 predicted proteins | sample OrgLakmetagen175_FD_201846 | JGI IMG/M metagenome (GOLD analysis project Ga0307942, IMG submission 201846) | Saline water microbial communities from Organic Lake, Antarctica - #175 | ecosystem: Environmental > Aquatic > Non-marine Saline and Alkaline > Saline | place: Antarctica: Organic... | reverse complement strand
CTACATACAGATTTTAGTGGTCGTCCCCATGCAACCCCCCCCCCTCCCAGTGTTTCGATTAATTGCGACACGTCTCGTAGGTGTCGCATTTTGGCCATTTTGGGTAAGACACAGCGACGCCCGGCAGGTCCCCACCCCAACCACTCCATCGTTTTGGGAGCTGAAAGATGTGTTGGATAGCTTGATGTTTTCTTTAAATGCACACAAAGAAAGCAGGCCGAAAGACCCAGTGGGTGGCTTGCAATAAAAAATTTAAGGGCTTGATAATTCATTCCGCAACTCTGGTGTGAATTTGGGAATTTTAGATGGAGCCGAAGTAGCACACGCGGAACTTGCTGCATGTAACGGGTCAAACAATTCCATCAGATTTTAACTAGGCCACTAATTGGCCCCATGTAATTTTTAATATAAACCGGGCTAAAACTCGCAGTAGGTAAGGAATGATAGGTTTTCCTGTGTTCTTGCCCTGTGTCCCTTGTGTGAGTGCCTTCCACTCGCCGGCTTTCCCAGTACCCCTGCCCCAAATTCGACCTTGCAGCATTGCTATATAACATTTATAATGTTTATATCCTGAAGCAGAGGTCGATCGGGGCAACTTCAGAAATGCACCTATTCCCTGCCAATGTGGGTGCAAAGTACGCACTGGGCCCCACACACCCCCCCAGAATGCCGAATTTCCAGCAAATGTCAATGGTTTAGATACGACATCAAGTATCTTGCATTCAAATGAGGTATAGGGGGCTTTAAATTGGGTGGGAAGCTTATTGGCCCTGTTTGGGGGGGTTTTGCACGGGGAAAACCTAATATGAACAACTTGGAGCAAGCCAATTGGGCCGCACATGAGCCAAAGAGCATACTTAAAACATGCCCATTTGGGGTCTCAGTTGAGGTGTTTGCATAGTACATGTATTTGTGTATAAACAGTCCGTTATTATGGAGCAAGGGTCTGATAAAATCCGTGAAAGTACTAAATCCCTCGAACTGTTCAAGTAGTCCGATGTGGAAACCTAAAAATTTTGCTGGTTTCTGTGGTCAATTTCGTCCAAAACATGCTTGAAGTGCTGAAAGACATATGATAGATGGAAATTGATCAAGAAAATCAGAACGTAATTGACAGCCATCTAAGGGGGCGGTCACACGGGATTTTAATCTCGATAAATATTTTAGCCGGGGCAACATTTTAAATGGTTGGGGAGTGTTCCAGGAAGGTGCCCCTGACTTGCAAACCCAAAGAAACTTGATTAAGATAAGAAATAATTGTTATGGCCAGCAGGCCTGCTTTAGCAGTTTGGCATGGGGCTCCTAAAAGAAAAAGGGGCAGAGATAAAGGGCTAGAGGAAGCCAAGGCTGATGATACTCAGGGGACAGCTCCTGTATCCAGCAGCAGAAGGCTGCGTATGTCAGAGAATTTGCTGCACGCGCATCAACACGTACGATTAGGATAATTGCCATATGCTTCTTGTAACAGTAATAAGTATCACCCCAATTGTAAGGCTACTCAATTCCCATGAAAGTCCCATCCATTGCCGCTCTCTCTGGCAAATGGTACGGGCCTGTCAATTCTTTCGTCACGCGCACGAGGTCATTCCCGGAAAAGCAAGCATACTTGGCACAAATTCGTTACACAAACTGAACTTCATGAATTATGTTGCAGACTGCATCCTAATTAACATCGTATGTGTGTGCAAGGGTCTGATGGGGGGACCCGCCAGAGCCTGCCCAGTCCAAAAATATAGCCAGTCTCTTTGCAACAGGAATGGCACTGCGCATGATTGTGTTTTACTTAAATAGTGCAGCACAGAACCTATGCAACAGGGTATTGAAGGCTGGTTTGCTCAAACGGAAGGCTCTGCGGAATTGTTTCGCCTCGTACTCAGGGTGTGTCTGCCCCTGCCGCGCCCAGTCCCCCAGCACTTGCTTCTCCCAGAATTCATAATGAAGGGCTCCCTTTTGAGAAGGGGGAAAGAGGAGAGGAGGGTGTGAGGAGGGAGAGGGAATCATCACTCACATGGGGGAAAGAGGAGAGGAGGGTGTGAGGAGGGAGAGGGAATCATCACTCACATGTGATGCTGCAAGCAACATTCAGCCAACACTCAGCCAGTGAATGCTCCAGAATCCTCTTGCCTTGCTGCCAAGCCTCACATGCCCTTGAACATGGACCAGGGCAAGGCAAGCCCCAAGCTGGAAAGCCCCCTTCTAAGAGCAGCTGGTAGGATGGTCGTGATGGCCCAATTGAAGAACTCTGATTGCTGCTGAGGCATCAACTGTGGCAACGTGGCCAGCCAAGCAACTAGTATCACAGCCCACGTCATCAGAGGGGCAGTGGAAATGGTGTGCGAGATGGAAAAAAAACAATTCCTGAGATAAATAAAAAACGATAAATAATTTCCCGTGTGACCGCTGCTTAATAATTTTAGCACTTGAAATAAAAAATTCCGCGTAAAATTTTGTTTAACGTGTGACCACTGTGTTAAGATCAAAATTGCTTGGATAAATAAGTGTTAAAAAATTTCCGTGTGACCGCGGCCTAAGGCTCTTTCCTGCATTTTTAACTGCAATTTTGGACTCGAAATTTCAAAAAAGTGGCATAGGTTATATCAGCTCCGTAAATCCAGGTACGTATCTTCTATGTAAAGCTTTGTTGGCCGCCATCCCAAAAAAGATGTGTGTGGCGTAAGTATGGTCCTCCTGCTAATGGTTTTGTTATGCAGGCTTGTGATCAATCCAAGCAGGGTGTTTGAACCAATAATTGTTGCGCATGGTGGCAGTGATTGCACGCCTACAAGCAATCAGAAACACCTCCCTGTCTTCTAACACGCACCTCTAGCATAGCCTTCAGCAACATTGAGAGGCGATGCTGCAGATTTGTCCAGAGAGTCCCCTCACAGCTTGCTCTTGTGTAATCTCACTCTTCAAATCATAAACGTAACAAGAGAGCAACTGGCTGCTCAAATCCCAGAGCTCTGTAAAATTGGTAGTTTACAAATTCAAGGCTTTAAGGTAATGACTAAATACGCTAGCTTTAATAATGCGCTTGCTAACCATTTGAGCAATGATGATTGGATTCAGGGAGATCGGCCGTTTCGTCGTGCCCTTGCGAGCGTGGGACCAGGCGGATTTGATGAAAGTTGCACAGGTACAGGGGTCCAATGTTTGCATATGAGCTGTGGGCAAAAGTGAAGGTGAAGTTTATGCTGATAAGGATCTTTGAGGACAGATTTAAAAGGCGTTTTTTTAAGACGGAGAGTTAGTGTTCCTGAAGAAATCAGCTTGTTTTTATTGGAAGATTCGGCTCTAATATTTTAAACTAGCCAGAGCTCCACCAACGTAATTTATGCGGTACTTCTCAGTTAAGACAGATTTGACTGCCTGGACATTTGTATTAGCAGTAGGAAAGACAAGATCGGCTCTGTCCTAATTGCAGAATTTATGCGCATCCCTGACAGAGCAGAGCGACCCAGGAATGCAGTCCGTGGAATTCTGTCTCAAAAGTACAATGCGTGGGAGCTGGCCGCTCTAGAAAAGCCTCTAGGAGCACAGGTAGGACTGATTCCGTTTATGATGCTTCCTTTATCGCAGTGGGGGTCGCTTTCTCTGAAGCAAGCTCTGTTCAGTGGTGGATTAAGGAGCACAGTTAGGACTGAACTGCCTCGAGGAGGAAAAGCAAAGGAAAAAGTGCACAGGCAGGGGAAACACGAGACCAAGGAAAAGGAACCACTTGGTACTTGCCCAGATATTATAAATTTGAAAGCTTGAACAGCCAGCCATGCTAGAGCACTTACTGTTTATTTGCCTTGCAGCTAGAGAGAAGATTTTATTAGAAGCTGTCGATTGTTTCTATTTGTGAATTATACAATTTGAAAGGGGAGTCTGTGAAAGTGACTTGCGAAAACAGAGGCCTCCTCTTTGGTTGCCGCGATGCATTCAAGCCACTTCAAATTCTCTGTTTTCGAGGTGACTGAGTGAATAAGGGATGGAATGATTATCTTGTCATCATTTGACGTGCTGCAAAAGGGGCTGACACTGAGAGCTTGGAACATAAACAGCTCTAATGTACACACATACACACGTGCACCGGTGACCATGCGCACAGACACGCGCACACACACACACACACACACGCACGCACGCATGTGCACACAAACACACACATACTTGCACGCACACATGCACGCACACAAGCACGCACACACACATACATGAACACACACCAACTTGTCATCCATTGTCTTGTGCGAGGCTTGCTTACCGAGTAGTGGTGAGCCTCTTGCTTTACGGTTTTGCAAAGGTTCTTACGCCACAGGGCCCACTATTCAGGGGTGGTGGCTCTCCAGCGCTGTGCACACACATGCACACAAAATTTAACACAGTTGTCAAAGAAAGAAAGAAAGAACGCTAACTGTGTGGCCTTACATCTGTGGCTGAACTCCAGATCATGGGCTCTAACGCTGTGCTTCTTGAATTGGCGGCGCATGAACTTGCGGTCAATATGAGCGCGCCTCGTGTAGATCTGAACTGTGGATGCCCTGCAAATACGGTGACCGGCCATGGTGCGGGCTCGAGGTATGGACATCTTTCTTGAGTGAAGGCAGTGACTCGTAGACGGGCTCCACACAGGGTGAGCTTTCTTAAAATTTGGGATGGTTTTCAAGACAGGAAACAACGCAGGCAGCTAAGAAGGAGGAATTCTGTCTCTCTCCTCTAAGGATTTAAGGAATTCCTCTAAGGAGGAACGCTGTCTCTCTCCTCTGTTTGATTTACATTGATTCATGCGCATGCTGTCTCACAGAATTGTGCACACTGCAGTTATAAATGCTGTGTGCACGTGCATGTGTACCATGTTTGTGCCTTGCAATCAGCACTTGTTCTACGGTGCTCATGCTCAAGCTTTTGCCTTGGAAGACCTTTGCATGTTTGCCACGCAAGAGCACAACAACCTTATGCTTTTTTTTGCAGCAAGAACCTGTAAAAGGAAACGTTGCTCTTTGTTGCTGCAGCTTACTTCGGACTCCTGAGCTGCTGCATAAGTGTGTCAGAGGAGTCGTGAACGGGGCTGGTAAGTGCAACAACTTCCCGGCACAACTACTTCTGTGTTTATATTTGACGCAAGGTATTTGCAAAAACAGGCTCTGAATCCTGCAACCGATCAATTTGTCTGTAAATACCATGCTCACTGTACTTCCCTGTACGGAGCCACAACCTTTGTTACGGGCAAGGCACTCGCTTCCTGCTCGCTCACGAAAAATTCAGGTGGCCATGCAATTGCCAGTGTGAAATTTAGGAGCGGGTTTGACGACACTTCACTGTTCGAGGAGAACCTCTTAGCTGCACAGGTGTGTGAGGCTTGATGCCACGACCTTGTAATGGCTCTATATTACAACTTGTTTCACTTGACAGCTATCAGTCCTTACTATGTAGTACAAAGAGAGGCGTGCATAATTGCTTTCTGCTATAAATCCGTTCTTAGTAGTTTCTTGATGAACAAACCTTGTGCTTTGCGACAGTGCTTGGGCTTTCTCAGTATCCTTAGGCCGCAATATTCGCTGCCAAATCATGTGCTCAGGATTAGTTGAGCCTCTCCGTGTACATGTGTGTCATACACAGGATTAAACGCACATGTAAGGCGGCTATACCCTAGATAGGTGCTTTCCATGGGGGATAGCATGTTAAAATGCAGAAGATGCCAGCCACTGGGTTTTCCCACTTCATTCCTTTTATTATGATCTTTACTTATTGTAACGACCCTAAAGAACTTAACATCATTGAATCTGGTGCTGCAAGTGATCTGTTGTGAAGATTTGGCAGCAAACAAATGGGGTTCACGCCACAGAAAATTAAGCATGTGCGGCCCAATTGTCTAGCTCCAAATTTTAAACCTACCGTACCTTCCCGGATCCACCCCAGTGCCCAAATTTCATAAATATTAAACGTAACCCTGGGTAACCCCAGAGCCTCAAAATAATTATTTTAGCCATTCCCGCACGAATCCCTGTGGGCATTTACCCCAGGCAGTGCATGTGAGTATTTGTGCACGTGCGCGTGTGTGCGTGCGCATGTGTGTTGTGCTGCGATGCTGGGGCAGGTGCTCCAGGTGCTGGGGCGCATGTGTGTCGTGCTCCAAGTGCTGTCCAGGAGTGTCGTGCTCCAGGTGCTGGGGCGCATGTGTGTCGTGCTGCAGGTGCTGGGGCTGCTGCAGGTGCTGGGGCAGGTGCTGGGGCTGGTGCTGGGGCTGCAGGTGCTGGGGCTGGGGCTGGGGCGGGGGCGGGGCCTTCTCCGCTCATCACTGTTCATCCACCCACAAAACTTAATTTCTGCCAATCCCCGGAAACCCCAGAGTCTCTGAATAAATATATATTTTACGATACTGATATCACGCCGGAAGGCAAAAAACGTTATTTACCCGGGGTGAGTTAAGAAAGGTACGGTTCATACAACATATAATATATAATATGAAAACTTGGAGCAAGCTAACTTGGGCCGCATATGAACCAAGGAGCATATAAAAACGTGCCCATTTGGGGCCTCAGTTGACCCCCTCTGGTATTTGCATAATACGTGTAATTGTGCATAAAAAGCTCGTTAAATTTGTGAAAGTTCTAAAGTAATAATCCATGTGTGATCGCAAATTTAGTTACTTGGTGTCTTTTCCCTGTAATTTATGAGAAAAGTGGTTTTTGCTGTCTGTGATTGTTCATTTTTGTTTCTTTGCAGGAGGCAGGAGCATCCTTTGTCACAATACACCCACGTACAAAGCGGCAAAAATATGAAGGGAGGGCCTCATGGTCCTTGATTGCACAAGCAAGGCAGCTACTGCAGATTCCTGTGGTGAGCTAAACAGTGCAATTGATGTGCGTCAATGTCTATTGTAAGTGTTTTGGAAAACTCTGATCGCTTTTCATCTGGCAATCTGGCAGTGTGAAACCAGGCATAACAGTAGGAAAACCACCCCCTACTATCTGCCCCTACACTAAACTGGTGTTAACCAATGCATTCACATCAACCGCTTGCAGTATTTCTGAGAGTGGAAATACCCCCGTAGCTGAGTTTTTAAATCATATTTCACTGTGCTTTCTCAGTGCTATGTCACTCCAAATCATGTGTATATGGTTAGACTGGGAGTTGCGGATGCACTCAAGGGTTCAATTGATTTCAAAATTCAAGTTAATTTCAAAATTCAAGTTGATTTCAAAATTCAAGTCCATGCTTTCACCTGGATTAATTTTGTGTCTTGGCTAACATTGATGTGTGGAATGACCTGTATGCTATATGTAGAGGTGGTGGTCAATGTGCGCTTTTGAGCCTTCTTTTGTCATTTGAGAGTACTGCTACGTGAATGGTCAAGTCCTAAAATTCTACTCTTTTTACAGCAAAGCTTTGAAGTCAACCCAACCATGAAACAGCTCGTTGCAATATGCCTGTCAATACAAGATGTTGATGTGCTGGCTCACCCTCAGACAAGTAGGGTGTGATCCTGCGGATCACAAAAAATGGGGCGGAGCCTGCGCTGCACACACACACACACACACACACACACAGCTGCGCTGCAACCTACATTGAAGTTGTACCTAATGTAGTGAGAGCGAATCAGGGGGGGCTGCGCCCCCCCTGCACCCCCCCTCTCTTCCGTTTGCATAGTCCCGGTCATACCATACCGTGTCTGAAGCTGTGTGACCTGTGCAGCGACGTCTCTTAAGGATTTCCGATCCCCATGGAAGTGGTGTGCCGGAAGCTGCAGCCTGAGTGAAAGTGTGGTGGTGAAAGTGTGGTAAGGTGAAAGTGCGAGTTGCCCCACAGAATCACAACTTCGACATTTGATGATAATTTTTTAATTCAATTAAACACATTGTGCACTCGCACTTTCACCTTAGACCTCGCAACACCTCCCATGTGAGTTTGTTTGACCGCACACCTGAGGGCATGGCTGGAATCGGCACAAAATCAGCTTTCTGGCTGTGCCATTCTTATGGCGTGGGGTGGCCTGGGTGGCTCAAAGCTTTATTCTTTCAGCGTGGTGACTCAGCAACCGGAATGAACTATAGGGGACTACGTCCTGGGGGGCTCCGCCCCAAAAACCAGCTGCTCTCGACACCACCTGCTGATGGCACCTTACACGTGTGTACATCCTGCTCCTGACCAGAGGCCTAATTGTGGGTAGCTTATTTGGCCTGCATGCACTGACAGTCACGCAGGCCAAATTAGCTGTCAGTCACCTGTGACTGATGAAAAAGTATGCACACACCAGCACACACGTATGTATATGCAGGTGGGCAACGGCGATGTTGTCAGCATAAACCGAGCGCATGAGCTCCTGCAGGAAACAAACTGCTCAGCAATTATGCTGGGCCGGGGAGCTGTCCAAGACCCCCTTCTCTTTCACAGAATAAGACTCAGCTTCACTCACCCGGACGATGTGCCATGGGAGTGGGATGAGCCTGAGGCTGTCTGTGCTTTTTTACGGGTGTACACGCAACAAGCGTTCCAAGTTGGCATAAACAACAGCAGCATTAGTGACGATCAAGGACATGGAGACGAGGCAAATCGTGCACCTGGTAGCAGCTTGATGACAGAAAGAGGGAAGTTTGGATGCATGAAGAAGGTGCGCTTCGCTTTTCTGTAATTTCGAGGCATTATCCTGTATGTTTAGTGTCTCTTGGAGCCTGCATATCTACGGCAGATGGACTCTCACCTCGCACCTGGGTCCAATGTCAGCTTTCGCTTTGATGCTTTGAGCCAAGTAAGCGGTCAGTCAATTGCATGCTGGTGACTAAGTGCTCGTTGCCTTCCAAATTTCAGATCATGCGCTACTTGTTCCGAAGAAACCCAGAACTTGCAGAGAAGTGTGAGGTGCTTCTGCGTATGAATCCTGGCCAAGGTGAGGGAACAGAACTAATTTCAATGCATTTCAATGTGCATGAACTTTTTTAACTTTGCGCAGCTCAAAGCAAATTGGAATGCTATGGAGTCTGTGATGTTGGTTGCAGCTGTTCCCATGTGCAGCTTGATGCTCGTTGATGCTTTAGTTTCATGTTTGCACATTTGTAAGTAATTATCTGGTGCCTGCCTTTGAGGCAGCATTTTAGTCCATCATCCTGTTTCAGTAAAAAGGCATTACAGCATTTAATCATTGACAAATGCATGCAATTTGACAATCCTTCTACGTCCCAGGCATGACGCTGGAAGACCTCCTAGAAAGTTGTTGCCAGGTAGGCAAGTACCTCACTAGGTTGGGTATGTGTATTTGTAGTTTCCCGTATGCACTTGCCACCTGCTTTGCATGGTTGCAGGTATTTGTGCGGTTCAAGGAAACACTTGCTTACATACCTGTGCAGGCTGTTTGCTCGAGCTGGCACTCGGAATCTGCAGTAGGTGGGTCGGCTGTAGCAAGGCTGGTAGGAGTTCGTGGCTAGATCCGAAGACTAAGGTGACCCACTGCCAGATTACTACTCTCAACACAGCTCAGGGCTGGGCTATTGTAATAGTCATTCTGCTCATTTATGTATGTACCTCGAATTTTGTGACATGGGCACCTGACAAAAGCAAAGCATTGGCAGTATTTCATAGTGCCTGTCCCAAAGTGCGTAAATACTTATATTCATTGATCCTGTTTGATTACTAAATTCTGAGTGGGCAGAAATGTAAGTCAATTTTTAGCTTGAGCAGAATGCAAAGCCCTTATTTTAGCAGTAGAAATATAGGGGGGGTACTTTATTTATCCCCTTCACAACCTCACTTTTTCCTTATATTTTGTTCTTCCATACCTTATACGGTAATTTCCTTGTTTCCTTGTTGCTCGGATTTTTAGTGATGAAGGGAAAGAAAAGACACCATAACAATATGCTTCATGTGGGGAGTGGCTTCACTGCCTGGTCGTTTCTTTCCTTGAAAAAACGATGCATAATTGTTTCCTTCCTTTACTTCCAACACCAACTATTTGGGTTGCCTGACACTGGGTATTTAGAGAGTTGTTAGATTACAAGAATTCGCTGAGTATGCACGAGGAATTACCAAGTGGGAAGGGGGCAAACGAATGTGAACAAAATATTCAATGACATGAAGGGCTAAAAAGAAAAAAAGAAAAAAAGGTAATTGGTTCGATGGCACCCATGGTGCCTGCTCGCAAAAGAAGTACCGACACAGCAAGGGCCAGCAAAAAGGCACTAAAACCAGGGGCACAGCACAGAAATAACAAAGATGGCTGAGATAGGGAAGCGTGCGCTTTGTGCAAGGGTGCATAACACATGTCAGCTGGTAAGGTGAGGTGAGATTATATTGCTATTTATGCCCTTCTCTCCCAATGCAAACTGCCCCATCTGCCCTTGCACTGATAGTGCGCTTCACATACTCTCAGGTTGCCAACACATTAGTAAAATGAGGAACATGATTATTAAACGCCATAATATGGTGTGCTGATTGTCCAAGCCCTACAAAAGGGACCATGCGGTGCCAACCAAATTGCCTACACTGACGTAGGCAGCGCAGATGAACTATCAGAGCAGAGCCTAGATCTGAGAAACACTGCCAGCAAAACACTTCCCTCCTGGTTGCTACCAAAACTAACAGCCTGCTGAGCACATGCTTTAGAATCCTCTTCTCGTCCTGACGCCATCCTATTTTCACCTAGCACTGTGTGCTCCTCTCGTAACCACCCGCAATTCAAATATTCAACAGCTTGCTAAAGACAAGAAACTGAGTCCAAACCAGTGGGAGATTCACCTGATTGGGTTTAAATTTTGTGAAGACACTAGGCCTGATCCCCAACTCCAAAAAGCAAAAGCACAGCACAGCCTGCTTATTGCTAACCTATTAAACAGACAAGGATATAGGGAAAGAAACACACAAGCAACAACAGTCAAGGATTGGATCTGGGTGCTACGGCACACAACCCCCCTGACCCACAGTAATTTCTTCAATTGTTCGCGGTGGGGGGGGGCCTGGTGCGGGCACCTAGGTAACCCCCTCCCCTAATCATGCTGGCTGTGTCATCACTACCAGCGGAGTCTTTTCTTTTTTTTACTTTTCTTTTATTTATGCCTCAGGGCGTCTGAGCGGAAGCTTGGAAAAAGCCCGTATACAATTAGCTAAACGAAAAGGGAAACGTCCGTGATCAGTGGCAGCGACAAATCGCGTGACAGAGCAATTAGTTGGTTGCCAGTTGAGAGATTCTGGTGTCTTGTTCAATAAGCTGGATGTGCCAGTCTTACCAATTAACTATACCTTCTGGATTTGATAGGTGATCAATTGACAACATGTGAGCATTATAAAAGGTACCATAAGAGGGGATCCTTAAGAGACCCTGTACCGTGTAAGAAGGTCTCTGATACACTGTTCGCCTAGGCATATTAACATGTAACACGATGAGACCGAGAATGTCTGAGTAAACGGTTCCAGCTCCGGGAAGGGACAGTGGTGTGGCAGCCAACCAAAGATGAGTAGTAGCACTAGCAGATAGACACACGAGTATGAGCAGAGTGCGCACAGACGTGGACGTACATAACTGGTTGAAGCGTTAGGGACCATTGCAATGCAAAGAACTCACTTCTCTGTTGGATGCTTTTTCCACCTTGGAAGCCTTCCTCCTTGGTCTGAAGGCGCCCCAAATTATCAATAAGACTCACGCACAACAACCAACACACCCCTAACCTGAATGGTTGAACAATGAAAACTTGGAGATCAAAACAAAATTATATGCAAATGTGAAGAATGGAGTATGTGGTAGAATATCATGACTTGGTAGTTTTTGTGGATTGGCAGTGGCCGAAATGGGTGGTCATCCCTGGTAGACCCTTAGCTTAGCTCTGCAGTAACTTTGCCTGGTGCTCTTGCTTGTTTGAGGCTGGTACTCCAGTCTCTTTGTGTCTTCTTTCCTCCTTTTGCTACTCTGTTGGACCTCTCTAACTGGGTCTTTTTTGTCTGCTGGTAAAGGAGTTTTCCGGTTTACCTCTCGGTACCAAAGTGGCTTTCTTTTCCTTAATTAATGTGGGGAGTGGTTTCACTGCCTGCGTAGTTTTTCTTTTTCCATTCTTCTTTTGTTTCTCAGTTTTTGTTAGTACTACTCAGTCTGTTTGTTCAATTCCGTGTTGCTCTGTGTAAGGTAATGAGCACACGATCAGCTTTTAACAACGGGGCTTATAAAGCCACCAATTCCACCTTTCCCCGGCCCACCAAACTTGATGAAGCCATGCCAACGGGTCTGACTTCCCGCTTGCTCGTTATGTGGGGTCCCCTGCATGCTGTAGACGGAAGCTGATATCCTAACACTCTAACGAGATTAGTAGATGTGCTGAGTCTTATACTTTGCAGTGACGGTGATTTGATCTGACAAAGAGGACTGAGAAAGACAGGTCTGGAGAAGAAAAGGAGAGTCGCAACTAAGAAGTTGGATGCCAGAAAACGAGAAAGCATTCCAGAAGTTTGACAGAAGAACTTCTTACAAAAAAGTTTGGTCTGAGCACGGAGATAAAGTTCTGAAGAAAGCAGTGCCAATGCACCAAAGAAGACACGCAGAAAGTCAAGCCAGGTGAACAAGAAGTACCACAACCAGGCGCAGCCAAGCAGACTCCGTTTCAACGCTTTGTGCAGAGAGCAAACTTGTTATCTACATGAGCCAGAAACCCACCCACAAAGTTGCAAGGGATCGCAGTTTGCCGCAACTTGCTCAGAGACTGAGCTTGCCTGATGATTTTATCCTCGCCTCCATCTTCATCTTGGTCTGGGGTTGGCACGATATCAGCTGTCTTCTTGGTACGGCTGGCTGGCACATGTCACTTGCCTATAATGACTCGAATGCTTCGCAGGCAGGGAAATATTTAGACCACTCCCCACATTATTAAAGGGAAAGGAGCCACTTTGGTACCAGGAACTGTAAAACTCCTTACCAAAGAAAAGAGAGAATTAGTATGAGGATCAAGAGGGTTGCAGGCTTGGCCTGAACCGGCTCCTGATGAATGCTGGTCATACCTGTATGGTACTGAAAAGGGCACGTCTGGTACGAACAAGTTTCGCAGTGTAGTTGACAGGATGTGTACGAAGCTTGGAGGTAAGTTGTTAGGTCGTTGAGAATCGCCAAATCCTTGGAAGGCTCCAATGTGTGAGTGTAGTAGATGGTGCCACCCATGCCCAAAAGGATGTTGCATTACGGAGATTTTATGCTGTTCCTGCCTGTTTGGTGCTCAGCTGGTTCTGAAGTCTAGATTGCTCTACTTGATCTCAGAACGTTAAAGAAGCTGAGATCTTTAGGTCGGTACATCCTTTCCGTGACATGCAGCACCTCAAGCTAGGTGGAGTGCAACTCGCCAGCAGGTTGCATTCACTCCCATGCTGGAATAAGCGGCGAGCAAAGCAACGCCAGCGTTTTCCACATCCTCTAGCAAGTGGTGCAAAGGAACGAAGTGGCTGGTGACAAGAGCTCAATATATGCTTTGTTGTCTGAAAAGCGTGCGATATGAACGAATAAAAAATGGTCAGCGCAAAATTTCAAAGCTCAAATGCAATAAGGTAGGGATAGTGGTTGACAAACAACACACTTTTATGCCTCCCGTTGGCCTAGTGGTTTCGAAAACGTCTTTGCCAAATAGTTAATGAACTCTCAAAAATTTGCAAGCACGCTCGCTTACAGACATGCACACACATTTGTACGCGTATGAACAAAGATCAGCAACTACATGGTTGAAATTTTGAATGTACCTGCTGCACATACACGCTGCAGCCTATTTAATAGCCTGCCGGGTCCAGCTTCACGCCCGGTGCCTAGGCCCAACTTCACGCCCGGTGCCAGCACAAGCAACCACCATCCTCTCAACACACCCACCGTGAGTTGTGTGCCTGTCCTCTCCTGCACTTTGAATCTGATGGTGTGTGCGCACCCCATCTACCACGTATCCCACGCAATAAGGGACATGGCAGCAGTGATCTGCCAGTCCATACCGCGTACACTAGCAGCACACGTTACGTTAATCCCTATGTCACTCTTACTCTTTTATCTCTTGCACTTGCCAAAATTGACTCACGTGATAAGGACGTGCATGTGCACTCTGCTAGTTAGCATGTCATGACCATCAATCATGATCTTCATCAATAATGCGCGGACGCACACATATTTACACCTGCCTGCCAGGCCCAGCGCTATCAACTCGCTGGCCTCTAGCAGCGGTTCACCCACTGTGCTGGTGAGTTTTTTCTTGCCTATCACAAGCGTCAGATTTGCCTTGTTGTGCTTGGATGTCTTTTCCTCTAATTATTTCCTGCTCAACTCAAACCTAATCCTACCTTTACTCCGACTGTTGACCCTGGATGTTGTTTTAAATCCCTGAGCAATGCTAAACCTGGTACCAAACCTCTTTATGCTTGCTTCTCAGCACCAGTGCCGGATGATGGGCGTGACAATGACCTTGCAACCGGCGTGGACGTAGTAGAGTTGCGATGGTCTTGCAATTGAGCACACAACTAAGATTAAAAGTTGTTAAGCAATGTCACCGACATTGTGGTGTTACACAAGTGCTTTTACTCTAGGGACAACCTCCTCTTTTGCCTTGCAGGTGGCGGTTATGGCAAATCCAGTGCCACTTTTCATGCAGCCCACCACCACTTATAGCCATCTAATGACTGAATCCACCAACGCTATGCTGCAAATGGCAGAGGTGGGTTGCTACAATGAATATAGAATGCAGCCCAATTCCCGCCGGAAGCACAACTTGTCATTTCGCTTTCTCACCGACTGGCACAGAATCACCGACTGGCACAGAATTCACCTATTGGCGCAGAAAGATGTCTAATGATATGAATTGTACTGCCTAGTGGCACAGAAAAATGTTTAATGACATGATTTGTACTGCACAGCTGCAACAGGTTCAGGCCCAGGACAACGTGCACAACTTATCGATCAAAGTTATTCGTGCACTCGTGAGTGAGTTTTTCTGTTTTGTCGTCTTCACAGCAGATCACAATGCCTTGAGCAAACACGTGCAATGATATCCTCATTACTGTCTCACTATGAACCGTCTACATCTTTCTTTGCAGTCATGTGTGGCTCTGCTTCTGGTTCTCTTTTTCAAGCCTGGGCCAATGGTGAGTGTGTACGTGTGCATGATCAGCTTGCGCAATTTAGTATTTAGAAACCTTCGAAGCCATCCATTTCATTAGAGGCAAGGGCTGTTAGTATGCAGAAGCAGAGGGCGCTTGCAAAAAAAATTGTTATAAAACAGAATACAGATACAACTCTCAATCACAACATGCAACCCTTTCCACGTAGGTATTCCCATTCGTGTGAGAGTCTTCCAGCCCCCCCAATGCTTGCCCCCTTTCACCTGATGCAGGCTGCAAGCAGTGAAGCCTTGAGCGAGTCGCTAGCACTTTTTTGTCATTCTTGTTCTGACACTTGATTCTCTTCATTCATGACCACAGCTGATGCAGCCAGAAGAACAGACAGGCGAGCACGGCAGGCCGCATTCCAAGCTACGGGGGAGCAGCCCTACACCATTTATTACAGAGATGGGGAGCTCCGCATTAATGATTGGAACAAATACGTAAAAGTTGGTGACAATCTACTTGTTTTTCCCTTCCTTTTTTTTTGCTGGTAGTTGTAGCAAACCCTTCTCACCCAAAGATACGGCACTTCTAACTGACATGACTTACTTTTGAGTGTAGATTGCCTCCAATATGCCCTGTGCATCCGCCCATTAGTCAATTCACAAATATTATGCACAGGCTACTTAACTCATGAACACACGCTCTCAATTTCACTGCTCAATTATGCACAGGTTAACTCATGAACACACGCTCTCAATTTTCACTGCTCACCATTCTCCTTTTGGCCGTAGAAAGTCCTCCAGAACCCCTCCGTATACACTGCTGAGGACAGACTGCAGGCAGCTTTACGTATGCTCACATTACCTTGTGTACAGAATTCCACCCAGTATATATACTGGTACACAAGGTAATGTGAGCATCAAAAATGACCCAAGCCTAGCGCATTCTGCAGACAGTAAACAGGCATTCCTATTGAAGGCATAGGATGTGACTGCCTGATGCATGTCAATAATATTTGTTGCCTGTTGCATGCTATAATAATAGTAATGTACACTATTGCTACGCTTTTTTTCATCTGTAGTCCGGAATACAACAACCGTCTGACAGTCCTGGAGCAAAACAGGGCAAACAGTATTGCAGCTCAAGTCAGAAACAAACGGGATGATTACATGAGGGAAGTGGACGCTATGCACGACAGCGAGCGACCAGACACAGGTAAGCGTGCCTGTACTGCAGTGCTCAAGTGAAGCTAGACGTATACAGTGCTAAGGACATTCGAGGATGTCTTGAAGGCAAGCGTAAACCTTCATGCCTTAACCTCCTAGCATAGGCATGCCATGATGCTTGGGTTACTTACAACATGCCTGTGCTGGGAGGGCTAGCTCCTCTCTTCAGTCAAGGGGTGCTTACAGTTAAGGGCATTGGACACTTAGAAGGGAGAGGAGTTGATGCTTCAACAACTCAACCAGCATGCACAGGCTCAATTAACCAAATCCATACATTTTACTAAACTTTACAGGCGGATCTACAGGATCCTACCGCAACACCCCCACGCGCTGCTGCTGCCTCCACCCCCCCTAACGCCCAGGTGTATGTGCATTGCATGCATGCATGTGTTTGCCTCGTCAGCCCTTTCTTATTTTGAAAAATCAACCCCAGCCCAAGCAAGCTTTCTGACTGGGTTTGCATTGAATCAGTGACAGTCCCTTACCTCCGTGCTGCTTCCCACTTTCTCCCCCACAGCTGTTGCTCTATTCCCATCACAACTCTGTGTGCAGGCCTCAGGTGCAGCAGGCCCTTCTGGTGGATTGGCTGCTTCTAGTCAGGTGTGTGAGCGCGTGCTTTTGGGGAATGGAATAATTGTGATCCATTAATTTACTGAACTTAGTTAGAAGGCCACCATCCAGATCTAGAGACAGAGGCACCTCACAGGCAGCCCTGCTCTTCTCCTCTTCTTCCCTCTCACACACCTAACACTCTGTTGCCCTGGATGCTCACACCAGGCTGCAGCTGCGAGCACAAGCGTGGCCCCTGGCGCTGGCGCCTCCCAAGGACAGAAACGAACACTGCTAAACGTCGTGACAACTGACAACACTCCAATGAGTGCGTGCCTGTGTGGTTGCCTCCTTATTCCTAACTTGCTTATGTGATTCACTTGTAGACCCCTTATAAACCCATGCCTTTGGTGTGCAATGGTGATGTGAAGAATCTCTACTTCACACAGCTGGCATGAACGCACTCTACCTCGCATTCTGAGTAGATGACCACTCCACACGAATACATGCAGGCACGACAGCTTTGTGTCCATCGCAATAGAGGCACGTGCAATGATGGAAATGGAAAACCTATGTGGAAGAAGGGGCCAGCTGGACCAAAGACACTATGTAACCCCTGCGTGCGGGCTAAAAAGAAGGAGTAAAGGAACCTTCTCGCTTGTTACAGCTACGACTGTGGCTGTGGGTGGTGAAACAAAGTACTTGTGTTAGAACCCCAAACGTAATTACGCTCTGTGCTTGCAATAACAAGGACCTCGTCTTGTGCACGCAGTTTTTGCCGCGGATTTAAAGCAGGATGAGGGATGTTTGAAGAGACAGCGAGTTGTGGGGCCCCTAATGCGCACAACATTAAAACAGTGCACTTGTACTACTTGATTGGTTTGCCTACCTTGCACAATTGAATGAAGTACATATTATTGGCAACGTTGCAATGTTATAATAGATGGAGACAGGTTAATTTGCACATGGCATCTGCGCAAATGGGCCTTTATCCCCCGCATCATATCGAAAAAAAAGGTGGAAAGAGCATCCCTGATCAGCACAGAATTCTCCCTCCCAAAATTGAGCAATTTTAAAGGTGCCTGCTTGCACATACTATAGTCAGATGAAATGTGTGGGGCGATTGTTGCTGAGTGCCCTCATGTGCATGAATAAATTCAATGATGTCTAGGTAGTTGGCGATAGCACCAAAAATATACTCATCTATCTGGAGATGGGTGATAGAGAAAACTTGTGGTTGCCGCCCATGAGCATCTGGAGGAGCAAAAGAGGACAGCACACGTTTGTGAGCTTCTCCTAGGAAAAAGATGCTGGTGAGTTCAGTTTAGTTTCTTGGTAAGGGCCCATCTTGGGCGGGCCGGGGTGGAACAGCAAGAACACGCCACGGTGGTATTGGTTACTTATTCCTTGTGCTACGAGCTGGTTTCACCAACCAAGGCAAAGTGTAACGATGTGAGGAATGAGAGAGTGCAATCTTGCTAAAGCCTCAGAAAGCACACAAGTGCTTAAGCATGTGGTTTGTGTCTAAGGCTTACGGAGGAATCTTGATTTAATGTATACAGAACATGAAGCAGTTTTCTTGCACGCTTGTTCGTGCTTCATGGCCTTACACTTATAAAGTTGTTAGAGCGGTTGTGTGCCGCGTCAGACCCATTTTTTATTTTGTAGTGATGCGTTATTACTTTTTAGTGACGGCATAATCCCCCGGCAAGCATGCAAGAGGCAATGCCATCGAGCGTGTCCCTCTGCCCACCTCCTCCTACCCTCCAAATTCTGAGGCCTATTCAAACGAAATTAGATGTGGAGGAGCGGGCGAAAAAGGAAAAACAGAACAAGGAGGAAAAGCGGAATCCAATCGGGAGGTCCAAGTTCCTTCCATTCATCAAAGCTGCCTTCACCGTTCCAGAGAAGCAGCAAGAGGGTGGCGCCGGACAACAGGCTGGACAGGCGGGGCAAAGAGACAGGTACATGCTGTGCAAGCATGCTAAGTTTTGGCGCGCACTTGACTTGCAGCCAGCTTGGCCCATACCCATATGGATGACAGAAGTGCTGTAGAACTGACGGTTTGCCACTCAGAGAACAAGAGCACTTGTGCAGCCATCACCACTCAGTAACTTACTTTCCACACCCCTCGTCCACACACAGGCCGGAGCCTGATGATGGAAAGGGGGAGCCTATTGAAATCTTACCGCTACATATAAGGGAGCACCTCGGTAAGTGCAGTCACACACACACACTCATAATTACGCACTCACACACACACACACACACACACACACACACACACACACACACACACACACACACACAAACACACGCACACACACAAACGCACGCACACACACTCTCACATTCACGCACACACACTCACATATATGCACACACACTCACATACACACACGCACACACTCACATGCACATACATATACACACATACCCCAATGCACACACACACACGCCCACATATATACACACGCTTACACACATACACTTTCATAACTCATAGATGTATGCACTCATATGGGTTTGCTAACATGCACCCAACACATGCAGCCGTGCTTGAGCAGTGCACCCGCAACTTCAGCGACGCGCTTGCCCTGGTTTTATCTGCACAATTGAGCAAAGCCAGCATCGATCATGTCATGGAGGTAGGTCGCCCATCGTCTTTTTTGTCCATGTTGCCGCAACGAAAGCTTGCCTACGGGTCTTAGATTGCTGTGGCTAGCTGCAGCACCCTTCTGCTACCTCTCTTCCACAACACCTGACCTCTCTCCAAACTCCAAGAGCTCAATTCACACATGCAGCTTTGCACTTGGTGCACTGCAGGAGAAGGAGTTGGACCTCAGCAAACGCACTCAGGAGGACAACCAGCGCAGCCGTGCTGACTGGGTGAGCATTTAAGTCGTGTGCAGCCTGCTGCTGCACACCATCTGAAATCACGGTATTGTTTAATCGCCGGGACCCATTATTGCCAGTGTTGTGCACTTTACTGTTGACGCCGTCAACCGTCATTTGACGGTCAGGCGTAATTTACGGTTTTGACCGTCAGAAACTAATCCTCAGGCGTAATTTACGGTGATTTTAATTTTTGACGTCTGACGGTCGGCTTTACAGTTATTTACAGTGGGAAACCGTCAGGAATGAGTTATTTTCGGTGGGAAACCGTCAGCAGCTGGCCAGGCCGGGCCAGGCTCGACTGACTCAGGGCCACACGAGCCCTCTTGGCCTGATTACCGGAGGACATTTTATATTTATATCGCAAATCGCAAATGTTGTTTGTGGGGAAATCAGAGCTTGAGTTGGCACTCTGAGCCACTGAGTACCTGACGTCGCACCGTTACTTACGATTTCCCACCCGTCAGTATGAATTTCACCGTTAATTACGGTTATGTGACGTAGACGTCCTTTAAGCACCGTAATTAACGGTGCCATTTGTGATTGACGCCGTATGTGCACAACACTGATTATTGCGCTATAAGTTTGTTCGCTTAGGGGCAAAAGGCGACATAGAAAGCAGCTCTCTCTCTCTCTCTCTCTCTGCGGCTTCAATTCTACACAACCAACTCACTGCATTGCTGCATTGCTGCGTTGACATCCGCAAGGTTTGCAAATGCAAATGAAGCTAGACGTGAACTAGGCGTCGCCCTGTGACGAAATGATTTGCCGTTGCCAATCCTCTCCCTGTATGCAACTGCAGGCCAACCGTCACAAGCTGCTGTCCATCTTCGACAGCATGAAAAAGGTGGCAGTAGAGGAGGAGGCAAAGCAGCGTGTTAAAGAAGAGGGGGCGTGCAGGATCATACAGGTGTGTGGTGTGTGTATGTGTGTGCTTGCGTGTGTGTGTGTATCTCACAGTCTGTGTGGGGGTGGGGGAGGTGTCAGTCAGGTGGCACAGCAGCAAGCTATTATGAGCGCCATTCATCTGCACACTTTGAAAAAGCTGTATGGCATACACTTTCAAGTTATGGCCGCTGCCATGCTCACTCATTCAAGCTCTACACGTTACAGCCATCTAGGAGCAGGGGGTACGCAGTGTAGCTCCTGCCTAAAAGCAATGCGCAGTTTTTTGCCGTGTTAGGTCCGCAAGCTCCATTTGTGCACATGCTTTGAACAAAGGTGATGCTTTGAACGAGGGTTAATTTGCTTTGAACAAGGGTGATGCTTTGACTAGGGGTGATGCTTTGAACAAGGGGGATGCTTTGATCGAGGGTGATGCTTTGACTAGGGGTGATGCTTTGAACAAGGGGGATGCTTTGACTAGGGGTGATGCTTTGAACAAGGGGGATGCTTTGAACAAAAGTGATGCTTTGACTAGGGGTGATGCTTTGAGCAAGGGGGATGCTTTGATTGAGGGTGATGCTTTGAACAAGGGTGATGCGCTACGCTGTTCAGGTGAAGGCTGTCCAGAGTCGCTCTTCCTCCTCTCTATGTGTACAAGCAGCAATTCAAGAAATCGCAGAGAGCCCTGTGTTTGAATTCAAACGAAAGCTGGTGGCATCTTTTTTGCGTTTGGTGGATGCAAAGCTTTCAATGTTGGCCAAAGTAGCCGACCAACACTGCGCTGGTTGCTCATCTTAACTCACTTTAACAAAACTTTTTTGTAGACTGCAACCTTCCCCTTCCCCAGTGGTGGTGCGCTTACAAGGGCTGTACGAAAGCCAAGCAACAGTTTACAAATCCAGTGGTTGCAGACCATGCACACCACAGGCTTACTCTCGTTAAGCATGCAGTCCAGCTTACAAATGCATACATCTGGTCACACACACCACTCTCTCGCTCAATCACTGACTCACTCACTCACTCACTCACTCACTCACTCACTCACTCACTCACTCACTCACTCACTCACTCACTCACTCATTCACACAAACAAACCAACTCTCTTAAAAATACACACTCCCTTGTAGCGAGCATGGCGAAGTATGGTTGTTTCTCACAACAGCCGGGGTCCATCAATCCGGGGCATAGCAGCACCTCACACCCCTGAAAGGAACGCTGCTGCTCGCAACACACGATCTGCACGACTCCAGAGCTGGATGCGTAAACCGTCGTCCACCAATACAGGCTTTGGCCGTAGCGTGAATTGGGGAGACAAGGGTGAGTGTACATGCATGTGGGTGTGTTTGAGTGTCTTGTGTGAGGATGTATATATATATGTGTGTGTGATATGGCTCTTATGCTTTTCGTGGGTGAGGGATTAAAGCAAGGAAAAGAGGCTGGCCTCATCCAAACGCTCAGGCCGTTCAGTTCAAGTTGCAGTCACAGCATACAATCATACACCAGTTTGATGCTATCAGTGTTCCCCTGAAAAAGCAGGTCTTCCTCTTTAAGTGCTCGCCTCCCTCATGTGCTGCTCTGCAGTGGCCGTTCTGAAAACTACACACATGCGTTGCTGTGGCCGATTTACCCTTGCTGCTGCCCTATTTCATTGCACCAACACTCACGCATCACACACTCGCTCATACACACACACATACACACACACTCGCTCACTCACACACCCATGCACACGTACTCAAATGAACACATGACACATACACACACAGGGCCCAACCTCAGCCGTCGCCGCTCTAGAGCAAGCAACGCAGGGGGTGCCATGTCTTGCAGTGGCAGCAGGCGTACCACACAGGCCGAGGGATACCACATGCCAGAGCATTTCCGAGAAGCTGCGTCAGCCGCCACACTTGCTGCACTAGCTGTGGCTGCTTCAGGTGCGAATATGTGCATGTATGTGTGTTGGAGTGTTTGTATGCGTGTATGCTCGTTCGTGTGTATGTATGAATGGGATAATGCCAGAGGGGGATGACTCCCATCCAAGAAAGGGGGGTGCTTTATATGCTAAAATAGAGTAGGCGTACCCAAGTTTGCAACTTTTGATCTTTAAATTAAATTGCAGCCTGCGTTGCAAGAAATCCAAGGCAGTGGAGCTTGGAAGTTGCAAATTTTGCCCGCATGTCTTATAAGCCGTAGCGTGAACCCTACTTTTGCTGCCAAATAATCATAACAGACCACCCAATGCACCAAATTCAGTGATGCCTGATGTTTTGGAGTCCTTACAAGAAATAAAGATCATTATAACAGAAATGAGACAAATAGTTGGCAGGGTATGCAAATGAATATGCTATCTCCCATGGAAAGCATGCATCTTGGTATGGATGCCGCTCTTTCGATCTATGCATAGAGCGACAATTACTAAATGTGAGCATGTGCTCTGGTAGCTCTTAAAGTGAGCTATAGTTTGAAGCTATATTGATTATAAAAAAGTGTTGTGTGAGAAGCTGCCCCTGGAATGCCAAGAAGGAGCATATCTGCGCACTTGCTCAGTTGCCCCCCTCTGGGATTGTACATAGAGCAGCAATGCCTGCAAAAGAGTTATGCAACTGCAGTACTCTGACAGCTCACAGTCTGAATGGAAACATTGGTCGTGCTTACGTTCTACGTACTCCTAAGCTGCACCCGCAAATCACACAGCCGCATGCGTATTTCACGTGTCTCTTGTGCAGCCAGTGGTGGCTCTGCAGCGGATCGCCAGAGCGGGGGATACTACAAATCCCTGGTAGCAGCTGCCGGCGCCAGGAGCATGCACAAGAAGGCAGAGGACCAGGCCGTGGCTGAAGCAGAAGCCCTGGGCAAGAACGCGCAGCCTAGGTCAAGCAGGGACCAGCGCGCAGAGGCGGCTGGGGACATGGCAGCGATCGCGGTGCTGGCGGCTGGTGGGGAGGCTGAGGCAGCGGCAGTTGCACGAGAGCAGGCCATGCGGCGCGTGATTGATGCGTACCATGCGGGAGCTGCAGCCGCATCGGCAGCTGCGGCAGAGGTGGGTGTGACACGGGAGGCAGATAAGGTGCTGTGTGCAAGTGTGTGTGTCGCCGCTCATACCTGCAATACATTTCAGACCATGAGCCAGCAGGTAAGTCTGCGACAAAGTTTTTTCCTATTGATTGTATTGAGTGAGTGAGCACGGGCACAGAAACAAAAGTTTTTGCGATTACCTGAGATCAGCTTATTCATATGATCACGTGCGTCAGGATCACTTTGTGCCCTAACAATCAGCATCCTAACTTGTGAGGACACAAAGTGGCACCCTGCACCATGGTAGCTTGAACATGCATCCCTGCCCAGCCACCTGACAATCTATAATGTTGTATTTGGTCCAATACAAAGCTTGTGAAACACGTACTCATTCTGACATAGGTGGCAGCGGCAGCAGCAGCAGCCGCTGAAGCAGAGGGGAGTGCCAATGCCCCCTTTGACCCTGACGCAGCGTATGCAGCCGCAATGGCCAAATACCTGAACGCTCGCGCCCCCCCTGTGGTTGATTTTCAGGGGCTAGGAAGGGATGGGGGCAGCGATAGCGCAGTAGCTGCAAGGGGGCAGGCCGATAGTGGCATGCATGGTGGCACAGGAGAGGAGGGCGTGCAGCAGCAGTGGGGTGGAGGGCTGATGCCCGACATTGGGCAAGGAGGGTGTTGGGGCATCGATGAGGACGAGGAGTGTGATGGTACTGGCGTGGGGAGCAAGCAGAGCAGGGGGAATGACTCCGCTTTGGCAGGGGAAGCAAGGGTGGAGGAGACACTCGAGGAAGGGGGCAAGAATAGGGTGAAACGCACCAAGAGCCTGCGTTGGAGCTTGGAGCCTTCCCAGTCATGCCCACCACCTGAGGAGCCGGTGACTGGTTGCCCAGGTAAGGAGGTCTGGTTAGGAGGCTGAACAAGCTTGAGCTGTGTTTGGTTCCAGGTCTTGCCAGAAAGGCTGCCAGGTAGGCTTTTGGTGAATCTGGTGATGTTCTTTGTGTTCGGTATGATAGCTGCACTGTTGCAAGATGTGAAGATGTGAATTGCTTGTGACCTCTGGTTAAGCTTGCAGTGCCTTTTGATCCTTTTCACATCATCACCTTCAGGTTTGTGCTCGATTACTCGGCCATCTGCCAGTTATATCTACCACCCTTCAACCCTCTCTCTCTCTCTCTTTCTCTCTCTCTCTCTCTCTCTCTCTCTCTCTCTCTCGATCTCTCTCTCTCTCTCTCTCTCTCTCTCTTTCTCTCTCTCTCTCTCTCTCTCTCTCTCTCTCTCTATCTCTATCTCTCTCTCTCTCTCTCTCTATCTCTCACTCCCTCTCTCTCCTTCTCTCTTTCTCTCTCACTCTCTCTCTCTCTCTCTCTCTCTCTCTCTCTCTCCCCCTCCCTCCCTCCCTCCCTCTCT
>Ga0307942_1000585_pt1 | contig 26046 bp, 32 predicted proteins | sample OrgLakmetagen175_FD_201846 | JGI IMG/M metagenome (GOLD analysis project Ga0307942, IMG submission 201846) | Saline water microbial communities from Organic Lake, Antarctica - #175 | ecosystem: Environmental > Aquatic > Non-marine Saline and Alkaline > Saline | place: Antarctica: Organic Lake... | reverse complement strand
GGAGGAGGAGGAGGAGGAGGAGGAGGAGGAGGAGGACGAGGAGGAGGAGGAGGAGGAGGAGGAGGAGGAGGGACGATTGATATTATGTATTTTAAGCACAACTTATAAGGCCGCTTGTCAGAGGTACAACAGTCTTGCATCTCTTGACTTTCAAACCACCGAGGGCACAAAAGATGCTGACAATCACCCATAGACCCCCGTATAGCATACACCCAAGTGAGCATCACACCCACACCCGCCCCCAAACACTTGCAAGCAGTGCAGCCCCCCTCACCTTCCTGTTACACTTGCACACACATGCACAGCTACACATACACACACACACAGACACAAACACGCACAAACACACACACGCAATGCGCGTCCCTTCCCCTACCTTTCTCGTATCTTGGTCGCTTTCACTGTCACTGTCACTACCGCTACTGCTGCTGCTGCTGCTACTGCTGGATGCCTCGTCGCTGTCGTGCTCCGCAGCCACGTGCCTCTCCTCCTGGGCCTCCTTGATGGCATTGCTCTCCGCTGCCCTCAGCTCATCTCGTTTCTGTAAGAGTGTGCATATGTGTACCTTCTTGAAAGCATGTTATTACCAGGTTTATATCTGATGCAAATTGACTGTCATGCACGTGTGTCTCAGGTCTTTCGTGCTTACCAAAGCACTATTTGCTCAACTCGGAGATACTGAATGAAACAAACAACACCCTCCTAGCTGCTCTTATGGGCTGACATCCTCTTTTTACGCTTCCTCTGAACTGTGCGTAAACACCCCACCCCACCCCTCGCGTGCTCATGACAGGAACTGTGTGTGTGTGTGTGCGCGTGTGCGCGCCGCACAAATGACTCAGCATCACATCATCCACGTGGTCATGGACACACACACACTCTCACACACACACCCTCTGTATGGCAACAAGGCGCTCCGAGTTCTGCGATTGGAACATCTGCAGCATGTGGGCGGCGTCATCAACACTGAAGCCCGCCTCTTTCAAAGCCATGGCCTTCACCGTTGGCCCTAACTGAGGGAGCATCACGACCATGGTGTCCATGGCGTGGTCTTCCTTTTGAGCTTGAAGAGCGTTCTGGTGCTTGGCCACCATCGAGTCGCCCCTGTGCGTGTGTGTGTGTAAGTGTGTGTGTGTGTGTAAGTGTGTGTGTGTGTAAGTATGAGTGTGTGTCTTTGTGTGTGCATGTGTTCTGCATGCAATTGTATGTGTTAGGGGATTTGCGCTACGCACCTGGCATCCCCAGTTTGCTCTCGTGTGAACATCCCTGCCTGCATGCCGTGCTTGTTGGTTCCCACTGCATCCTCCTGTGTGTTTTGATTCAGTCAAAGTGCTGGAATGTGCTCGACATGCGTATAAAAACACTTTCACGAGTGTCTAATATGCTGTCATGTGCGCGTGTGGAATTACATCTTTCGGTGCATGCACATAGTCTTTTGCGGGTGCATATACATGCATCGTACAACTGACGCTACACGCCTGCGCATGCTTATGTTTTTGGTAACTTTGCAAGTGCTTGTGAATGCATGTGTGTGCCTGTACATGCGTGTGTATTTGTGTGCATGAGTATGGAGTGTGTATGTGTGTGTGTATGTGTGTGTGTATGTGTGTGTGTATGTGTGTGTGCGTGTGTGTATGTGTGCGTCTCTGTGTGTGTGTGTGTGTGTTTGTGCGTCTCTGTGTGTGTGTGTGTGTGTGTGTGTGTGTGTGTGTGTGTGTGTGTGTGTGTGTGTGTGTGTGTGTGTGTGTGTGTGTGCGTGTGTGTGTGCGTGTGTGTGTGTTGTGTTGTACGCGTCTCTCTGTGTGTGTGATACCTTGCGAGCATCTGCAGACATCGGAGAAAAGTCCATGTTGGGGGCCCTGGTTTTAACTAATTTGGACTCGATGATACTTTTTATCAAATTAAAACAAAAAGGAATTTTTGGATTAAACATTACTAGTCGAACCAAACCCGGAGACTAGCAACATGGGAGATGCGGGAGAGGACATGCACCATGTATGCGTGTAGCAAATCCGACAAAATTACCGTGCCTATTTCCGCATCCGCCGCTTCGTGTCTGTGCCGGTGACGATGGCATTCGGCTGACGTTCTTGCTGCTCGCTGCTTCTCGCAGGCCGATGATTTTAACCTGCAGCCCCTAGAGGATGACTGCCAGCTGGTGTGTTGGTGTGCGAGCGGCTTGCAGGGCAACAATTTCGATCATATGACGGAGGAGTCCCTACAAAACACCGATGGATGTTTTGTAGAGTGTGTGCATGTCATGTATATTGGTGGCAGCACGCGTGCCTGCACAAGGATATTCTGTTTGGTTTAGCCCTAGTTCCAAACCACTCACTACTCCAAAACCTCTCACTCGCCCCCTGTACCTCTCCTTGCCATCCTTGCAGCTGGGCACCATCCTGGATGATGCACTCACGGTGAGCAATGGGAGGTTTGGGTTCCTGCTCTTGCAAGTGCACGCGCATCCGTGCTTTCTTGCGTGCGTGTATCCTAAATCAATTCATCCATTGCAACTGCTTGCAGCTGGAAGTTGGCCAGGAAGGTTTTGACAGGCTCAACAAAATCAGGTAAGAGGGAAGGAGTGGAGGGGTGGCGGCCAGAGCATTCATACATAGATCGATATGAGCGTATGAGTATCCTGTCGCACAAATGCAAGACACACTAACATGCGCTCACACGTGCATATGCGCACACACACACACACACGCGCACACACTCACTCTCTCTCGCACACACACACACACACACACACACACACACACACACACACACACACGCACACGCACACGCACAAGCGCACACACACATAAATACACACAAACACACACGCAAACACACACACACGCATACACACGCACACACACACGCACACATACACACACACATACACTCACGCACATGCACGGACACACGCTCATGCAGGTGAACGATTCAGTTGCACTTAAGCAATGAGCACCTGATTAACGGGCACATCTCAGCTGTAAAAACACGTGTGCGTACTTTCTGTGTACAGAGCCATGGCGCATGCAGCCTCCATGCTAGAACGGAGCGGCGACCCCACTGGAGCCCTCTTAATTCAGGACCGCATGCGCGTTGAGCTGAGTGCAATGCCCATTGAGGAGGCACTGCCTCTGGTGGTGAGTTTCTTTAGGAGTGCATGCGTGTGGAAGGCTGAATCCAATGCCCATTGAGGAGACTCTACCTCTTTAGGAGTAAATGCGTGTGGAAGGCTGCACGCAACACCTAAGAATAGACTTTGCCTCTTGGGTTTTCATGCTCAACTGCACGTTACCGTATCTAGTCCCAGAGTATTGTTTTGATGGCAGGGAGTATAGGGCTGTACCCAGCTTTCATCAACGTCTTTTGCCCTGCATGCAATTCAATTTTGACGAGCATGTACACACGCGCATTCACACCTATGCGGTCACATACATACATACATACACATAACACACGCGTCACACACATACACACAAACACACAAACATGCACATACTGTTTGAACACATGTACATCAAACTCAAATAGAGTAAGTGCTTGACCGGTTGATTACCACGCACTGACCACCAAACTTGAATTTGGACACACGCAGCGTGCCTTTGGGCACTACCTCAACCTCAGTGGCATCGCCGAGCTCCAGCATAGGTGGGTGCTGGGCAGGCCAGAGGAGCCATGTTTTTGGTTTTGATAAGCTAGGGCACACAACTGTAGCATGCCCAAAATCCACACGGGCAGCGCATTTTGATATTTTGACAGGCTAGGGTGGGGCATTAGTGGGTGTGCACTTGAACTTTGCGGTGTAGAATTTCACGGAGAGAGGGGCATACTTCCTCAAGCGCTACGCCATATACGTGTAGCTGTGTCTCAGAAGTGAGCGACTACGCTCCCTGTATCCCTTGATTCTGTGGGTTTCAAGCAGCTGGCGTAGCAATGCAAAATGTGTCGGTGGTGCTTAGGCTACTGCGCTCAGCACCATCTGTGTAATTTGCTGTCACGCGTGCATAATACACGCTGTGCATGCAATCCGCCGCAGGCCACATTAGGGTGGAGGGGCGGTGCAGCTATGACTAAAATCCTGCGATGGTACTACTCAGCACCGTCAGCTCGATTTGCAAACTAGGTTATCGCATACAACCTCACAACAACTCATCAATGCGTGCGCCGCGCGTGCGATCCGCTGCAGGCTCCGTCGTAATAGGGTGGAGGGGCGCAAGAGCTCCAAGAGCTGTGACGAGGCCTTTGGCAAGCTGCTCACTCAGGGGGTTACTCCCGACCAGCTGTACGAGTCCGTTACAACGCAGGTGAGACTGCGCTTTGTCACACGTGTGTGTGTGTGTTTATGTTTGTGTGGTTACGCAGAGGTAGAATGCCTGGCACCCCGCAGGTAAGCATGTGTGTGTTTATCAGGATGCGAGGTGAAGTACTCAAAGGGTATGATGTTGATCCTTCTAAAAGCCTAGTGATGAATGAAGTGACACGTTGGTGGCGTGACAGCCTCCGCCCTAGTTATTACGTATGTAGGACTGTGTGTGATCTTGCAGATAAGAATGCATGTCGCTACGCTGGTATAAGAGGAAGTATGTGTTACCTGATAGGAGTGTGGGCGCGCAGAGGTGGCCAGCTTCCCCTGACCCTTCGATTTGTACGCGCCCTACAAGGAGCTTCTTGCACTGAAGGTGCTCCTCTTCCTTGCAATGCATCAGTGCATCCTCACAACGCACCGATAACAGGGCTTCTAGCTACGGTTGCACATGTGTATGTATGCGTGTGTATGAGTGTGTGCAGCATGATCATTATTACTGTAGCGGCCTACTACCGTTGCTGATCCGCAGGTGTGGATATGGTGCTGATGTGCTGATAGCAAACCTCGGCCAAGTGTTCTAAGGTCACAAATCACCATTGCGACGCATTGTGACTCTTGATACAAAAGCCACCCTCGTTGACTGCCCTGCAGGCTGTGGAGGTGGTGCTGACGGCGCACCCCACGCAGGTCAACAGGCGCACCCTGCAGTACAAACACCAGCGCATCGCTGCCCTGCTGCACCAGAACGACAGGTGTGCGTGCGTGTGTATATGTGCACGTGTGTGTGTGTGTGTGTGAGAGAGAGAGAGAGAGAGTGTGTGTGTGTGAGTGTGTGAGCACTTGTGGATGTATGTGTATATCCCTGCAGGCCTGATTTAAAGGTTCAGATACGTGATGAATGCCTTAGTGTGGGATGAGGGTTGTGGCAAACACGTCCTGTCTGAACATGTGCATGTGCGGGCACGTTTGCAGGCCTGACCTGACCAAGGAGGAGCGAGACACGATGATTGATGATTTGGTGCGAGAGGTCACGTCTTTATGGCAGACCGACGAGCTGAGGCGGCAGAAGCCCACTCCCTTGGACGGTGAGTTGAGTTGCGAATGTGAGTGAGTTTGGTAGTGAGTGCATATGTGCATGTGTGTATTTGGTTGTGAGTGTATATTTGTGCATTTGTTATGACGTTATATGTGTGCGTGCGTGTTTTTTGTTTGTGTATGTGTGTGTGAGTGTGTGAATGCTGGGGTTTTCGTGTGTTCACACTAATTTGTAAATTTGCAAGTTTCGAGTAATCCACTGAGCCTTCCGGCCTGCTTTTTTTACTAGCGTAGTTAAGGAAGAGGTAGAGCTTTCAGGTCCAAAAATGAAGTGGTTGGAGTTAGTATGTGCGTGTAGGCACTATCTACTGGAGGGGGAGGGCCCATGCAGGGAGTTTGACAATGTCACTGACACATGCATGCACACAGTCACATATACACACACAGGCGACGAGGCAGCCTGTGCAGGGAAACAATCATTCACACACACACGCACACACACGCGCGCACACACACACACACACACACACACACACACACAAGGGCACACACACAAGGACACACACGCATACACACATACACACACAGAGGCGCAAGGTGGCCTACACATCGTAGAGCAGTCGCTGTGGAATGCCATCCCCTCCTACCTGCGCCGAATGAGTAGTGCCCTCAAAAAGCACACAGGCCGGGATTTGCCCCTCAGCGCCACCCCCTTTCGATTTGGATCCTGGATGGGTGGTGACCGAGATGGCAACCCCAATGTCACGGCACAAGTGCGTGCATCTGTATATTGTAATGTTGTGAGAACAAAATTTTGGTCTAAACCCCCTTTCCACTGTCCAGCCTTAAACTGAATTGCTGAGTGAACAAGCTTAGTCTTCTTGAGAATGGCGCTGTTTGCCATGATTGCCAGGGCTTAAAAGTAACACATATGCACTCGCAAACGCTTCCACACACGTTCACATTCGCACACACACACACACACACACATACACACACAGGTTACACACCACGTGGTGTGCCTCGCGCGCTGGATGGCTGCAGATATGTATCTGAGGGAGATTGACGCCCTACGGTTTGAGCTTTCCATGTCCTCTTGCTCGCCTGAGGTGTGTGTGTTGTGTACTTGTGTGTGTGAGAGTGTGTATATATGAATTGCTTGTGTCCTTTAACAAAGGTGTCCACAGTCTCATTCATACTGGCGTATCTGCACGATGCTGATAAGCGTGTGCACGCCTTTCTAAAAAGTCAAGTGTAGCGCTTTGCCAAACATTCGATGTTTCGCCACCAGCAGTTGGCACACACAAATGCATGCGTGAATACATGCATGCCACTCAACTTACACGCACAAACACCAACATACGCACACACACATGCACACAAAGACACATACAACACACCACTCAATTCACACACTCACACAAACTATGAACTCAGGTGTGGCGCCTTGCCAAGCGCATCATCCGTGTCCACCAGCAGCAGATGAGTGCCAACGCAGACGCGCCCATCGCCAGCCCCACAGTGCTGGTCAGCAGGTGAGCAATTATGAACGTGTTGTTGGTGCCCCAAAATGTTTTTTTTTCCGCACCAGTTTTCGCACCAGTGCAACCTGGTGAGCAGGTGAGCAAGCACACATGTGTTGCCGGTGCTCAAACGCAAAAAGAATCTGTGTGTGACATCAACGTGTAAGATGGTCAGAATGAAGGAACCGGTCACTCGCTAGGTGTGTGTGCGTGTTGTGCTGCTTCTTTATGTCAGCAGGGACGTACCATTCGTTCCTTTTCAACTTCTGGATACAACACCAACCTGCCGTGTGTGTGTGTATGTGTGTGTGCGTGTGGTTTTTCCTGTTTGTAATGAGGGGTACCACTTCCTCAGGCCGCTTGTACTTGCACGCACAAAGCATTCCAACAACCCCTCAACTGACCCGCTGTACAGAAGCACAGGCATGAAGCAATCAGGCACAATCAGACATCCAGTTCATATGCCTTAATAGCAAACGCTCGTGAAGCAACCGTCAGGGAGCAGGCGCCCCCTGGGGCACTTGGAGGAGCTCCCCACAACGAAAGCTTACACCCAACTTTTCCCCTCAGTCACTTATGTCAAGGCAATTTCCTTATTTCCATTTGTTACTTGAATGTGAGACAGGCAGGGAGGGAGGGGGCATTGCCCCTACCCCCCTATTGCCATAATATGCCACTCATAACCACTCAAAAGTGGCACTTGTTGCTTAGATCTGCTGGAGGTGGCAGAGTGCGGTCCATTGCCTACACACGACCTGTGCACTGATTTGGCTGCGATGCAGGGAGGGGGCAGGCAGCTTGTTTGCGTGCCTGGGCAGCTGGCCCCTCCCTTCCCCAGTTGTTATTGAAACGACGCTGTGTCTACACGTGGATGCCCCATGCAGTGAGGATGGCACACACACACACACACACACACGCACATACACACAAACTGTGGCCGCCTTGTGATGAGGGCGAGCCATGTGCCCCTTCTTTGATTGAAGCAAGCTCAAACCCTGTGCCTGCAGCTTGAATCAATGCAGGGAGGGAGGGGGCACCGCATGGGCACCAAAACAAGCCATCTGACCCTTAACAAGCCACTATGTCTGCTGCTTGATTCAATGCAGGGAGGGAGGGGGCAGCCGCATGGCCACCAAAACAAGCCATCAAATCAATTTCTTTGCGTCTGCTGCTTGATTCAATGCAGGGAGGGAGGGGGCAGCCGCATGGCCACCAAGGAGTCCACTGCCCCCCTCGTCATGCGATCTGGGGCCAGTAACCCTTCACGTGGGGGCCAGCCCCCCTCTGCAAGTGAGTGACCTCATAATCAGGATGCTGAATGCAGTGCGTGTTAGGATGGTTGTGTGTGCGCGTGTGCTTGTATGTGCTTGTGTGTGCGTGTATATTTGTGTGTGCTTGTGTATGCGTGTGTATGCATGTGTGTGTATGTGCGTGTGTCAGGAGCAGCTTGTTCTTTGGGCACTGAGCAAAACTGCATTGTATTCGGGCAAAGGAGAAGGGGGCAACTAGATCAGAGTGAATGCAAAGATGGGTGTGAGTGTCGCAAGGCTGGGCTGGCCCTAACACGTGATTATGGGGGATCCCTTCGTGAAAAGAATGCAATCTTTTTTAGATCAGGCTTTGTCAAACGAGTGTTTGTGAGTGGCAGCCATCTCCACTACAAAATCGTGCTCCTGGGGTGATTTAATGCGCAAATACTGGGTCTAGCTCATTATGCTCGCATACAGCTGTTATTGTACACATGGAACACACAGACACACACACACACAAGCGCGTACACACACACACAAACACACACACACACACACACACAAACTCACGACACAGGGATGGCAGGCTATGTGCGCCCAAACGTGGGCTATGGCCACCATGTGGACGGCATGCCTGACGTGCCTAGCTTGCTGCCTGCCCAAGATGCGGAGGGCGGCTCTGACTGTGACTTTGAGGTTTGTGTGCATGTCTTTCTCTGTGTGTATATGAGTTTGAATGTGCATGCGTGAGTGCGTGTGTGTTTGTGTGTGTGTATGTGTTTATGAGTGGTTGTGGTTGTTTGCGTGAAAGTTTGGGGTGAATGTGTCTGTGTCGAGTCTAAAGTGTATGAAAGTTGGTGTTTTGAGCATGCATGTGTGTTTTGGTCAATGTCAAAGTAAAGAAGAGGCTTCAAAAGTATTAAAGCTACTTGCCAATCTTGCAGCTACGGCAGAACAAAGCAAGATGCACACCAGCACACATACGTACCGACAAGTACCATATACTTGATGTACCTATGTACAGACATGCACAACAAGCACACGTTCAACATGTCTGACGCACGTGATACATATTTGGCCACACATACTCACACACGCAACGAGCACAAGCTCTACATGTACAACACGCGCGCGAACTACGATGCTGCTGCCCACTGTTTACAGTTGGACACCCCTGACGGCAGCCAAAACGATCTGAGGCAGCAAGATGGGCAATGCTTCCTGGATCCAGTCAACTCTGAAGCTCCAGGCCACAGGGTGGGTGCACGATCTGACGGGTGAAAGAAAGGCGTGCAGCGAGCAGCCCATGATCCATAAGTGAAGTAGCAGCCAATCCAGGAGCTCCAGGCCCTGAGTTTGGGCGCGTGGACCTGAAGAACAAACGCCTAGGGACAGATGAACAAACGCCTAGGGACAGATGAACAAACGCCTAGGGATAGAAGAATAAACGCCTAAGGATAGAAGAACAAACGCCTAGGGACAGATGAACAAACGCCTAGGGACAGATGAACAAACGCCGAGGGATAGAAGAACAAACGACTAGGGACAGATGAACAAACGCCGAGGGATAGAAGAACAAACGACTAGGGACAGATGAACAAACGCCTAGGGACAGATGAACAAACGCCTAGGGACAGATGAACAAACGCCTAGGGACAGATGAACAAACGCCTAGGGACAGATGAACAAACGCCTAGGGACAGATGAACAAACGACTAGGGATAGAAGAACAAACGCCTAGGGACAGATGAACAAACGCCTAGGGACAGATGAACAAATGCCTAGGGATAGAAGAACAAACGCCTAGGACAGATGAATAAACGCCTAGGGATAGAAGAATAAACGCCTAGGGATAGAAGAACAAACGACTAGGGATAGAAGAACAAACGCCTAGGGATAGAAGAACAAACGCATAGGGACATCCACGAATGATGAATATGTAACTCTGAAGCCACTCTGAAGGCCTGGGATGTGAGTGATGTCCACAGTCTAACAAGCGGTGGCACTCAGATGCCACTGCAAAAGCAGCATATGTCAAGCATGATGTATATGTCACAAAAGTACATGTCAAGCATGCCGTATATGTCGAGCGTCGCACATGCTGCGGAAATTCCGTACAGCCTTCACCAATTTCAGTGTGAACTCAGACGGCCGCATGCAAATAAAAAATTAGTTTACACTTCAGGCAACATCCCTTATTTCAACAACGTGATTAGACCAAGAAATATGCAAGAACGATGATAATTTTGTCGGTGATGGCAATGAGTGCACACACGTCTGCACTCTCGCACCCCAGCATCAAAAGTTTGCGTGGAGGAGCCCACCCAGTCTGTAATTACCACTGGTGGGGTGCCACCGCGGTCTCTCCCTGTGTCACGCACACGCAATCACACAGCGCGTGCATACACAAATGCCAAGTAACCTCCTGCCTGGCCATGCCTGTTCGTCAACACACACACGCGTGTGCGTAGAAGCTTGTACATTATGTATGTATGCCTTCGTCCAAACACCAGCTTGTCTTGGTCTTATAACTGCCTAATGCGGTCAAGTGGTGTGCGTGTGTGTGTCTGTGTGCGTGCACGTGGTCTGAGAATTCCCTTGGCCACAAGCTAATTTGTGCAAGCAAGCAAGCATGCTTCCTTGATGGAGCAGCACACTCAACCAACAAGCAAGGCCCTTCGTTGAATCAGCGTGCTCGACAAGTAAATGAATCAGCACATAAGAGGCCCAACAGCTAGCTAGTATGTGCACGTGAATGACACACTCTTTGTTTTGTGCACGCGCAGGCACCCCAGAAGATTGCCAGCTTCAGGGTGGGTGTGAGGCTGTGTGTATATAGAGGTTGAGCTAAGTATGGCCTCTGTGTGCGTACGTGCATCATGAGCCATGTGTCTGTGTGTACGTACAGAGTTTCAGCCGAGCACAACTTCTGTGTGTGTACTTAAAGCCTTGTGTCTGTACCTGCACTTAAAGTTTGAGCCGTGCGTCTGTGCGTGCACTTGCACGCTGAGACATGTGTCTGTGTGTGTGTTCACTTAAGGTTTGAGCCGTGCGTCTTCGTGTACACCTATACGCTGAGACATGTGCTATGTGTCTTTGTGCTCGTACGCTCTGAGCCATGTATCATCTGAGCGCCCCCACGTGCGTTGTGCCTCTGCGTATGTGCTCAGCCATGGCAATAACTGTGACAGGGTTTCTGTGGAAGCGCAGGGCGGAGGCTTAGAATTAGCTTTTTTGCTTGCTTGTTTGACAGCGCGAATCCCTGCAGTCCACGGTCAAGATGCAGGGATGTGTGTGTGGTACGCTGCGCATGTAAATGCTGGCACTCTTGATGTGTGGTGTGCATGACATGTGCGTACCCTGTGACCGTGGCTGTTCCGTCCCATTATGTCTGGTGGTTGAGTAAGTGGTAATGGTGATGCAGGTCGTGCTGGGTCTGAGTGCTTGCCTGGTGCTGTTTGGACGCAAGCACCCACGCACCGGCATACACACACACACATACACACACACGCACTCAATACTCGCATACACACATGCATGCACCGACACGCACAATCACACACGCTCACATACACATATACACACACGCTCGCACACCGATGCACAATCACACTTACACACGTACACACACCATATCAACACACACATATATATACATGATATATATATACAGGAGGATGAGGACTCAGTGCCCCCCCTGGTCACTCCTACGGTCACCCTTGATAACTCTGCTGCTGGGCTCACGGACCCCATGCTACTCAGGCGCTCCCTCAAGACACAGGTGTGTGTGTGTGTGTGACTGCGTATGTGCATGCATGCGTGTGTTAATGTGTGTGTGTGTGAAAATGTGTGTTTGTATGACTGCATACGTGCATGTGTGTGTGCATGTGCATACATGTGCAGTTGCACCTGTATTTTTGTTGCATTGCCCTGACTTGTGTGTATCTGACAGCACACACAAACGCAAAGCTCAGGCAGCGAGTAAATAAAACTATATAACGCTCTGCGTCAGATTCAGCTGTCAGGTACACACAAGACAGCTGTGTCTGACTTGTGTGTATCTGACGGCTAAGTTTGACGCAGAGCGTTATATTTACTATTTGCCTGAGTTTTTTTGTGTGTGCGCGCGTGTGTGTGTGTGTGTGTGTGTGTGTGTGTGTGTGTGTGTGCGTGTATGCGTGTGCGTCCACACGTACATGTGATGCTGCGTGTGTTTGTGTGTAGACACCTGACACTGTGTTCATAGTGCTTATCCTTTCCGTTTGTACCAGCTGCACCTCTGGTACACACACAAATGTACGCAAGCAATTGCGTGCACACACACGCACGCCTTATGCGCACGCACGCACACTCAGACACACATACACAGAGACACGCACACATGTGTAATGCACGCACGCACACACCCACACCCACACCCACACGCACACACACGCATGCACATGTACTTAATACACGCAGCGTGCGGCCGCGGACACAGCCACCTTCCGCAGGGTGCACGACCACCCTGGCTTCCACCCTTACCGTGTCATCCTGGGCGACGTGAGTGAGATTGTGTTTGTGCTTGATCCCTGATGGGGCCAATCCGGTGGGTTAAGTCAAAGACTTACCCTGGGATGTATATGTGGTGTGTGGTGTGTAGGTTTGGGTGCGTACCGTGGATGTCTTGTCATGAATCGTAGGTGGTTGTAGCTTAGGCTTAGGATTGTGCCCTTGCTAAGTCATTGTGGCATGTGTTCATTTTGAGCTGGTGTGTATCCTGTGATTAATAATAATAATAGTGTTGAGCTGGTGTGTGTATGTGTGTTGTTCCTGTGAAATAACTCAAAAAGTCATCGTGGCATGTGTTATTTTGAGCTGGTGTGTATTTAGTGTGTTGTTCCTGTGATATAACTCAAATGATGGTAACTTGGTGTTACTTGATGGCATGTGTTAATTTTGAGCTGGTGTGTATATGGATTGTTCCTGTGATTAATAATAATAATTTTGAGCTGGTGTGTATGTGTTGTGTGTGTTGTTCCTGTGATATAACTCAAATGATGGTAACTTGGTGTTACTTGATGGCTGCCTTTTGTGTGTGTTTCTGTGTGTGTGTTCAGGCACTTAATTAGCGTATGATCATGAGTGCTGAGAAACACCATGCATGGTCTCAACGCTTCAAGCGGGTTATACATAACTTGACCACCTCATGAAGATGAGGCTAAAAAGCTTGAGTAGCCAAGCCAGAATTACTTCGAGTTCATGCATGTTCTCGGTTGCCAAATTAGGTATTTGTCTGTTTGCACCTGTGGTCATGCGCATGCACACACACACACAAACATTTCCACACGCACATACACACACATGCCTGTTTGCGTACACACGCGCGCACACACACACACGCGCACACACACACACACACACACACGCACACACACACACACACACACAAACACATGCACGTGCACACACAGGTGCGTCAGAAGCTGATGAACACACGAAAGCGCATGGAGGACTTGCTTGGCCACGTGGAGCCAAACTCAGAGGACATTTGGTACGAGGACCAGGAGGAGCTGCTGAAGCCACTGCGGGCTGTGTACTGGTGAGTGTGTGTAAGTGTGAGGTTGTGTGTGTATAATTGTGTTTCTGTGCATGTGCATGTGCATATTTGTGCGTGTATGTACATGTGTTTGTGTGCGTGTGCATGTACATGCGTGTGCGCTTGAGTGTATGTGGGTCAAAGCGGTAGGAGAAAGAGACTTGGTGCATGAAGCTGATGTTTAAGAGCAAGCCTCGTCTGAACATCTGTATTGTTGGTGTGGCATCATGGCAGGTGGTCGTGATGAGGTGCACGTTTGCCTACACATGCATGCACACTCTCACGTAATCATACACACGCAAACATTAGACATGCACGCACACTCTCACGTACACATACACACGCAAACACTAGACATGCGCGCACATGTATGCTCGCATCTGTGCATCCAGCCTCTCTCTCTTCTTTTAATGTGTGACAAGTCCTTTTACGAGTGCAGCAGTGGCATGATGGTCCATGTGCATAGCTTTAGTAAACACGCACACACATGCACACATACACATACACATACACGTATGGTACACACACACATACACATACACGTATGGCTTGCACAACACACACACACTCAGTTTCTTTTCACTGTGTGTGTGGCAGGTCCTTGTACGAGTGTGGCAGTGGCATTGTGGCAGACGGCCGTGTCCTGGACTTCATCCGTCGAGTATCCAGCTTTGGCATGAGCCTCATGAAGCTGGACATCCGACAGGTGTGTGTGGGGACAATGCACTTGCGTGTGTGTACTGGACTGTATATTCTCGTGTGCTGTATGTGTGTGTTTGTGTGTGGTGTGTGTCTGTCTGTGTGTGTGTGTGTGTGTGTGTGAGCGGCTGGTGGGTTTCTGAAGCCTTGTGGAGGTGGCTGTCAAAATATGCGTGTGGAGCAAGCACGTGAGTTTGCGTACTTTGTACCTCTATGCTTTAATTGAAAGAGTCAATATTTGAAACAGACTTGTTCCTGTTTTTCATGTGTTGGTATGAGCACGTTGAGCTCAGGCTTGGTTGCTTTTAGGATTTGGCGTCCACTTGCGTTGAAGGGCGTGCATTCGTGTACATTAATAAGCTAAAGAACACAACACATAGTTACAAAAGAACACACACATAGTTACACACATACACACATGTACTCACACACACATACTCACATACTCACCCACAGACATACTCACACACACACACATACTCACACACACACAGGAGTCCACGCGTCACACTGAGGCCATGGAGGCCATCACCACGTACCTGGGCTATGGCTCTTATGAAGAGTGGGATGAGGACCAGCGAATTAACTGGCTGGTGGGGGAGCTGCAGGTGAGATGTGCGTGTGTGCGTAATTGTTTGTATGCATACATGTGTATCCGTGTGTTTGTGTGCAAGTTCCTCTGTCGCAGCGCTCGAGTCTGTTGACAAAAGAGGTGTGCCAAGTGCCAGGAGTTTGAGCATACGTTGCATGCACCACATGTGAGCATAGGTTGCATGCACCAATGTGTGCACATGTGCGTTTTTTGTTTGGCCAGGATTGCCGCCCATTGAACCCCCCTGACGTGCCCGTATAATTAGGGCTGGCCAGCACCTTATGTATACGCCGTACATGATTGTATAATTGATAAAATCCATGCAAAGGATGCCGTATGCACACCGTATAAATATATTATTGGCCAACCCTACTTATGACGGAAGACGTGCGTGAGGTGCTGGACACGTGTTTATACGCGCATTGCACGTGTGCACATTCTTTTTGCACAGGGTCGCCGCCCTCTGATCCCCCCTGACATGCCAATGACGGGGGAAGTGCGTGAGGTGCTGGAAACGTGCCGCACAGTTGCGCGCTTGGGTGCGGGCTGCCTGGGCGCCTACGTCATCAGCATGGCCAAGCGTGCGAGTGACGTGCTGGCGGTGGAGCTGCTGCAGCGCGAGGCAAACTTCCAGGTTTGTGTGTCTGTGAGTGCATATTTTGTGTTTGTGTGTGTCCGTGTGTGTATAGGTGCTGAAGCAGGAGGCAAATTTCCAGGTTTGTGTGTGTGAGTGCGTGTGTGTGTGTGCTTGTATGTGTGTCTAAGTGTGTGTCTGTGAGTGAGTCCGTGTGTGTGTAGCTGCTGCAGCAGGAGGCAAACTTTCAGGTGTTTATGTGTGTGTGTACAAGTGTGCTTGTGTGTGTATGTGCGTGCAATGAAGAAACGCTGTACTGAAGAATTCAAGGACCTGTAATCACACCATATCCCCTTGTTTATACCACAATTTGCTGCGTAGTGTGTGTTGTGTGTACCCAAATTGTGTGTGCCAAACTGTGTGTTGTGTGTACCCAAACAACTACGCTGTGTGTGTTTGTATGTGCGTGTCATGTGCACCTCAGCGACCATACTGTGTGTTTGTGTGTGGCGTGGCCACAGGTGGCAGCAGAGCGTGGCACGACGCGTGATTAATACCACTGAACTTCGTGTTGTGTTTTATGTGCATCTGATTGACCACTTACTCTGTGTGTGTGGCGTGACTACAGGTGGCAGCAGAGCGTGGCATGACGCCCGACCTGAACCGCACACTGCGTGTGGTCCCCCTGTTTGAGACGCTGGATGACCTAGATGCGGGCGGCCGTGTCATGCAGCGCTTGCTGTCTCTTCCTTGGTGTGTGTGCGCGTGTGTGTGTGTGTCTGTCAATCAGCGTGAGAAGTGGAGAAAGATAAGATGATGCAGCGGTCATGCAGCGCCTTCAAATACTGCCTTACTGAAATTATGTTAACCTGCATGTGTGTCTGTGTGCGTGTGTGTGTGTGTTAGTTTGTAGATGTGTCTGTGTCCTTGCATCAGGCGCAAGGTCAACACAGTGTGTCATGCAATGCCTGCTGCCTTTCAAAAGCCATGAGCACATGTGCACATGTGTAATTGGTGTGCGTGTGCATGGGGGTATGATTAAATGTGCTTGCATCTTCTGATGCACACCTGCATGCATTCATATCTATGAATCTCAAAAGTGACCTTCAAAGGCAGATGCCGGCATTGTCCCTTCCGTGTAGTCAGTTTTTGGGCAGCAATCTTTATTCTCTCTCTTTCACACACACACACACACACACACACACACACACACACACATACACACAGGCACACACACACACAGACACACACACACACACCACACCACACCACACACAGGTACCGCAACCACATGACCACTGCCCATGGCAATGCCCAGGAGGTTATGCTGGGGTACAGTGACAGTGGTAAAGACGCCGGCAGGCTGTCCGCTAATTGGGCTCTGTACCGCTGCCAGGTGTGTGAGAAGGGGGTTGGGTGTGTTACCGCTGTCAGGTGTGTGGGAAGGGGGGTTGGGTGTGTTATTGCACAGGAGGGTACATGCTTGTACTTACGTTCACACACACACACACACATAAGCACAAACACACAATCATCCACACGTCAAGGCACACACACGCACATGCATCTACTCGTACAAACATCCACAAACTCACACACATGCACACACACACACTCTCTCTCACACACACACACAACCACGCGCACACAGGAGCAACTGGTGGCCATCACGCGCAAGGAGAACATCAAGCTCACATTGTTCCACGGCCGTGGGGGCACTGTAGGACGTGGGGGCGGGCCCACCTACCTGGCTATCCAGAGCCAGCCTCCTGGCAGCGTAGAGGGCTCCTTCCGCATCACAGAGCAGGGAGAGATGGTGCAGGTGTGTGCGTGTGGGTGTAGGTGTGGGCGTGGGTTTGTATGCGTGTGTGTGTGTGTGCGTGTTTGTGTATGTGCAGAGGGGTGAGCAGGCTGCGTTTACAATTAACCACGCCAACAGCAAGAGCCTTGAAAGCTAGACGACGCTTGCCCTTTGCCCAGAGTAATTTGAGTGGTGTGTGAGTGTGAGTGTGTGTGTGTGAGTGAGTGAGAGGTTAGGGCAAGCAGACAATTGGCGCAGGGATTTAATAGCGTGTGGATGACGTCCTGGCAGCATGGAAGGCTTTTGCTGCATCACAAAGCAGGAAAGATGGTGCAAGTGTGTATGTGGGTGGGTGTGGGGGTTGTGGGTGTGGATGGGAGGGTAGGCGGATAATTTGGTATTAATAAGCTTTAGGTTGACCAGGTGGGAGTTGTTGCATGTCTCAAAAGGAATCCTGATGTTGGTTTGATCAAGGCTCTTTTTATAGCACAGTGCAGGAAGTGTGTGTGTTGTGTGTGTGTGTGTGTGTGTGTGTGTGTGTGTGTGTGTGTGTGAAGGCGGGGATGGCCAGGTTTCAGTGTATGGTACTGTGAGTCCAAACATGTGTGAGAGTGCGTGAAAGCATAAATCAAGGCCAAGGAGATTGAACTGTGAGTCCATCATTGTTTACGCCAGGCAGGGTAACTCTGAGTAGTGATGAGGTGAATGCACACATGCTTGGCTGACAGCTTCAAATGGAGTGCTCTTATCATACTATATTCTCATTCATACTTTATTCTCATTCGCACTATATTATCATACTAAATTTTCATTCATACCATAATGTCATACTACATTCTCATTCATACTATATTCTCATACTATGGAGTAGGAATCAGAAAATGTTGAGGTCACCTGACCTCTTATGAATGCGCTCTTCCGACGCAGAGGCTGGGTCTGGCAACAGTGACTGTTTTTTCGTCGGTGTTATCGTTCCAAACGAACTACTGTGCACTTTCAGCGCAGGCCAGGTGTGGCTTTTGTGAGAGATGTCTTGTCTGCCTCCGACAGCTCGCTGTGCACTTGCAGCTTGCAGCGCAGGCCAAACGTGGCAACAGTGAGCAATGGTTTCCCCTCGATGCCCGTTTCCTCACAATCTTTTGCCATCATCACCCATCTTTCTCACAATCTTTTGCCACGGCTGCCCGTTTCCTCACAATTTTTTGCCATCGCTGCCCGTTCCCTCACTTTGCTTTTGTTTCGCAGGCCAAGTTTGGAAACAGTGGGGTGGCGCAGTACCAGCTGGAGATATACACCACTGCAGTGCTGCAAGCTTCCATCAGACCACCAAACCCACCAAAGCACCAGGTGTGTATTTAGGTGTGTGTCTGTATGTGTGTGTATGTGTTTGTGTGTGTGCGAGTGAGTCTGTATGAACACGTGTGCTTGTGTGTAAGCGTGCGTGCATCCGTGGACTCTGCTTGTGTGTGTATGTGTATGCCATCATTTACACACGCATACACTGTCTCTCTCTCTCTCTCTCTTTCACACACACACACACATTTCTCTCTCTCTCTCACACACACACACACGCACATACATACATACACACATGCATACATACGTTCAGTGCTGGCGAGATCTCATGGACTCGTTGGCCACCGACAGCTGCGCTGCCTACCGCTCCGTGGTATACAAAAACCCCAAGTTCATCTCCTATTTCAAGCATGCCACCCCAGGTGTGTGTGTGTGTGCACGCGTGTGTGTGTGTGTGTGTGAGGCTGGCCACATGCATGTTGTTTGAACTCGTGCATGGAGCCATATTCGATTTGTGACATGGGATTAGTGGCAGGAGTGTGCGTCATGAAATATCACCCATGATCAGATCATGCCATCACACTGGCGGGCGTGCACAAGCACACAACTACTCACAAACAACACACACTCGCACACACGTGTACACATGCACTCATACACTTCACATACACACACACACATGCGCACACACACACACACACACACGAACACATACACACACAAACACACGTATACACTAACACACACAGAGGCTGAGCTGGGCAACCTCAACATTGGCTCTCGGCCCGCACGGAGAAAGGCTGACACCACGGCCATTAACGAGCTGCGTGCGATTCCTTGGCAGTTTGCGTGGACTCAGACACGGCTCATCCTGCCATCGTGGCTGGGCATTGGGGAGGCGCTGCTGACCGCCATTGCCAAGGTGTGTGTGTTTGTGTGTGTGTGTGTGTGTGTGTGTTTACGTGATTGTGTGGGTGAGGGGGGCAGTGTACGCTGGGGGTGTATCCCTGGCTGAGGATGTATGAGTGTTGTTGTGTTTGTGTGGGTGTGGGGTGGCGGTGTAAGCTGAAGCGCATCACTGTGTTTGGCTGAGCATGCGCATACAAGCAACGCACGTATTTGAACATGCCCTAAAAACTCTCACGTTATGCCGTGTGTGTGCGTTTGAGGGGTGCCTGCTTTTGCTGGGTACGCCGTGCCTCCATATCTAGACATCGTCTTCGGCGCTTGCGTTCCAAACTGCATGGGAATAAACAACCCAATGTTGGTTTTTACTGCTCCTTTTACTTCCTAATCTACTTTTCGACACCTTTTCAATTAACCACAACCTTTTCCGCGTGCGTTCAAACCACAGGGCCACAAAGCAGAGCTGCGTGCCATGTACGAAGAATGGCCATTCTTTGCAGCCACCATCGACCTGATTGAGATGATTTTGGCTAAGGTGTGGGGGGGGGTGGGGACAGGGGGAAAGGAGGCAAAGTTGTCTGTGGGTCTCAGGGCTGTGCACTGTCCTCGATGTCTGTGCAGCCACTGAAGTTAGTGTATGTGTTTGTGTGTAATGAGTATGTGTGTGTACGTGCGTGCTTATGTGTGTCACTGAGGCCCTGAACGTATGCGAGACACACACAGCAGCTGTTGGGACTGTGTGTGCCTTACCCGCGTTATGTCTATCTGGCCGTAATAGAACCTTGTAAGAAGCGTTTCGAGTGTGTCAGTGTGTGTGTGTGCGTGTGTGTGTGTGTGTGTGTTTGTGTGCGTGCAACAACGCGTGTGCAGAAGCAAGCTGTGTTGTTCAGGACTGCTAGGGTTACTCGTTGTGAATGGTGACGTGCATCCGACCAAGCACTGTGTACTGATGTAGGTTTGACGAGCTTATGAAATGCCCACACCACAAATCCGCCTGAGCAAACTGGGTAGTTTGCTCGATAAGATATGTGTTTGTGGCACTGCTGTATTGATATCGTGGTTGGGTGAGATCATAGAAGAAAATGCGTGCGCTGTTGACTGCACTCTAAGCGTACGTACCATCATTGCCGCAGGGTGATTTGCATACGTAGTCGTACAGAGGTGTATGCAGACGACAAAACCATTCCTGAACTGGTGTTCAGTCCGGCATGCTTGCAGAGCGATGCGATGCATATGCCTTGCTGCGTTCTACAACTGTACACAGCAGTGGGAGTTCCAACTTTGTGATGTACATGCAGAGTTACGCACGCATTGCTGCCTTGTATGAATGTGATGTGCATGCAGAGTGATGCACGCATTGCTGCCTTATATGAAGAGGTGCTTGTGGAGGACCCTGAAGAGCGCAAGCTGGGGGCAGACCTACGAAATTGCCTGGCCGACACCATCAGGGTGGGTATTGTTGCAGTGACTGGGCTTCCTCCTGCTGAAACACTGTAAACTAATATTCGATTGCTGTTGGGAATACGCGTGGTATAGTGGACGCTGCATACTTCAGGGTTGGTTTGTCACGTGGTGTAGTGAACGCTACACGCTACGCACTTCAGGGCTTGTTCTGAACAAACGCACGGGCAGGACAATGCCACTTATATTGAATTGCTCTTGGTAGGGCACGTGGTGTGGTGAACGCTGCACACTTCTGTTCCGTGGATATGTTTTGCGTAAGGAACTGAATTGGCAATTGTTGGGTTACCCTTTTAACAACGCTGCATACTTCAGGATTTATTTGCAACAAATGTTCTTGCCACAGATCTGTTTGTGTTTCATAGCTATGGAAGCTTATCCATATTGTGTGTGAGGGAGTGTGTATGCTGTGTTCTTGGGGCGATATAATGTACGCACCCTCAGTGCACTGCAACTGCAACTCACAAAGTGCAATTCAGGTGACATGCTCAACTGAACTGTTTTGAGCAGTGGTTCTTGTCTTGGGATGATACCTATTCCAGCTTGCAATTCATACACACATCACTTGATGCAAGCCACTCTGCTGATATGTCGAGGTCAGAGAATTAAGAAATGTGACTTTGCTTTATGTTGCCTAAATAAGTAACTTGAATTATGCCACTAAGTTGCACAAGTGCGTGCGCACGCACACACACACACACACACACGCACACACACATACACACACACACAAAACACACACACAAACAACACACGCATGCGCACACACGCAATCACACACAGATACACACGCAAGTATGCATACACGCACACATGCAATCACACACAGAAACACACACTTATGCATACACGCACACATGCATACACGCATACACACACACGCACACACACACACACACACACGCACACACACAGGCCGTGCTGGAGGTGAGTGGCCACAAGCAGCTGCTGGAGCACAACCCTACTCTGCGCAAGCTGGTGGGCATGCGCACGCCCTACATCGACCCCATCAACATCCTGCAGGTGTGTGTTGAAAAGAGAGAGCTGGTACGCCTACCTCCCCAAGCTGTGACCGTGACAGTCTTTATGAGCATGGTTGTATACTGTGTCAGCATTGCCAAGATCATGCGCGTGTTTGTAAAGACAAGAAACACTCACTTTAGCACTGTGGACACACTAACCAAGCATCATCTCTGTGTACCTTGGCAAATTATGTGGCTGCGCGCCCCCCAGGTCGTATATACTATGGCGCCCACCTCCTTATTGCAGAAACCGCAGCGCGTGAAGTAGCTTTTCCTTTAAACTTGAGGCACTCGGCATTTTTCACGCTGCGGTTACCGAGGGGGGCGCCGTATTACAAAAGAGGGGTGTGGCACTTTCACGCAGACACACAGATTTGCCTGCCCTGCACTGACGAGCCGAGCATACAGTGCAATTCGTCGTTTTGCTCTGCTTAACAACAAACAGCAAGCACAGAGCAAAACGATGCATACCCTCAGTTTGTTGCTATTATGGGCTTATCACTCCTTACACCGTACGTGTAGCAGCTCTTGTGTAGTAAGTAGCATTCCTGCGCGTCCTTTCATTACTCCTGAATAATTTATACACCAACTCTCATCAGGAGCCGGTTTCAGGTCAAGCCTGCAACCCTCCTGATCCCCAATATTGACTTGTTTCTTTTTGGTGGAGGAGTCACACGGTATCCGATACCAAAGTGGCTTCTTTATTTAATGAATGTGAGGAGTGGTTTTCACTGCCTGTGACTTTTGTTTCTTTCATACATCACTCTTACACACGAATCTCACCCCAAATCGTCTCAGCTTGCAAACGAGATGCCCGCATGCACCCATGCTTTCATTGGGTTTCACTCTGTGCCAAATTCCTCGTACAACGCAGATCGAGGTGCTGAAGCGGCTGCGCAAAGACCCGAACAACCAGAGGTTACGTGACGCCCTCCTGGTGTCGATCAACGGTATTGCAGCAGGCATGAGGAACACCGGCTGAGGTGTCGGTCGTGTCCGGTTTGATGGCCATGTAATGTGCCGTGTATGTGTGTCATTTCGTGCTCGTGTCATAAGCCGTTGTAGCAAGGTGGTTAGTGCGTTGGTGCCTTGTAGGAGGCGTGTGTAGAGCAGCAGCTACGGAGGAGCTTGTTGTAGGTGTCTCCCAATTAGACGGCTCCGCAGCATGTGTGCCTTTGAGCCTGTGTATGGGACCTGGTGGCCCGTTTTTTTTCACGTGTTGTTTTGGCTCAGTGCAGTGTGGTGTTGTACATTAATTCACTGTGCAGAATCAAACAATGTGCGTCTGCAGCTTGGTTTTTTTGGCGGCCATCCTTTCGACGCTGCATCGCGTGCACTGAGATCGTGCAGGGGGGGGGGTGTTGTATTTGTGAAGAGCAGAAGTGTGTCAGTAAATGCAATAGTAGACTTAACCTTGTGACAGCAACCAGTTATAACATTGAGTGATCAATGGTATATGTGAATACCTGCCCTAAAGCGACCCTTTTTTTACCTTTCTCTCTTTCACGACGCATGGCTTTGTGATGGTTTTAAGCAAGATTGACCGTCCGTCGTTGTTGTTGGACGATGTTGCAAGGGTTGAGGAAGTCAATTATGAACATCAAATCTAGGAAAAGAAGAGGAAAATACGTCGGTGAAAACCACTCCCCACATTTACTAACATATAGTATGAAATGGCACATAGTATGGAACGGGACAGGAGCCACTTTCAAACCAGGTTGGTAGGCAGGTAGTAGTCACTTAATCACGGTGTTTTTAATTATGTTTGTTGGTTCGACGCAGTCGCCAGCTGAGGATGAGATGCTGAGACCTCTTTATGCATGAATGAATAAGCTGTTTGTAAAAAGCCCTGCCCCCCTCCTCACTCAATTGAACTCACACAGCAAATAGTTTTAGAATTGACAGACCTGTCAGGAAAATACAAAATACAATTCAGTGACCGCGGGTAGTTTTAGTTTAGTTTAGTTTGGATTACAAAGGCATTCAACCTGGAATGGCTGCTCAACCTATGAGAACGAGGTAAACCTCAAAACAAACCAAGTAAAAAAAGGGCTGTGACGCAACTGGAAAATGCTAACCTTACAGACACGAGAAGAAGTAGGCAAAAACACATCAAAAGTGTAGACGTTGGTTCACCAAAGTAGACGCATACTGAATATAGTTACCGCGGGTAGAGGGGCTAGCATGCACAGGCTGACAAACACAGTCAAAACCCCACAAGAGAGTATACAATGAGTTTATACATGCGTATGCATATAAACAGCATGTATTGTTATAACAACGTTCACATGGTTCTTGCCTAACACGCCACACAGCTTGTGTTGTTCTTGTGCTCTCCTTGGTGGGCAGACAACAGCAGAAGATGCGTCCACATTATGGTTTCTCTTAGGGTAGCTGCCCTGAAAGCCTAGTGGCCCGTGGTCAGGCCAGACTCTTCGGGGTCGCGAGTTTGAATCCGCCTGGTTGCGTGAGTACTTCGCTGTCCGACAGCACCGTCACCGTTTCCTATTCCATGCTTGAGGTGTTATCACCCCTGCGTAGTTTTTCTTTTTCTCTTGTTTGGGTGTCTTTTGAGTTCGTTTCCAGGGGATAAAGGTGGAAGTGTCTTTACAGATTACATCCTTGATCACCGATCAACCGAAACATCAAGCCGCAATTTTCAACTTATCCTTTACCGAAAGAAGTTCTGAAAGTTGCCCCTGTAAAAAGAAGACAGGGACAAAGCATGGTGTCAGATCCTTCCACAGAAATGAATCATGATAGCACAGATGCGCAAAGCGAGCATTAAGAGGTCGGACGAGCATGATCTCGCAATAGATCCTATAGGGAAAGCAGCTACTTTTGTTTCATTTGTCGTGCAAATCTTTTGGTCTCAGCTACAGCATTGACATTGCAAGCTTACAAGCCTTACCATATAGCAGTCAGGTGTGACCTTGTTCTCTGGGCTCAGCAGCGTTTCCTCCGTCGTTACTCCTGCAAAATTTAATGAGTGCGTTGCTATCATCATAACAAGCTCCTGTTGCAAAACCTCGACGTGTAAAGCGTGGTACAAATAGCTAAGGAATGACCATTTGTACATATAATTTCTTGCCCGCGCCAAAGAAATAGAAACTACAAAGAGACAGACTGACTTATCCCATCAGAGGAATGCAACCGAGGAGAAAATGTAGGAAAGAAAAAATAAAAGAATGCAGATAGTGTAAACACTACCGGCATGGATTAAGAAAGGAGAGGAGAGGAAAGGATGTAACATTGATACAGTACTGGCGCTAGCTTTTTACTAAAGATAAGGGTCACAAGGGTTACAAGGATGGCCTACAGCCCGAGACTCTGGCTGATGGCAATACTTAAGATAAACCCGTTTCAACCCTGCACTACGCAACTGTTTGCGCAGAAAACGTAGTGTTTAGGGCTTGCCCCAGAGTCCAGATGCTTGTGTGAATCAGAAATTGTGACGGTTCAGATAAGTTTTCTCACTGGTCACTCAATCCAAATGTGGAGAAGGGACTCTGACAGTGGGGATAAGGCTCGTGTGTGTGAATTATAACCACAAGTTTGAAGCCACACAACTGTGTTGATACAACGCAGCGCAAATAAGTCTTTTCTTTTTGCTTCAAGAAAATGTGTGAGACTTGGCTTTCACTGCCCGTGGTTTTATTCTATAGCACACCTGACAGCACGAGGCAGAGGTCGAGCGAATGCAGCGCAATAAAGTCTGACGAATTTTCTATTGTGGGCTTTCACTGCCCATGGATTCTTTCTCTAGCACACCTGACAGCACGAGGCAGGTCGAAAGGCCCCCGTTCTTGCCAAACATGATGTCTGTGTCCAAGCGGTCGCCCACCATGCAGATCTGCACGGTGTGCGTGTGTATAATTATACAAAGGGGTGCTTTGAGAATGAGCTTGCTGAACCTCCTGTGCCGAGCGGTTGCCCACCATGCAGATCTGCACGGAGTGTTTTTAGCAGAGAGGTGGGATTCCTGCACGCCCTCAGTGGCAACAGC
>Ga0307942_1000580_pt1:12500-22500 | contig 26132 bp, 35 predicted proteins | sample OrgLakmetagen175_FD_201846 | JGI IMG/M metagenome (GOLD analysis project Ga0307942, IMG submission 201846) | Saline water microbial communities from Organic Lake, Antarctica - #175 | ecosystem: Environmental > Aquatic > Non-marine Saline and Alkaline > Saline | place: Antarctica... | reverse complement strand
TTGTCACCTGGAGGCAAAGCTGGTGGTCGTATGGCTACCAAGGGAGCTGCCCCTCGCTTCATTTCAGGTGTGTGTGCATGTGTGTGTTGTGTGTGTGTGTGTGTGCACGCATGCGTGCATGTGTGCATACGTGCATTCGTGCTTGTGTGTGTGTGAGAGAGAGAGGGGATGGGGGTGGGAGCCGAAGCGTGTGTGTGTGTGTGTGAGAGAGAGAGAGAGAGAGAGAGAGAGAGAGAGAGAGAGAGAGAGAGAGAGAGAGAGTGTGTGTGTGTGAGGGGGGCAACGCAAAGAATAACGTGGGAGCATGATAATTTCAATTAGATATATGCAATGTGTACGACTGTGAGATTTGAAGTTTCCCTGCCAGAAATAAGAAGCAACTGCACGGACGGTGGAAATCAAGCCCACACTTAGGACAGGAAGCCATGCTAAGCGAGGAGGAGAATGTGTGATAAAGTTCACTCCGCGCGGGGCCCGCAATTTATTGGTTCACTCAGTTCACTCATTAAGGTGTGATGGTTGCTGCACTGGATTAAGTGTGACCCGTGGAGAAAAAAGGTGCAGGAAGCCGTGCTTAGTAAGTTTGGTTGCTGCACTGGACTAAGTGTTACCGCGAAAGAAAAAACAGCAGGTTGTGCATGGTCTGAACTCTGAACACATGTGCGTGGTCTGAACACATGTGCGTGGTTGATTCTGAACACATGTGCATGGTCTGAACACATGTGCGTGGTCTGAACACATGTGCAAGGTCTGAACACATGTGCATGGTCTGAACTCTGAACACATGTGCGTGGTCTGAACACATGTGCATGGTCTGAACACATGTGCGTGGTATGAACACATGTGCATGGTCTGAACACATGTGCATGGTCTGAACACATGTGCGTGGTCTGAACACATGTGCATGGTCTGAACACATGTGCATGGTCTGAACTCTGAACACATGTGTGTGGACCAATTGGGGGACCTATGCAGCTCTGTCATTGAAGAAAGGTGTGCGGTTCTTGAGCGAGTTATAAACTTGCTCAACACTCAAAGCAGTGTGGACAATCAGCACACCATGGTAGCCTCCTTGATCATGACTAGGGGCGGCCAGAACCGTATATTTGCACCGTATGCATGGAGATCTCCCTGCTAAAAATACCGTATGTACTCCGTATATACCTATAAATGTATGGTTCTGGCCAACCCTATTCATTTACGCACACTGGGGTTCATCTCAGTGCAGAGTTTTACCCTTCCACACCCTCAACATCAAACAACGTGTCTCTGCTTTCAGGAGGCATGCCTGGTGTGGACCCAGGGGTCTTAAAAAAAGCGCGGCTGCTGTCATTGTGGGTAAGTGGTTGAGTTTACTGCTTGTTGGTGGTGTAGTGCACACGCACACACACACACACACACACACACACACATGTACACGCAGACACAAGGCACACACGCACATGCACACACACACACACACACGCACACACACACACATGTACACACGTACACAGGTGGGCGGCCTTGCCGGAGCTTGTGGAAGTTTAGTCGGAGTGGGCGGAGGAGTGATCATCAGCCCTATCATTGGAGCGGCGTGCAGGTGAGAGAAAGGGCAGTGTTTGGGGACAGACGTATAAGTAGGGTTGGCCAGAACCATACATTTATAGGTGTATACGGTGTACATACGGTATTTTTAGCAGGGTAATCACCATACATGAGGTCATATACGGTGTAGATATACGGTTTTGGCCAATTTTACGTATAAGAATTGGTATTATCGCATGAATGAATTCACCCTTTGATCTTTCAGTTGCAATTATTACCATTCATTCCTTTCGAGATCAAGGGACATGTATAATATTAGCATCTGAAAAGACACTGAGAAAACCACAAAACTTTTCAGTTGGTTAGTTGCCCTTTAGCCCCTGTTGTTATTCATACCCGGTAGCTGCCCTGTCGTTATTCATGCCCTGTAGTTGACCTGTCGTTAGTCATGCCCGGTAGCCCCTGTCGTTAATTCATGCCCTGTAGCCCCTGTCGTTATGCATGCCCTGTAGTTGCCCTGTCGTTAGTCATGCCCTATAGTTGCCCTGTAGCCCCTGCCGTTTAATCAGTTGCCCTGTAGCCCCTGTCGTTATTCAGGTTCCATGTGTCAGAGCATTTATGCAGGTTGCATGTGTCAGAGCGTTGATGCAGGTTGCATGTGCCAGAGCGTTTATGCAGGTTGCATGTGCCAGAGTGTTTATGCAGGTTGCATGTGCCAGAGCGTTTATGCAGGTTGCATGTGCCAGAGCGTTTATGCAGGTTCCATTTGCCAGAGCGTTTATGCAGGTTCCTTGTGCCAGAGCATTTATGCAGGTTCCATGTGCCAGAGCGTTTATGCAGGTTGCATGTGCCAGAGCGTTTATGCAGGTTGCATGTGCCAGAGCGTTTATGCAGGTTGCATGTGTCAGAGCGTTTATGCAGGTTCCTTGTGCCAGAGCGTTGATGCAGGTTCCTTGTGCCAGAGCGTTTATGCAGGTTGCATGTGCCAGAGCGTTTATGCAGGTTGCATGTGCCAGAGCGTTTATGCAGGTTGCATGTGCCAGAGCGTTTATGCAGGTTGCATGTGTCAGAGCGTTTATGCAGGTTGCATGTGCCAGAGCGTTTATGCAGGTTGCATGTGCCAGAGCGTTTATTCAGGTTCCATGTGCAGAGCGTTTATGCAGGTTGCATGTGCCAGAGCGTTTATGCAGGTTGCATGTGCCAGAGCGTTTATGCAGGTTGCATGTGCCAGAGCGTTTATTCAGGTTCCATGTGCCAGAGCGTTTATGCAGGTTCCATGTGCCAGAGCGTTTATGCAGGTTGCATGTGCCAGAGCGTTTATGCAGGTTGCATGTGCCAGAGCGTTTATGCAGGTTGCATGTGCCAGAGCGTTTATGCAGGTTCCATGTGCCAGAGCGTTTATGCAGCTTCCTTGTGTCAGAGCGTTTATGCAGCTTCCTTGTATCAGAGCGTTTATGCAGGTTGCATGTGCCAGAGCGTTTATGCAGGTTCCTTGTGTCAGAGCATTTATTCAGGTTCCATGTGGGCCGTGGGCCAGAGCGTTTATTCCTTTTTGTTACTCCAGCAGCTGGTGCTGCGTTTGCTTTAGCAATGCCAGAAGGTTGTTGCGGTGCATCGACTGCAAAATACTCGACCTGCCTTTGCACTTACGTCCAAAATTATTGCGCATTGTTTATGTATAGGGTTGGCCAGAACCATATATATACGGTGTATACACGGTATTTTTCGCAGGGAAATCATCAAATATACGGTCATATACGTTGTATATATATTCGGTTTTGGCCAACCCTATTTATGTATTGCATAACCTTGCTCATGCCTGCATCAGCTCTTACAGGAAGCTGCCGCCGCAGCGCATCATCAGCAACCTCCTTTCCCTGCTTTTCTGCACTATGATTTCACACGCACACACTGCTTCTTTTGCGCATTACGTCCGACAGGAAGCTGCCGCAGCAGCGCATCATCAGCAACCTCCTTTCCCTGCTTTTCTGCACTATGATTTCACACACACACTGCTTCTTTTGCGCATTACGTCCGACAGGAAGCTGCCACAACGCATCATCAGCGGGACCTCCCTTGCAGCAGTTATAACCACAGGCAGCGCTTCGGGCTACGTTTACTGGTGAGCGCAGAGGCTAAAAATAGTAGCCTGTGTGTGGGTGGGTGTGGGTGGGTGTGAGTGTTGTGTGGGTGTGGGTGGGTGTGTGGGGTGTGGGTGTGTGGGTGCTGGTAAGCATCATGGCGGACACAAAAGAGCAGCATCAGGTGCTTTTTGCTGGTCACGGCCCTTGTTGGACCTGGGTAGTTAGAGCTTTCTCTTGCATCTTCTTGGTTCCAAAAACGGTAAAGAATGGGAGAGATGTTGGTTACCGTGCGGGAAAAAAAAACAAAAATATCACCGCTTTTAATGAACGCTCTTGGGTGGGGCGATGATCAATCTTTTTTTGCGAAATATTATTTTTTAGAGTGGGGGGGCGGTGAGTTCATGAACGTACGGTACACAGGTTTTTCAGGTGCAACAAGCCCCTGTTTGGTGTGCAAGCCCTGTGGACGGTCAATTTGTGGACGGCCAAAGTTTGGGCGGCCAAAGTGTAGGCGGCCAAAGTGTAGACATCCAAATTGTGGGCGGCCAAAGTGTGGACGGCCAAAGTGTAGATGGCCTAAGTGTGGACGACCAAATTGTGGACGTCCAAATTTCTGTGGCTACAGAATTGCAAGGAAAGGACACACTTGTAGGGTTGGCCAGAACGGTGTATATGCACCGTACATGACCGTATTGTTAGTGATTTTCCTGCCAAAATTGCCGTGTATGGTTATGCCCAACCCTACACACTGGTACATCATTAGGAGTTATGGCAAGAAGTCTCCTCGGGGTTACTTTGAATTCCTTGTCTGATCACATGATTTTTGTTGCAAAATGAAGGAGCCACGCAGGCAATGATTGTCACTCTACTTTCCAGGCAACGATTGTCACTCTACTTTTACGATTGTCACTCTACTTTCACGATTGTCACTCTACTTTCATGATTGTCACCCTACTTTCGCAGGCAACAATTGTCACTCTACTTTCACGATTGTCACTCTACTTTCGCAGGCAACGATTGTCACTCTACTATCACGATTGTCACTCTACTTTCACGATTGTCACTCTACTTTTGAGGCAACGATTGTTACTCTACTTTCAGGATTGTCACTCTACTTTCGCAGGCAACGATCGTCACTTTACTTTCACGATTGTCACTCTACTTTCACGATTGTCACTCTACTTCCACGATTGTCACTCTACTTTTGCAGGCAACGATTGTCACTCTACTTTCCACATTAACTTTGGAAAAAGAAGCCACGTTGGTGTCGGGTACCTTTTAAAATTTCCAAATTTCTACACAGCGGTCAAAACTGGTCGTATCAAAGAGTTTGCGTAATTATAATCACCCAAGCGAGTCCTGCGCAGGGTATTGCCCTCGTGATGATGACACACACACACACACACACACACACACTTACACACACACACACACCACACACACACACACACACACACACACACACACACACACACACACACACACAAACAAACATTGATATTTATGTTTTCTTTGGGGTGGAGGAGTTTTACAGTACCCGGTATTATTGTGGCCCCTTTTAATAATCAATGCGGGGAGTGGTTTTCACTGCCTGCGTAACTTATTAAATTCATTTTCAAGCAAATGCTCGATATCATCACTGAAACAACTATGGAAACAAACGCAGGAGCAGCGGCTATGTAGATCTCACCTCTGCTGCGGTCATTGGGGGGTCTGCGCTGCTTACGGCATCAGCAGGTCAGTCCAGGACTGCTGAATTAATGTGCAACGCTTGTGTTTAGGTGACCCTTTTATCTAAAAACGATGCAACCAAAAACATTCCACTGCCATTTCTTGCTGTAAAGTTCAGTGTGTAGAACATGTCGTTAGGAGGTGCCCCTATTAAAAGAGTCATCCACCGCCATCTCTTGGTTAGAAGTGCATTGTGTAAAACGTGTCTTTAGGAGCCCCTTATAGAATGATATGTCCACCGCCATCTCAAGGTTAGAACTTTAGCATGAAACATGAAACACACATTAATTCCAGTTCTTGCACTGCAATAACGTCACTCTTTCTTGTTGTCTGTGTCTCTCTTCTGTTTCTACACTTCTGCAAATGCATCTCTTGCAGTGCATCAAATGTCACTCTCGCTTTTAGTCCGTGTCTCACTTCTGTGTCTACACCTCTGCTCATGCATCTCTTGCAGTGCATCAAATGCCACTCTCGCTTTTTGTCTGAGTCTTTCTTCTGTTTCTACACTTCTGCAAACGCATCTCTTGCAGTGCATCAAATGACACTCTCGCTTGTTGTCTGAGTCTCTCTTCTGTTTCTACACTTCTGCTAATGCATCTCTTGCAGTGCATCAAATGCCACTCTCGCTTTTTGTCTGTCTCTCTCTTCTGTTTCTGCACCTCTGCTAAAGCATCTCTTGCAGTGCATCAAATGCCACTCTCGCTTGTTGTCTGTGTCTCTCTTTTGTTTCTACACTTCTGCTATTGCATCTCTTGCAGTGCAAACAAAACTTGACATGAATGTCACTTAACATGTGTGTGCCGTGCCGTACCTTACCCATCCTGCACCCCGAATCTTAAAAACGTTTGTTGATTCTCGCACTTCACCCGCACTTAACATCAATCAAGTTTTGCCCTTGCCGCTGTCATCCCGCAGGGCTTTTAGCCCTGTTCAGCACCAATAAGCTTTAAATGAGAATGGACACCGCAAAAGGGATAAGCAAAGTCATCATGGTATTCGCATGTTAATTAGCTTGACGCTCTTTGTTCTACTACTATAAGCCCTTGCTGCCCGTCCCCCCCCCCAAATCTGCCTCTGCTTTATCTAGCCTCCATCACTGCTGCTGGCACTCTCCTTGCCCTCTTCACTGCTGTGTAGGTTACTGTACACGCAAGCACGTTAATTATTCTTAGACCGCACGTCCATTTTGAGTGAAGTTTGCTCTTTTTGCTCCTCAGGTGCCGCTGCAACCCACAAGTTTGATTGCAACAAGCTGCGTCGATTCCTGGGGTGAGTCGGTCAGATCCTTGCTTCAACCAGCGAGCACCTGTTTTTAATATAATTATGTTTTTATATTTTTCCAGGAAGAAACTGTAATGGCATATACCTAGGGTTGGCCAGAACCCTACATATATATATGGTGTATATAAGGTATTCTTGGCAGGGACATCGCCGACTATACGGTCATATACGGTGTACATATATGGAATGGCCAACCCACCAGGTTAGAGTTAGGATCTGCAGGCTTCTCACAGGGCACCTCTGTTACCAGGGCACCTGTGTATGCCAGGGCACCTGTGTTACCAGGGCACCTGTGTTACCAGGGCACCTGTGTCACCAGGGCACCTGTGTTACCAGGGCACCTGTGTTACCAGGATTTACCAGGGCACCTGTGTTACCAGAAGTTACCAGAGCACCTGTGTTGCCAGGGCACCTGTGTTACCAGGGCACCTGTGTTACCAGGGCACCTGTATAACCAGGATTTACCAGGGCTGTGGTGTTACCAGAAGTTAACAGAGCACCCGTGTTGCCAGGATTTACCAGTGCACCTGTGTATGCCAGTGCACCTGTGTATGCCACAGGGCACCTGTGTTACCAGGGCACCTGTGTTACCAGGATTTACCAGGGCACCTGTGATACCAGAAGTTACCAGAGCACCTGTGTTACCAGGGCACCTGTGTTACCAGGATTTACCAGAGCACTTGTGTCATTAGGAGTTACCAGAGCACCTGTGTTGCCAGGGCACCTGTGTTGCCAGGGCACCTGTGTTACCAGGGCACCTGTGCTACCAGGATTTACCAGAGCACCTGGGTTACCAGGGCACCTGTGTATGCCAGGGCACCTGAGTTACCAGGATTTACCAGGGCACCTGTGTTTTTAGGGCACCTGTGTATGCCAGGGCATCTGTGTTACCCGAAAACGGATAGGGTTGGCCAGAACTGTTTGTGGACACCGTATATGACCGCATGCATGGTAGTTTCCTTGCTATATATTATATATTCCGTATGTACACCGTACGAACGTAGGCGTGTATGGTACTGGCCAACCCTAGATATGGATGATAGAATCACCCAAATCAGCTCTAGCCGGTTGTGTACTTAGCCCCGTTGGAGGCCCCTCACGCAAAAACATGCACGTACGCAAGTACAAGCTCGCAAGCTTGCACACATGCATGTGTGTCTGAAAATGCTTGCAATTACTGCTGATGTACATACCGGGGGACTTACATGTACCTCAACAGACTCACACACACACACACATTCACACACTCACACACACACACACACACACACACACACACACACACACACACACACACACACACACACACACACACACACACACAAACATTCACACACTCACACACAAACATTCACACACTCACACACACACATACATCCATGAACACACACAGACGCAGCACACGCACACACACGCCATTGTTTTTTGTAAGTTGATATACCATATACCATATTAATCGATATGAAAACATGGGTTTCTAACTTTAAGAATCGATATGAAATCAAGCTTTTGGGGGTGTCGAGGAGCCCCTGTGTAAAACGGTTCTGTGGCCCTCAGAGGGCTTTTGAAAGCGTCCAAACCACAAATCCCAAAACAATTTCCAGAATGTTCCAATCATTTAATTACTGTGTTCAAATGAGCGAAAACCCGCACCGAAAAAGGTCAGAGTGCCAGGATTGGGGAGTGGGTTAAGTTAGCAGAGCTGGAGATGGTAATTGTGCCAGGGCTGTTTTCGAGTGGTCCAGCGCAAAGAAAGGCCGTGAAATTTTCAGGGACAGTTTTGGAGACAGTTTTGGAGATACTTTCCTCCTTACAACTCCAAGTCTTGACCTTGCTGAGTTGAAGCAACACTTTTGAACCCCACAATTATCTTACACCATATGCCGGGAGGCCGCAGGGCAGGCCGGGGCAGCAAAATTGATATGAGAACCCGATTTCTCAAATTCCCAGATTTGGGGGTGATTGAAACCAAGGTTGTCCCAAACCCTTAAAAAACACTGACACACACTGGCTGTTTATTCAACTCATTTCGTCAAGTCATCTGGCTTGAATGCGATAGCAAAGTTTCAAACACTGCACACAGATGGTGGCTGTACCTCGTTGCCGTGATTGTGCCAATAAAAGCGGTGCTTTCGCACTGCACACAAAACCAGGACACGCACACGTCACCACTGGCCTCCCCATTACCCTCTTCAATAGCAACACCAACATTGTCAACTCCGGCAGTGCCTTCATGCCGCGACAAACAGAATTGCGGTGATGCAGGAGGTGGGAGCGGGAGGGGGGGTGAAGGCAGTGGCGCCGATTTGAGCAGGGATGCACCATTTCCTGGACATGCCAGCAATAGTAGGGATGCCAGAAATAGTGGGGATGCAAGCAGCATCAGGGATAGCAGCAACAGAGGGGATACCCGCAGCATCAGGGATAGCAGCAACAGTGGGAATGCCTGCAGCATCAGGGATAGCAGCAACAGAGGGGATGCAAGCAGCAGTGATAAGAGCAGCAGCAGTGATCATAGCAGCAGTGATATCAGCAACAGTAGGAATGCTGGCAGCAGTCTTAAGAGCAGCATCAGGGATAGCAGCAACAGAGGGGATGCAAGCAGCAGTGATAACAGCAACAGCAGTGATAACAGCAACAGCAGTGATAACAGCCATAGCAGGGAGAACAGCAACAGCAGTGATAACAGCAGCAGTGATAGCAGCGGCGGCGATAACAGCTACAGTAAGGATGCAAGCAGTAGTATTGTGCTGAGGCCTCTTAGAGGCAGTGACGCAGCTTTAGCCGCTGTGGGCCTAGTGTCAGGTTTTGCCTCTGGACTGCTGGGCATTGGTGGCGGCACTGTCGTGACTCCCCTCCTGGCACTGCTGAGCGGTGCGTGCACAAGGATCGGTGAAGAGCTGGGAAGTAGATGTCATGGGGAAAAAAGCAACCAAGTCATGTCATGTGTTGTCAGTGTTTGCCTCTGGACTGCTGGGCATTGGGGGCGGCACTGTCGTGACTCCCCTCCTGGCCGTGCTGAGCGGTGCGTAAGGGTGTTGCTGTAAACCTGGGAAGCAGTGCGCTATAATAAGTATAAGATGCAATTTAAAAAAATGTGATGTGGTGTCGGGTTTTGCCTCTGGACTGCTGGGCATTGGTGGCGGCACTGTTGTGACTCCCCTCCTGTCGAGTGGTGTGAGTGACCATGTTGAGTGGTGTGATGCTGCTGAGCATCAGCGGTGGTACTGTCTTGACTTTCCTCCTAACCTGGAGAAGTTCTTCGACCGTGGATTTCGAGAGGTTTTCGCCGTTGTAACGTCGTGTTGAGTGGTGTGAGTGATCATGTTGAGTGGTTGAGTGGTGTGAGTGGTGACCATGTTGAGTGGTGTGACTCC
>Ga0307942_1000580_pt1:0-7500 | contig 26132 bp, 35 predicted proteins | sample OrgLakmetagen175_FD_201846 | JGI IMG/M metagenome (GOLD analysis project Ga0307942, IMG submission 201846) | Saline water microbial communities from Organic Lake, Antarctica - #175 | ecosystem: Environmental > Aquatic > Non-marine Saline and Alkaline > Saline | place: Antarctica: Organic... | reverse complement strand
TTAAACGTCTGAGTTACGCTCACGATCTTCCAGCGTATTTACTTTTGGATTGTTTGCCAGGCAAACTTTAAATCCATGAAACTCCACGCCACTTGCAAATACCACGTGATTCAACGACACACGCACATGCACACGCGCACATGCGCACACACAATCACACACACACACACACACACACACACACACACACACACACACACACACACACACACACACACACACGTGTTGTTCACAATTTGCAGCCATTATCGTAAGCAGCCATCCCAGGTTGATCAAGCTGAGTCATAGATCCCAGGTTATCAAGTTGAGTCATAGATCCCAGTTTATCATAGATCCCAGGTTGATCAAGCTGAATCATAGATCCCAGGTTATCAAGTCGAGTCATAGATCCCAGGTCATCATAGTTACCAGGTTGATCAAGCTAAATCATCAATGATGATTTTTCTCGTGATAAGTATTAATGCTATTGGAGCACCATGGTTTTATGGCTAGCTCTCGGTGGCCGGAATTATTATGTTAGTCACGGGCCTAGTCTAGTTTAGTTTAGTTTGGATTACAAAGGCATTCAACCTGGAATGGCTGCTCAACCTATTTTTTTTTTTTTGGATGGTGTTACAGCTATGAGAACGAGGTAAACCTCAAAACAAACCAAGTATAAAAGGGCTGTGACGCAACTGGAAAATGCTAACCTTAAAGTTGCGAGAAGAAGGTAGGCAAAAACACATCAAAGTGCCAAAATTCACCACGGGCCTAGGCTTGGCTGGTTTGGACTGCCAGCTACGGGGCTTTGCTTCCAGCGAGCTGCTTTGTGCGTTTCTTGCGTGTCAAGCTGCTAGATTTTATGCTTCATAATGCATGCTTCAACCTCATGCCTCGTGCTCCGTGCTTGGTGCCACGTGCTTTGCCCTGCGTTTCCCTGCTGGTTGGGGCTGCACGTGATTGGGGCTGCTTGTGTCCTTTGTTCAAGGGGTTACAAGGGGTTACAAGGATGGCCTACAGCCCTGTCCTTTGTTCTCTCTGCCCCGCTGCACTTTGTTTTCTTGGCACTCCTGATTTCATGAGGCTATTTTAGCCTCTTACCCACTCACCTACAGTGTCACACACACACTCACTATCTTACCCACTCACCTATACAGTTTCATGCACACACACACTCACTATCTTACCCACTCACCTACAGTGTCACACACACTCACACTCACTATCTTACCCACTCACCTACAGTGTCATGCACACACACACACTCACTATCTTACCCACTCACCTACAGTGTCACACACACACACAAACTCACTATCTTACTCACTCACCTACAGTGTCATGCACACACACACTCACTATCTTACCCACTCACCTACAGTGTCATGCACACACACACTCACTATCTTACCCACTCACCTACAGTGTCATGCACATCCCACACTTCTTAATAGACAAATGCTTCTCTTGTGCTTTGCTGCTGTTGCTTTTTTGCTTTCTGCTTTCTCGCCGTCCACAGTTTTCTAGGTTGCAAGCTTTTATAAGTTCCGGACCTTTGAAATACCTGATTCTGCTTCTCGTACATGCATACATGAGACACATATCAACATTTTTCTTCGTGTCCTTGATGCCTTCTGCCCGCGCTTCACAAGCAAACAAACATTCTCTTTTTCTAATAGAACATCTCTCTAATAGAATATCTAAACAGTAAGTTGGCCAATTATCAGTCTTGCTTTGCCATCCTTTGTTTTTAGTCATGAACGTGTGCCGACGACTACTGTACCACGGTAACTTCATATGGGTGGCTTGAACTGTAACCTCTGTACCGTGAGTGCCCAAAACACACAGATGATGATTCCCACTCTTTGATTGGATGCGGTCGGTTGGTCATGGCAGTTGCCTGATTGTTTTTACAGGTTTTATTCAGTACTGCAATGTGCCTTTCTTTCCTTTCCAACGGTTATTTTGTAGGTGCTACAAATCTGATGCTGCACAAAAAGAAAAAGAAAAAGTACCAGAGGGGGTCAACTGAGCAAATGGCCTGAAGTGTGACTTTTTTGTTACAAATCATGTTTGAATGATATAACTAGATGGTTCATGAAGTTTGGGGCCAAAAGGACCACCCCAGTGGACTGGACAGAAATCCAGTTCAAATTTTGGCACTGAGTTTCCACAAAACAGGCCACCACGCCCCAAACAGGACCTATTTTAATGCCAAAACAAGACAAAAGGACTTCCTTTATAATATCAAAATCATACTGGATTTTGAAAAGAAAATTTGATGAAGGTTGGTTTTCCACCTTTTTGGCACCCCTTTTGTTGATTTTCTCAAGGGAAATGGGCCAAAATGGAGTATCTGGCCAACTACTGGGTCGTTTCACTCCATTTTTGTTGATATTTATTTATCAGAAAGACACCATTTATTAAAAATAATCCAGATTGGTGCAGTAGTTGGTGAGATGTGGCGGATTGGCAGTGAAAAGTAGGGTTCACGCCGCGGGCAATTAGACATGTGCACCCATGTTTGAAAATTCAAAGCTCAGGCGTTATGAGTAGGCAACCTTTGGGTTCTAAGCTTATAATTTGCAAATATGGGTGCCCATACTCAATTCACATTTCTAGAGTACCCCTGTTTGGGGCCTCCGTCGACCCCCTCTGAAAAAGTACGCAGGCAGTGAAAAACCACTCCCCACATTTGATTAAGTAAGAGGAGCCACTTTGGTACCAGGTACCATAAAACTCCTCCACCATTAGAAAAAGATTAAGATCAATGGGGATTAGGAGGGTTGCAGGCCTGACCTAAAACCGTCTCCTGATGAGAGTTGATATTAGTGCTGTAAAGGGCACGTCTGGTATGGACAAGTTTGGCAGCGTAATTGACAGAATGAACATGAAGCTTGGAAGCAAGTTTCTTAGCTCTCTGAGAAATAAGACCCAGCACCTTAAAAGGCTTCAGCGTGTGATTTGTGTAGAAGTGCCACCTACTCTCAAAAGGGTGGTGTGGGGGGTAATAGAGGCTCCTTGAAGAGTGGAGCAGATGCCTTTATGCTGTTCCTGCGCGGTGCTCAGCTGGTTCCGCAGTCTGGTGTCCTCACAGTACTACTTGACCTTGATGAGGTGAATGTCACGTTGAAGAATGCTGAATCTTTGGTTCGGTGCTGTCTGGGGAAGTAAGGTGATGGATCTGCTAATGACTGGTGGCGGTGCTGCTTAGGTGCTCCTGGTCTCCCTCAGTTGCCCACTGCCACTCCTAGGAAGCGACCCACCCCCCTTCATAACTAGCCTGTTGCTTATTTGTTCTCGCGAGATGGAAGCAACCAATACAGCATCCGGACGGCTGGAGGTAAACCTATTTTGTCTGAGAAGTGGGGCGGAAGAAGCCACTTGGTATAATCCTGGTTTCAGCTGTAATGGGAATCTGGAGATTTGCATAGCCAGCCGTTTGCTGCTACCTATATCCATGCAGACAAAGCAGGATCCTAGGGAGCCTGTCTTGCTGATGGCTTTGAAAATCATACTGCATGCTAAAAAGTTGTGTCTCTCAGTGATCATATTTCTTATTTGCGTGTGTTGGCATTTAGAAAGAATATGCAGGTCAATGTCTAGTTGAGGGCAGAGAGGGTAATTTAGTTTTGTTTAGTTTAGTTTGGATTACAAAGGCCTCCAGCCTGGCATGGCTGCTCAACCGTGTCTAGTTAAGGGCAGAGGGGGCAGGTTAGGCTTACTGAGTGCTTAAACCATACTGCATGCTTTTGGTTGTACAGGGTTCCTTTCTGAACTTCATAATGATGCACTTGGTTTTAACAGAGACATAGGGCTGTCAGGTAAGCGTTGCTAGCGGCTCCATTGGCAGTGTCATTTCTGTTAAGGGTCTGGTAGTATTCATGGTAGTTTGCTTTAGTATTGGCATATCCTAGCTTGTAGAGGGGGTGCATGTGTGCTTGCAAGGCATCATGGTAATTGAATAGGTACCAGAGCCTCGAGGTAGGTGACTGGGCTGTGTTCGGTTGATGTTGTATGATTTGACGTTGTTCGTATTATTTTATAAGCTAGTAAATGCTGTAGAAGGGATTTCCCTCAAGGCCACCTGTTTTAATGGAGGTATCTGCAACGTCAGAGTAGGTTGTGATTGATTTTCTAGCAAGAGCGTCAGCATATTCATTGCCTAAAATACCTGTGTGGGATTTGACTTTGTGGAAATGAATGGGCGATGCTGACTGGCTGGTGGATCGCTTTGGCAATAGATTGGAGGACATCTCGCTGCTGGATGTGGTGGCGGTGGAGGTTTGGTTGTGAGAGCTGCTTTTTTATTTGGTGCGTTGAGGTTAGGCTATCTGTGGACAGAAAAGAAAAACTACGCAGGCAGTGAAAACCACTCCCCACATTTATCAAGGAAAAGGAGCCACTTTGATCACGAGTACCGTAAAGCTCCTCCACCGCAAAAAAGAGAAAAAAAATCAATGGGGATCAAGAGAGTTGCAGGTTTGGCCTGAAACCAGCTCCTGGTGAGAGTTGATAACAAAACTAGAAGAGGACGTCTGGTATGGACAAGTTTAGCAGCGAAGTTCACAGAGTGCACATGGAGCTTGGAGGCAAGCTTCTTAACTCTTTGAGAATCGAGACCCGGATCCTTGAAAGGCTTCAGAATGTGAGTGTTGTAGATGGTGTCGCCCACACCCAAAAGGATGATGTGGAGAGAAACAGAGGCTCCTTGGAGAATGTTGCAGAGGTCTTTGTGCTGTTCCTTTGCGGCGTTCAGCTGGCTCTGAGGTCTGGTGTCTTCACAATACTTGATCTCGACGAGGTGGATGTCACGCCGAGTCTTGTTGAGGTCTTTAGGTCGGTGCTGTCTGGGGTCGGTGGCTCTACTGGTGGCTGGCCGTGCTGCTGGGATGCTTCCAGTCTCCCTCATTTGCCCCCTGCCACTCCGAAGAACCCACCCCCCTACATTAGTTTGTTGTTTTTGTGTTTTTGCAGTGATGGGAGTAACCAGCAAAAAATCTGGGCGGCTGCAGGTAAATTTGTCTTTATCTGAGAAGCGGGGTGGGAAGAGCCATTTGGGAACTATTCTACTTTCAGCTGTTTCAGGAATTTGGAGATTTTGCATGGTCATCCGTTCGTTGCTGCCCATGGAGACAATGCATGATTTTAAGGAGCCTGTTTTTCTGATAGCATTAAGGATTAAGGATCATGCGGCATGCTATGTTGTGGCTATCTGTGGCTATATGAGAGTAGCTGTGAATGATTGCTGCTATTATAGCTGCTAGCTCTGCACGTAAGATGTTATTGGTTATATCTACGCCTGTTGGGTTTACGTAATGGGACACGTTTAAGCAAGGGTGGTATACACCTGATCCAGTGTCTTGCCCTTCTTCGTGTTTTTTAAGACCGCCAGTCCCGCCAACCTTGTACTTACTTTACGGATCAGTTTTGGGCTGGAGCTGTGTTGGGTCATTTCGTCAGAGCTCTGAGGTGGGTCCAGGGTACTTGTTTTATCTTGGGGGCCTTGTGGGGTTCGATGAAGGTGGTCGCTGGGTAGTTCCTTAAATATGGCCAGGCGCCTTTTCAGTGCTATGTGCAGAGGGGTAGGTTTTGTTATAAATGTAGTTGAATTTTCATTTTGCCTCAGGAACTTCTTCAGCAGGCTCTTTTAGCCAGTTTGTGATGCAAGCATTGAAGCAGTTTCTGCATATCCCAAGTGTGTTTGGGAAGGGGCGTCTGTATATTGTTCCAGAAGGGTGCTTTTTCATATTGGAGTTGGTCTGATGGTACGGAGCCCTTTGCACATGTGTGGAAATGTGCGGTAGAGCGATGCGTAAGGATTGGTGGTCATCCTTTTAAACAAGGAGGAAAGAAACATGAAGGTAGCTGTTGCCTCTGTGCTACGCTACGGGCAGCAGAGTAAATTGCATGCCTTGTTGCTTAATACATGGTGATTATATGGTAAATGGGATGGCGAATAGAGAAACATGAAGGTAGCTGTTGCTTCTGTGCCACTGCTAAGGGCTTCTGTGCCACTGCTACGGGCAGCAGAGTTAATTGCATGCCTTGTTGCTAAATACATGGTGTTTTCATGGCAAATGGGATGGCAAATAAAGAACCAGTAAATTTGGAGGAGAAAGCGTTGCAGTTTACTTTGAAGGCCTTATCTCTTGGGTGTTCACTCCATTATTGGGGGAGCGTGGGGTCATGGTCAAGGAGGGGTTCCATTTTCCTTTAGTGACTAGGGCCCACTTTTGTAAGGGCGGCGGTGATAATGTGGGGGAGAAGCATCCATGAGTTGAGTTTTTAACCTTTTGGTTTGCATGTCTGGAGCTAGCAATATCTTTGCGTGTGATGAGGCCCACGAGCTCTAATGCAAGACTCAGTATTTTGCCTGTTCAAAAGCCCTTTGTAGAATGTTAAAATGCTCAGGGGTGAGCATGCCTTTGCATTTTCCATATACCTATGTGAGATCAACGTCAGTGATCCAGTACTCGCAGCGCTCAGTGGCTACAATGTCTGCTTGAGAGATAGTGGGCTGGATGTCAAAATTGACTTTGCTCCGGAGTTTGATGCCACAGGGCTGGTAGAAGCTTCTTTTTCGGTTGGCTGAGAACCCTTGTTTTTGAAGATCAACAAGGTGTGTGCCTGGTGCAGGTTGCGGTAGGTTTGGTGCCGTGATGTACTCTTTGTACAGTTAGAGGCTGCGTCTAAATCTCTGTATTTTGCTCTCATGTTGGGTTCCACAAGAATTCCACCAACTCGTTTTTGAGAGATCTAAAGGTCCGTTCTTTCTCATCATTCTCATTTAGGTTCACACAGGCTGAGCAGGCACATGTGTCATTGGTGTCAATAGCCTCTCGCTCATTGGCATTGTAGCAGTTGGCTTTTAGTAGGCGATGCAATTGTTAGGTAACGATAACAGACGTTGCATATACACATACCTGTCATTAAAGGGGGTGAGCAGATTCAGTCACGTCCAAGATGGAAAGCTTATCTGTGTTTCAATGGTGACAGTCCTACACTTTTTTTGCACTCTTTCCCATACATATGTAGCCAGGGTTTGCATGGCCTTGGCTTCTTTTCCTTTGTTATTGTGGGGAATAGTTTTATCACTACCTGCGTACGAAGTTTGTTCTCTTCTCTTTTCAGGGCCGCGTCATTTCTCACAAGGACGAATGCCATGACTTTATTTAAAATTCACCATTCCATCATGCAACCTGCAAACCTTCTTATGAATACATTTGTCAAAAGGCTTAGGTTCTCCATCATCGTCCCGTTTGGTTTATTGTTTCCTTTTTGCTGGGTGGAGTGGTGAGGCCAGGTGACTCAGCAGCGTTGGTATGGAACTCTTTGCAGGGCTTAAGTTACGAGCACACTCGCAATAGCGTGGCGTAAAGATGCACAATAAGGAGAAAAAAATAAAAAAATAGAGCCACTGTACTCGTTGCAGTGGCTCTCTCAATTTTTGTCGGGTCTGGCGACCTGTGTTGGTTATGCATGGTTATCAGGAGACCAGCCTCGCCGTCTCCTCTTCAC
>Ga0307942_1000578_pt1 | contig 26157 bp, 26 predicted proteins | sample OrgLakmetagen175_FD_201846 | JGI IMG/M metagenome (GOLD analysis project Ga0307942, IMG submission 201846) | Saline water microbial communities from Organic Lake, Antarctica - #175 | ecosystem: Environmental > Aquatic > Non-marine Saline and Alkaline > Saline | place: Antarctica: Organic Lake... | reverse complement strand
CACACACACACACACACACACACACATGCGCACACACACACACAAACACACATGCACACACACAGACACACACTCATTCACTCACACACACACGCACACTCACAAGTACACAAACAGACACACACACAAACACACATGCGCACACACACACACACGCTCACTCACTCACTCACACACACACACGCACACACACGCTCGCTCACTCACTCACTCACTCACTCACTCACACACACACACACACTCACACACTCACTCGCACACACACGCACTCACACACGCACACACACGCACTCACACATACACACACACTCACAAACACACACAAACACACACGCACACACATACAAACACGCATGCACACACACCTCAATACACACGCATGCACAGGTTGCTCCCAGGGGCGGCCTTGAAGAGGCAGACAAGCAGCAGCAGCAGCCACAGCAGCGTGTCACGTACCCTGCTGCTTAGCCTTGCTGGTTGGGTGTGGAGCTGTGTGTGTATGTGTTTGTGTGTGTATGTTCCCAGCCCTGGATTCCATTGACCAGGGCATGTGTTTGGTTTGATGCGTGTTTATGCTTATTTTTGGCCCCCCTCCCTCCCCCCCTTCATTTGTTTGTCTTACAAGAAACGCGAGATGCTGCTGCAGGGCGCTGTGGTACTTGCATCTCATCGTACTACTAAGTTCCATGTTGGTAACAGTTGCATTCGGCACACCGAATCCCTGCACGCACGCAGTTCTTGTGCACGTGCCACAGCCCCGTCTTATTTCCTTCGTGTGTGTGCGGTTTTTAGTTGTTGTGCTTCATGGTATATCTTGATTGAATTTTAACACGAGTGTGAGAGACTGACGACGGTAATCCAAGCACGGTTCGCTGTGTGTAATGTCCCTGATTGAACTTGGAACAAGTGTGAGAGTGATGACTGTGCTCCTACTGTACGGGGTCACTGTGTGTTCGTGTTGTCCCTGATTGGATTTAGTACAAGTGTGAGAGACTGACAACAGCCCTCCTCCTGTGCAGGGTCGCTGTGTGTGTTTGCTGTCCTCCTCTCGTGGGGGATGTGCTGAGTGTGTGTTTAAGGAAGGAACGTTGCAATCTTCTATTGCTGGGCTATTTTTTTCGTGAACTTGCTCGTACTTCTACAGTGCTCCGTACTGCTGTTCCATAAGGGACACCTGTGCACCTTGTTCATTGGCAGGAGCATTATCATATAAAGAACCAAGGCTGGTCTCAATTATTATTCGTCTGCGCTCTGCCAAGCATCAGCCTGCTTCTGTGCAATAAGAGAGAGTAATAGAAAAAGAACAAATGGTGTAAGAAGTTTGCAGACTGCCTCTTTATGCACCCCATCACATAGTAATTCTTTGCACGTGTACTTTGACAGTTTGTAGTAGTGGGTCTGTAATAGTGCTAAGCATTGGATGACAGACTTCTATTCATTGTATTACTTTGTGAGTTCATACTACTAGTGTATATTTTGCGTCTTGTGGTCAAATGCCCAGTTTGTGCTTCGAGACTGTGTCTGCAAATTCAATCAGGTTTCCTTTTGCCAAGTTTACAGAGGTAACCGATTTAGCCATCAGTCAAAAAGGGCGACTGCTAGGCTGCGTATGTAAAACGTGTAAATACTGGGATAATTGTTGTTGCACTTGTACAAGGGGGTTACAAGGATGGCCTACAGCCCGAGTCTCTGGCTGATGGCAATTGGCTGGTGAAACAAAAGCTGTTGTTGCACTTGTAGCGCCTACAAAAAAACCTGGAAAGGGAATAAAGGCACAACGCTGTTTGTGACATTGCGGCACTGAATAAAATCAGTAAACACAATTGAGCATCTGCAGGACCAACCGACTACATCAAATCCAAAGGGGGGGATCAACATCTCTGTGCCCCGGCCACCTGAAAATATGGACTGTCACATTGAGAATACCAATAAGGATTACAAAAAAGTGCAAGGTTTACAAAAGTCAAGAAGTGCGACTGCTAGCCTGCTCATAAAAAGCAATTAGTTGAGTCATGGAGGAAAAGGCAAAGCTTGTTCTGGCTTAAGAAAGTAGGCACATCGTGAGCTCCTGTTGGGGGAAACAGATATGCATTTATTCTGCGGAGATAATTCATGTTGGGATTGACGCAGTGGAAAAGAACATCCTACTCATCTTGGATATCATCATCATCACACAGGGCACAGGTGGGGGAGTTTACTTTGGTTCCATGTCGCTGTCTCAAAACGTAGGGTGTGAACATGAAGTTTTAAACGAGCTGTACTGCGAATGACATCACGAGGAAGTTTTAAAACATGTTAAGAAACATGGAAAATCCAACCCAGTCTGGCTCATCAATCTCAAGCAGACAACTCCTGAAGCAAGAACGTGGACTTTTATTAACACTACCCACATGCTTGTTCCTGCTCATGTGGATGGCAAGAAAGGTTCCTATTTACCCAGGCGCTTCCATTGCTGCTGACAGACAGTGGCAAATGCGTCATTATACAAACGTGAACCAGTACAAGAGCCCCCGATAAAACCAGACTTCTATGCTTGAACCTTACACAGAATTACACACGTTTCCTTCTCCCGCCACAATAGCAGTTGGATGCCCATCAGATCTCCAAAGATATACCATTCAAAACGCACCAACACCATCAATACAAATATTCCCTCCAGGCGCCAATGCTCGGCCCAGAAAACTTCCAGCCTACAACAACATACCCCACACGGGGCCCTCTCATACACAACACCATCCCACCACAACGATGCTAGCTGCCCCTCCACGCTCACTACGCTACGCTACTCACAAAGAAGCTCCAACCTATCAAAAAGAAGCCATGACTCTGTAGGCTCCATGCCTATACCATCCCCCAGCCTGCCCCAAACTACAGCCATCGAATGCCTGAATGAACTCGCACCTACTACCCAGCTTGCCGCTCCCCCACAAAACCAGCCAGCAAAACGTGCATGACAGACACAATCTGCTCCCCCATATACCAATAAAAAGAGAAAACACGGCCAGACAGTAAGCCAGCAACATCTCCTCAACACCCAAAACTTATTCCCCTCTATAGGATAACCAACCAATAGTTAACTTAACAAACGCATAACACACTCACATACCGCTTGCCACAATCATCCCGCAACACCGACACTTAAACAGACAGCTACCTTCTTCATCCCACAAGACAATAGTACCAACCCCTTCACACAGCAGATGAGTAACATAAACCCAACCAACCACATTCACAATAACCCAACCTTCGAGAATACAGACTACATAGAACCGTATACAGACTCCAAAGAATAAGAAGATGCGAGCTCCTTGATGTAATCCAATGCCTACCTAGCCTGAGCCTGACCATCTTACGCATTATTACCCACATCCAACAAGAACTCTGGACGTACAAGAAAGGCAAAGCCTCCTCTATGACACCCATTGAGGCCATAAACACGCTTTATCATGATGGTCTGGACGTCCACCACATAGATGACTGAAAGTTTCACACTTGCAACAAAAGGGTAGAGTTGCTGGCCCCCCAGTAAGACAAAAGCAATTAATACCACTGTGCATATGTGCATCCTGTGAAATGTGCTCATACCTTCTGGGACTTGAATCACTGGACTTGCTCCATCCCTTCTAAGACTTGTACATGTGCAACCCTGTAATCGTGCCTACCATTGTCAGTGCCTACTAAAAAGCAACTGCTACAATGCCAATGAGCGAGAGGCTATTGACAACAATGACACATGGGCCTGCCCAGCCTGTGCTAAACTAAATGAAAATGGAAAAAAAGAATCTTAAAATCTCTCAAAGGAGAGTTGGTGATAGGCTCGTGGAACCGAACATGGGAGCCAGAAGAACTGCAAAATACTTAAAAAAGCTTAGACGCAGCCTTCAAAAGTACAAGAGCATATCACGACACCACGTCGGAAAAGAGTGGGCTGTTGTCGGCGGCTTGAATCAACTAGAATCAACCACGAAATTGCCAGTTGTTTTAACTCGGGGTGCGAGTACAAAAATGGTTAATCCAACCATAGTTGATTTCAATTTGTTTCAACTAGAAAAATGGTTGAATCAACTGCGGTTGATTCCTGGATGAAACAATTTGCTTTCATCTCTAGTTGATCTCTGGTTGAAACAAGCCTGATATATCTGTGATGGTTGATTCAACTATGGCTGTTTCAACTCGGGGTGCGAGTAGAAGTCTGGTTGAAACAACCACGGTTGATTCCTTGCAAAAATATGGGTTCTCAGCCAACCGAGTTAAAAACTCCTACCAGCCCCATGATATCAAACTCCGGAACATAGTCAATTTTAGCGTCCAGCCCACAGACCTTCAAGCAAACATTGTAGCCAGTGGGCGCTGCGAGTACTGGATCACTGACGTTGATCTCACCATGAAGCACCAAGGAAACGACACCAAATCCCCCTCAGACGACCCTGTACTCCCAGAAGTGTACACTGCCACAGTAGCTTGCATCTACAACGTAGACGGAAAATGCAAAGGCATGCTCACCCCTGAGCGCTTCAACATTCTTCAAAGGGCTTTTGAAAAGGCAAAAAATACAGCGGCTTACATGACAACATCCACCCACCCCCCTTGAATCTTGCATCAAAACTCGTAGGTCTCATCACACGCAAAGATATTGCTACTTCCAGGCATGCAATAAGCCAAAATTCTAAAAACTCATTTTCATGGAATCCCCCCCCCATAATATCACCGCCCTTCAAAAATGGGCCCTAGTCACTAAAAGAAAAACTGGCATCCCCCCTTGACCATGACCCCACACTCCCTCAATACTGGAGTGAACACCCAAGAGATAAAAGGCCTTCGGGGCAAACTGCAACGCCCTCTCCTCCAAGTTCACTGGTTTCTCTATCTGCCACCCCATTTATCATAAAAACACCATGTATCTAGCAACAAGGCATGCAATCTACTCTGCTGCCCTTAACACAGAGGCAACGGCTGCCTTCGTGTTTCTTCCCTCATGAAATAAAAGGATGACAACAAGTCCCTATGCATCGCTCTACCGCAGGTTCCCGCACCTATGTAATTTCTTGGGCTCAATACCATCAGAGCAACTCCAATACGCAGAAACACCCTTCTGGAACAATATACAGACGCCCCTTCTCAAACACACTTTGGAGATGCACATCATTGCCGTATGGATTACTAAAGGCAGAAACTGCCTCAATTCTTGCAACAAATACTGGCTAAAAGAGCTTGCCAAAGAAATCCCTGAGGCAAAGTGGAAAATCAATTGCATCCATAGCGATCCCTACTCCTCTGCACTTAGCACTGAAGAGACTCCTGGCCTTAATAAAATGAGGAAACTACCCAACGACCACCTTCGTCAAACCCCACAAGGCCCCCAAGATAAAACAAGAACCTTGGACCAATTCCAGTGCTCTAGCGAAGCGACCCAACAGAGCTCCAGCCCAAACCTGATCTGTAAAGTACAAGATTGGCGGGACTGGACCTACACTGATGGCAGTCTAAAAAAACATGAAGAAGGGCGCAAGACACAAGATCAGGTGTATACCACCCTTGCTTAAACGTATCCCAATACGTGAACCCAAGAGGCGTAGGTATAATCAATACCATCTCACGTGCAGAGCTAGCAGCTATAGCAGCCGCAATCATTTACGGATACTCCCATATAGCCACAGATAGCCTAACCTCAATGCACCAAATTAAAAAGCAGCTCTCACACCCAAACTTCCACCGCCGCCACATCCAGGGAGATGTCCTCCAATCCATTGCCAAAGCAATCCACTAGTCACCATCGCCCATTCATTTCCACAAAGTCAAATCCCACGCAGGTATTATAGGCAATGAATATGCTGACGCTCTTGCTAGAAAATCAATCACAACCTACTTTGACGTTGCGGATACCTCCATCAAAACAGCTGGCCCTGAGGGAAGTCCCTTCTACAACATCTACTGGCTTGCAAAAGATTATGAAGAACACCGAATCATACAAAATCACCCAGACATAGCCCAGTCACCTACCTCAAGGCTCTGGTGCATATCCAATTACCATGATGCCTTGCAAGCACACAGTGCACCCCCTCCACAAACTAGGAATTGCCAATGCCATAATAAAACTACCATGAATACTACCAGACCCTTATCAAAAATGGCACTGCCAATGGAGCCGCTAGCAACGCTTACCTAACAGCGTCCTATGTCCCTGTTGAAATTAAGTGCATCATTATGAAGTACAGAACAGGAACCCTGTACAACTAAAAGCATGCGACATGATTTAAGCACTCAACAAGCCTAGCTTTCCCCCTCTGCCCACACCTGGGCAGTTCCCTGCATAACCTTTCTGGATGCCAACACACGCAAATAACAAATGAGAAATATGATCACTGAGAGACACAGCTTAGCATGCAGTATGATCTTCAAAGCCATCAGCAAGACAGGCTCGCTAGCTAGAATTCTGCTTTGTCTGCATGGATATAAGTAGCAGCAAACGTCATCTCCGGATGCTGTACTGGTTGCTCCCATCTCAGCGAAGACAAAAAAGCAACAAACTAGCAATGAAGGGGGAAGGGGGGTTAATTCTTAGGAGTGGCAGGGGGCGACTGAGGGAAACCAGGAGCACCTCGGCCGCAGCACCGCCAGCCATTAGCCATTAGCAAATCCACCTTCCCCAGACAGCACCAACCCAAAGATCTTAGGAATCTTTAACATGAAATTCACCTCATCGAGGTCAAGTACTGTGAGGACACTCGACCGCAGAACGAGCTGAGCGCCGCGCAGGAACAGCATAAAGGCCTCCGCTCCACCCTTCAAGGAGCCTCCGTTACTCTCCACACCATCCTTTTGGGAGTGGATGGCACCATCTACCACAATCACACGCTGGAGCCTTTTAAGGAGCCGGGTCTTGATTCTCAAAGAGTTAAGGAACTTGCTTCCAAGCTTCATGTTCATTCTGTCAATTACGCTGCCAAACCTGTCCATACTAGACGTGCCCTTTCCAGTACTGTTATCAATTCTCATCAGGAGCCGGTTTCAGGCCGAGCCTGCAACCCTCCTGATCCCCATAGATTTTTCCTTTCCTTTTTGCGGTGGAGGAGCTTTACGGTACTCGGTACCAAAGTGGCTCCTTTTCCTTATTTAATGTGGGGAGTGGCTTTCACTGCCAGCGTAGCTTTTTCTTTTTCCCTTTTCCCACATCTTCCCAGATTACAAAACTGGAAACCAATCACATATGCACCGATGGTAGCGCCATGCAAGATGAGATCAGCAAACAGCAAATCTTGACCACTAACTTTTCACCCCCACCACAGGCACTGGTTGTAGTGATACCATTCTTAACCTTAAGGACAACGACCCCACGCTCACCATCAATAGAGCCGAGCTTGCAGCTGTGCTAGTAGCGGTACAAAAAGGCAACACTAAAAATTGCTACAGACAGTGCCTCATCGCTCCCTCTTTCAGATTAGAAAACAGCTAATGAACCCAATGGCTATCCTCGACATTGTAAATATAATCCAAACCTCACCTTCAACCGTCACTTTTTACAAGGTAAAATCCCACTCTGGTTTTACTGGCAATGAGGGTGCAGACCACCTAGCATACAAAGCAGCAGTCAATCAAAATCCTTACATTTCCCTCCCGCCAGCTACTGACCCTTTCTACGACCTGTTCTGGCTAAGCGTGCCTAACAAAGATGGCTGCCATGCAGAAGAGCTGCGAGTTTTGCCTAATTCATAGGACAAGCTAAAACATCATATGCATGCCCACCATTATTACCTTGGGTGAAGCTAACAAAGATACATTGCTTTAAAACTCTAGCAAAGATTGATTGCATGATACACCTGAGTCTGCAGCACAGTCCGAATCTTGCATCTGGCTTGCTATTTCCGCCGCTGTTGTGGATTAAGATTGGAAGGTACAAGCCAGGATGGAATCAATCCCATTTGTGTACCTTCTGATGGGCGTATGATAATGCCTTGTTGTACCATCTTTTCACCTGCTTGTGCTAGCAGGCATGCACCCTGTGTACCTTGTTGGATCGCTTTAATAAACATTTGTCCAGAAGCGTTGTGCCTATTATACACCATTTTATTTATAATGGGATGACTGCAGCCTGACGTCATGTGACAGCATGTGGTAGGTGCCGTCTAGCTTCTGGCAGACGAGGCAGATTGGTGGGCTTACTATGTGGTTGCACTGAGCGGCACGCTTTTGGGTGTATATCAAACCTGTGCAGCAGAGTATGGCATTTTCCTTTTCTCCAGAGGTGACACTTGCATTTGTCCAAAATGAGGTACTTTTTCCTCGACTTTGCCTTCCTTAATGAGTGTTTGATAATTTGTGTAGCACCTATTGGACTGATGGTTTGAAACCTTTGTTTGTAAACCCACCAAAGAACTTTTGAAGCTCTGGGGTACAGCCTAGAGGTGAGACCATTTTTCTTTTGCGGCCAGGGCATGATTGCGAAGGGGACAGGGAAGGGCGGGCAGAGCCCGGTAATGTGAGCATTCAGCCTTGGTATTGTTGCCTGTCATTGAAAGTCGTGGGAGTCGATGAAGTAATCTTTGGGTTTCTGTTGCAAGGTCTTAGACAGGGGGATTCAGCAGGGCATGCAAGCCTTATGACGAGCAGAGTTATATGCATCCTGTTAAATGCTGAGGCGCAGAGGGGTGATGGTGCTGGAGCATTTTCCATCTATGCCGTACACACATGTCACCTCTGGGAGGGTCTGGAACTTTGGAAGTGTTAAGCAGTCGCAGGTCCTGAACTCTATCCTGAGCAAATAAATAGCCAAGTAAAAGGCAAAGAAAATAACATGCCAATGATAGCAAAGCCGGAAAGGAAAGGAGGGGGCCCACCACCACGCCAGCAAAGAGGAAAAGAATGACGCTACAAGTCTGGTGGTACAGCAACAATTATCACAATTTTTACACGTTTTACATATGCAGCCTAGCAGTCGCACGTTTTGACTGATGGCTTTATCTGTAAACTATAAAAACCAGGAATTTTTTATGACGCTAAGTTACTTTTACACAAATACTAAGATTTCAGCTCATTCGATATTCAAAGGGTTGGCCAGAACCATATATATACGGTGTAAATACGACAATCTAGCAAGGAAATCACCAAATATACGGTGTATATCATATACGGTTCTGGCCAACCCTAAAGATTTACTTTAAAGATTTCAGGTGATCACCACCTGGCCAGACCGAATTCGGGTCATTTGGTCATATTACAACACAGCCTTTATAACACTTTTACAGCCTTACAAGCCCAGCTTGGCCTCTATTGCGTGCAGTAGTTCGGGCTCCGTGGCATGCAAGAAATGGCCATGGTCAGTATACCTGGATTGCAGAAGGAAGTAATGCGGAACGTGGTTGATAAACTCTGTTTAGCCTTTTCTCTCTCACAGGAAACAGCTCCTCATTCACACAGAAGCTCCTCTCTATCAATATTAAAGTGGCTTTGCTGTCTGCTTCATTTCCCTTAGTGTCGACCTTGTCTTGGCGTTCATGAAGGAATGCTGCTTCCTTGCACGCAAACCAAGCACAGTTACAAACACTTTCATGTATGTGGTCAAGTTCCTGCAGATCTCAGCATTTTAACCTCTCATGCCATAAGATAGACGCACATGCAGACAAATGCACACTGTGAATTAACACATTTGTGGTCAAAGCACGCAAGCTGCCAGAAAACCTAGTGCAAGTCACGGGGACCACTTTATAAAGAATGTGCAGGTGCAGCAAAATCTTCATAACTCGAATGTCATAGCTTGTGATCCCAAGCTGCCTTTCAAGATTGACCGGCGGCGCGACTTTAGCTCCTCCTTCTAATACTCATCCTAAAGTATCCTCCTTCTAATAATCATCCTAAATGATCCAAAATAGATCCACTGGTCTGACTCGTCGCACAATAAGGCAAGGTAAGGTAAGGCGTCGTGCAATAAGCATCGAGGTGCTACCCAAGATAGATACACCCATGCTGCAATCGGAATAGCGATTACCTAGAGTACCTCTGAATAGCGAATACATTTGAGTAGCTCTGAATAGCACACACACTTGAGTTGCTCTGACTTCGTATTCTGCCTGCAACCCTCCTGATCCCCATTGATCGTTTTTTATGGTGGATGAGTTTTACGGTACCAAAGTGGATCCTTTTCCTAATTTAATGGGGGAGTGGTTTTCACTGTCTGCGTAATTTTCCGTTCTTTTTCTGGACGACACAGAACAAACAGACAGGCGCATGAACCCTAAACCACCTATAAGTACTCACCTATCAATACTCACCCATCAGTACTCACCCATCAGTACACACCTATCAGTACCTATCAATACTCACCTATCACCTACCAGTACTCACCTATCAGTACTCACCTACCTATCACCTATCAGCTATCAGTACTCACCTATTAGTACCTATCAGTACTCACCTATCAGTACTCATTTATCCGTACCCACCTATGCAGTTCTGACTGAAGGCCCTCTGCCACCTCCAGCTGCTCCGCAATTGGTATGAAATGGTCGTCGTTGGATGCAAACTGCACGGGTGTGTGTTGTACGTGTGTGCTTGTGTGCATGTGCGCATGTATGTATGTCTGCATTTGTGAGGGTGTGGGTAAGTAGTAACGTGTGTGTGTGTGTGTGCATGCATGTGTACAAGTCTCTGACCTTTATTCATCGCTCTGTGCGGCAAAACATGCATGCATGCATGTTACGCAAGTGTTGTTGCAAAGCGCCCATGTTGTGCCCATTCAATAGAACTGGAGCCACGCGTGTTGCCTTTTCGTCTTTGAAATAAACTGCAAGCCACGGGTGTGCAACACTAATCCAAGGCACGTAATCCAGTCAGCCACATTGCTGAAGGCCATCCCGCATTGTAACCAAAGCCCTAGCCAGCCAATGTTCCACATGTGATGCGTCATTAGTCATTAACCTTTTCTTGCGTCATTAATCTTGTATTACGTCGTAAACCTTGTGTTGCGTCGTAAACCTTGTCAGAACATACAAACCGTCACAAAAAAATGGTGTGTACCTTCGGAGCAGCAGCAAGAGGTAGGCCTGAAAAGTGTCTACGAGTTTGAATGACAGCAGAGAGGTATGAAGGATGGAGTGCAAGGTTCTGAACGTGTCTGCGTGTCCAATCGACGGCAAGAAATTTGAAGGAAGGAGTGCTAGGTGATCTGTAACTTAAGGTTCTGGACGTGTCTGCGTGTCCAATCGGTGGCAGAAATTTGAAGGAAAAAGTGCTAGGTGATCAGTAACTTAGGGTTCTAAACGTGTCTGCGTGTCCAATCGGTGGCAGAAATTTGAAGGAAAGAGTGCTAGGTGATCAGTAACTTAGGGTTCTAAACGTGTCTGCGTGTCCAATTGGTGGCAGAAATTTGAAGGAAAGAGTGCTAGGTGATCAGTAACTTAGGGTTCTAAACGTGTCTGCGTGTCCAATCGATGGCAGAAATTTGAAGGAAAGAGTGCTAGGTGATCAGTAACTTAGGGTTCTAAACGTGTCTGCGAGTCCAATTGGTGGCAGAGGGCTTGAAGGATGGAGTGGTATATAATCAGTAACGTAAAGGAGATTAAGCAATACCGTTCCTCGCCCACCTTGCGCCCAATTTGCCGGTTATTTGAGCAAACAAGCCTTTCATCTTTCCTCCGGCTCAAGGAAATTTAAAAGAGCCTCACCTCACACGCTTCAAACTGTTCAGCAGCTCATTTGAACAATAAAGCACCTGTTCTTTCTCCCGTCTTATGGAGCATCAAAAGGACCTCACCTCAGACTCATCACAATGTGCAGCAGCTACTTGAACGATGGAGCATGTGTTCTTTTTTCTGTCTCATGGAGATTCTGAAGGATTTCACCCCAGACTCATCACAATGTGCAGCAGCTACTTGAACCTACTTGAACGATGAAGCCTGTGTTCTTTTTTCCGTCTCATGGAGATTAAATGGACCTCACCCTAAACGCACACAATGTGCAGCAGCTACTAAAACCTACTTGAACGATGAAGCCTGTGTTCTTTTTTCCGGTTGGCTCAAGGAGATTCAAAAGAACCACAACTCACAACAATCACACTCTTAAGCAGCTCACTTGAATGATGAAGCCTGCATTCTCTCGAATGCTCGCATACTCCCAAGGCCGGTTGAAGTAGCCGCTGGCCCTTTCAACAGGGTCGTTCTGAGTGGTGAAACAAACATGGCACGGGGTGTGAGCATCAAGTCTGAGCAATTTCTTGAATGCTCGCACACTCCCAAGGCTGGTTGAAGTAGTCACTTCCACGAGGACGTTCTGAGCAGTAGTTCGAAAGATACGGCATGGGTAGAGTTGGCCAGAACCATACATAAACGGTGTATGTACGGTAAATTTAGCAGGGAAACGTCCATATATACATCATACAGTGTATACATAAGGTTTTGGCCAAACCCATGTCACATGGGTAGGGTTGGCCAGAACCACATATACATACGGTGTATGTGCGGTAATTTTAGCAGGGAAACGCCCGTATATACGGTATCATACAGTGTAAACATAGGGTTCTGGCCGACCCTAACATGGGGCGAAAGCCGTGTGTTGTTGGCGTAGGTTAAAACAATGATACTGAGTTGAATTCAATTCTGGCTGTTGGCGAAGATTGGAGTTATGATACGGAGGCAATGTGGAATTCTGGTTGCTGGTGTAGATTTAAATTCGGACACTGAATTAGAATGATATTCTGATACTGAGTTGAAATTCTGATGCTGAGTAGAAGAAAAGACTAATTGTGGTGCAAAGAGCATTGCTGGGTCTGTCTTGAAAAATGGCTTGCGCAAGTCATGGAATGGGCACGACTTCGACTTAACAATGCCTACGCAGGCATGGAATGTCCTCTGATGTTGTTGCCCTCCTAATCCCCAAAATGATTAGACCTCCTTTTTTGCGGTGGGGGAGTAAGCTGCAGCATTTCACGGCATATGAAAAAACTACGACCAATCTTTTTACATTAGTGTCAATCAGTACAAGGATTGACTTCGCTGCCTGCGTAGCATTATTTCCAGCCCTCTGACCCCTCCACGGTGGGATGCTGTATGGCTATACCTATACCAGTGATCTTTCCTAATTTATGCCGGAAGTCCAGCCACCAACCCCATGATTCCACAATTCAACCGAGCGTCCCCATACGTATTTCCTTTTTCTATTCCCACTTCAATTGTCTAGGGTTGGCCGGAGCCGTATACCGTAGGTTCACGATCACTTCGTGACACCAAATTTTAAAATTAATTAAATTCGTAAGGGGGTCAGGGGATTTATTTTTAAATCCGAAGGGAATTTGCGAGGGTCCTGTCGGGAAATAAATTGTGGATTTAAGAGCCGCCCAATGCTGGCTGCTGCTGCCTGTGTAGTGCTGCTGCTGCTGCTAGGCAGACTGGCCATCGGCTGCATGAGGAGAACGACAGCTGTGAGTGCTTGCATGTGTGCTTCCCTCAATCAAAGAAGCAACCTTCTCTTACCCACTTGCCATCAACACTTGTTCTGGATGGATGCCCCAGAAGGAGGGCCTGAAGGGGCGGTGAGAGGAGGAGACTTGCTCTTGGAGCTTCACGGGCAATCGCGTGGCACCCCACAGGCCTCTTCCCAGACTTGCCCCTTGCCTTTGCCTCTTCCTCCACCAGCTCCCTGGGCTGACTCCCTCTGCAGCTTCTCATGGTCTCTCTGTTGAGCAGCCAGCCTTTCAGCTGGGGACAGGGGCTTCAAGAACAGGTCCAGGGGCTTCACACTGGGCCAGGCACACTGGGAAGCCATTTTTAAAATTGCCCTCAAAACCACAAAATATTTAATTTTTGACTTAAAATCCAGTCCGGAGAGGGCTCCGAATTACTCAGATTTTTCGTATGTTTGCCAAATAATTATTTAATTTCATTGCTTGTGAACCTACGGTATATTATATATACACCGTGTATGCCTGTATATCTGGTGATTTCCCTGCCAAAAAACCGTATATGCACTGTAATATTATGGTTCTGACCAACCCCATTATTTTTCTATTCTCACTTCAATTCTCACTTAAATGACGACTCCAGGCCCGCAGCATATATTACCCTTCTGCCCTTCATTGATGTTCATTCTTTCACTGCGTTGAAGGAGTTTTACTGTACCCGGAACAAAAGTGTATGCTTTGCCTTCGTTCATGTGGGGAGTATTTTTTTACTGGCTGTCACATAATTCACTGCCTCTAAGGCATTTCCCGAGATGACCTCTTCTCCCTTTATAAATTAGAATTTATATAAAATCCAGTGCCCACCTGATCCGTGGTAGCTGCCGACACCAGCACCAGCCCTCTGACCCTCTCTGTTTCTGCATACCTCATGGCCGCAGATGCACCTGTGTGTGTAAATGTGTATGTTTGTGTTTTGTGTGTGTGTGTGTATGGGTATTTGTTCTTGTGTGTGTGCATTTGCACATGTGTGTGTGTGTGTTGTGTGTGTGTGTGTGTGTGTGTGTGTGTGGAGGGGGTGTGGGGGTGTTTAAATGGTGGCATCACCGGCAGCAAACTAAATGTAAGCAATGTATCCATGGGGTTATAATTGGTAATACAGTTAAATGTGCACACAATCTTTTGGGTTTGTATGGCACTGACTTTAGTAGCACAAGAAACCACACAACAGCATTACCAGCGATGAGGCTGTGTGCAACCCCTTGGCTTCCAAACGCGATTTTGCGTGCATGCTCAGTGTTTGTGGCCTGAATTCTCCTCCTGGTGTTCTGTTGATCCTGCTTTATTTGACAGGGCCTTTTTTGTCTGTTATGGCTATGGTGAAGGACTTATGGCTATGGTGAAGGAAGGTATCTTATGGCTGTAGTGAGGGACTTATGGCTATGGTGAAGGAAGGTAACTTATGGCTGTAGTGAGGGACTTATGGCTATGGTGAAGGAAGGTAACTTATGGCTGTAGTGAGGGACTTATGGCTATGGTGAAGGACTCGGTCTGTTATGGCTATGGTCAAGGAAGGTAACTTATGGCTATGGTGAAGGAGCTTACGATTCTCGGTACCATTGTTGCTCCCTATCCCTCTTATTTGTGAGCAGTGATTATCAGTGATGTATGTTCCTTCTTGTTGACCCCGATCGCACTACCGATTTGCAAAGGGGAGCAAACGCTTTGAATCTTTGCTTCTTGTTATTCCCAATCGCAATACCAGTATGGATTGTGGAATGGGGAGCAGACACTTTGAAACCTGGCGACTAGGTAAGCAATATCACTGCTGGCAATATCACTGCTGGCAATATCACTGCTGGCAATATCATTGCTGGCAATATCACTGCTGGCAATATCACTGCTGGCAATATCACTGCTGGCAATATCACTGCTGGTAATATAGAAAGGAGCAGATGCTTCCAAATCTGGCAAATAGGTAAGCGTATTCTCTGCTGGTGTGGAATGGGGAGCAGATGCTTTTAAGTCTGGCAGATAGGTTTGCATGTTCTCTGCTGGTGTGGAATGGGGAGCAGGTGAGTTATGAATTATGGAGACTAGGCAAAAGACTGGTGGGGCTACGCCTACACTGATGGCAGCCTTTAAAGCTAACGGAGAGGGACAAGAAGCAGAATTAGGCGCGTGCCGGCCCCGCTTAAACTAGAACTGCACAGAAGAAAAAAGTACGCGAAAGGACAAAGGACGCAGGCGAGTTGGATTTGGGAAGAATGTTGATTTGTGTCCTGCACCACCCAATGGATGCAGAGCCATGAACAACACTTGACCTGGGAAAATTGAAAGGGGAAGGGCCTATAAATGGGATCAGGTGGTCAGGTGGAAGATGCCTATGCACCGTCAGTAGTGTTGCTTTGGTGGTTGCAGGAGCTCTCCTTTTTGAGTACCTATCGCGGATGTTTAGGATGTTTTTTGTCGCGGGCCTGACGGCGTGTAAGCTTAGCTTCCTCACGAATGCTGTGGCATTTAGACCAGTAATTCCAAGGTGGCAGTCCATACATTTCTTGCGTGGCTGCCGTAAATAGTGCCTGTGCTCCTAACAGGAGGGTGTTTGTAGTGGACCTGAGGGATGGCTTGTACAAAGGGCACCTTTACCTACCTCATGAATGCACAACGAACTTCTCAGCCAAGCCCACCTTGGACTTTCACGAAGGCATACAAATGCCTACCTAATGAGTGCATGACCACGACAGCAATTCCATTGAAGCCAAAAGCACCTTGAGCTTTCACTTAAGTATACACACTTGCCTACCTAACAAATACCAAACCACGACAGCAATTTCATTGCAGCCAAAAGCACCTCGGGCTTTCACGTGCGTATACACACTTGCTTACCTAACAAATACCAAACCACGACGGTGTTCTCATCACAGCCAAGAGCACCCTGGGCTCTCACGTGCGTATACACATTTGCATACCTGATGAGTGCCCGATCACAACCGTGTCCTCATCACAGCCAAGTCCATCGTGGGCTTTCATGAAGGGGAGCCACTCACTTTCTGTGCGGCAAGAGAAGGAAGGAGCGAAACAGGTATACATAAGGACGGCCTGCTCAAATATTACAAGAAAAACGGTACGTGCTATAAACTATTAATATAATACCACCTGCAGGTATTATATGTAGCATGCACGATTGGCTTTGTAGGTGTGTCAAAACTTGGGTACTTAAAGAATCCGGATCTGGATGCGTTGTGGTCTGGGCTAGCAGCTACGGTGTCGCTACGAAAATGCTACGGAGTCGCTACGTGGTCTGTCTATAAGAAGCGCTTTCAACCAGTCAGGCTCAGAGCCGCCATCAGTGTTTTGTGTGTGTGTGTGTGTAAGTGTGTCTGTGTGTGTACGGGCGTTTGTGTTATGTGTGTGTGTATACCTGGAGCTGCCATTGGGCTGGGCATGTTCTTTAATTCGCACTTCACCTTGGAATGCCTGCACCAAAAGGAAGCGTGAGCACAGCTGTTTCCATGATAACAAATGGACTGTTTAGGGATAAGAAGCTGCTTTCCATTTCTCGTACACACACCGAGTCCGGCCAAAACTAAAGGCTCCTCTTCTTCAACACTGAATTGCTTAAGGAGGAAAGAATGCAAGACTACATTGGTTTTGCTGCAGACAGTGGCTTTGCTGTGTGTGTGTATGCCTGCTGTACTTTGGGAAAAGGATGAAACAGAGCCACTACGGGCAGACACCAATACCATAGTAGTTAGTCCAAACCATCACCACTCTTGTCATCAGTCAAGGCATACAAACACAACCCGTCTCATGCTCTCACACTTTTTCTGATTCCCCTCCACCAAGGGAGATGTTAGCCCACTCACCTGCTAAGGCTCTGCTGCAGCCAGCCATACCAGTTTTCCCTGCACAATAAGAGGGATGCACGGCCGTGATAAGATTTTTGACAGGGAGGAAAAACAGAAAAAGCTGGATTGCTTGCAATTCCATCATCAGGCACGCGCAGGTTGAGGGGTAATGCCAGGGAATGCGTGCGTGTGTGTGTGTGTGTGTGTGTGTGTGTGTGTGTGCGTGTGTGTGTGTGCATGTGTGTGTGTGCGTGTGTGTATGTGTGTGTGTATGTGTGTGTGTGTACGCGTGTGTGTGTGTGTGTGCGCGTGTGTGGTTGTGTGTGGTTGTGTGTGGTTGTGCGTGTGTGTGTGTTTGTGTATTTGTATGTGTGTGTATTTGAGTGTGTGTGTGCGTGTGTGTGTTTGTGTGTTTGTATGTGTGTGTATTTGTGTGTGTGTGTGTGTGTATGTGTGTGTGTGTGTGTGTGTGTGTGTGTGTGTGTGTGTGTGTGTGTGTGTGTGTGCAAGCACGTGGAATTCACATACGTGTACACATCTGCAACTTTTATGCCTGGCACAATGGCACACTTGTGCGTGAGGGCTGCCATGGTCGTGGTGCTTTTTGAGAAAGATCTACGCTTCAAAATGTGGGTGTGGGTGTGGGGTATTATATGTTAATATTATAATAGATTTATATTTAAGCATAAAAGCAGCTGGAATAATTTGACTGATTAAAGCCAGGGGCCAGCAGGCAGGGTTCAACATGCAGCGCAAGGACAAGGGGGGTGATGGGCATCTACGCAGGGATCAAAGGAGCACGAGGGGCAAGCGCATGCGCGCTGCCCTGGAGGACGAAGACGAAGGGGACCAGGAGTTCTGGAACCAGGTGCCTGCCTACGCGCACACACACACACACACACACACACACACACACACACACGCACATACACACACGCACACACGCACATACACACACATATGCACACGCACACGCGCACACACACACATACGCACACACTCACACACACATACACACACGTACACACACGTGCATGCACGCATGCACGCACACAAACACACAAACACACACACACACACACATATACACACAAACCGCACACACACATGCACACACACACATACACACACACACATTCACACACTGACACACATTCACACACTGACACACACTGACACACTGACACACACTGACACACACACACCACACTGACACACACACACACTCAAGTACACTCACACGCACGCTTGCACGCACGACAGGATTTTTGGATGGAGGAGGCTGTGGACGAGGACTTCAAGTCTGAGGAGGAGAAGGAAGAGGAGGACGTGCCAGACAGCGACTTTGACGAGCCTGTGAGTGCTGAAGAAATATTGTGCCATGCTGCTTGCGTGCTTGTTCTGCGCAGATTTTCGTGTACTCAGTACTGAAATGCTTCCAGAGTTGTAAGTAACAATTGACACCACACAGAGGGAGCAAGAAAACACGCTGAGCATACCTTTGTCCCTTCACACTCCTTTCAAACAAGGTGCCCCTGCTTGGTACAGGGCAGGCACACACACATATACACACACGCACACACAACAATAAAAGGGAGCTCTAGCGCCTCTCCCCTGCCTCGCTTGCGTGTGTGTGGGGGGGGAGGAGGGGGGGGGGAGTCTGCTCACAGCTGCACTATCTCTGCACTGCCATACTTGCTGAGCTTCCTTGACTGAGTGCACAACATTCAGGCACGACGCATGATACCCTCACCAGACTTGGAAAGCCTATTACCACATGCGCACTAAGGCGCGCATATACAGCGTATATATATAGGGTTATGGCCAACCCTAAACATACACCGTACCTTTTCCTGTGCACATGGTTGTGTCTGCGTGCATGTGTATATAACCACTGAAATAACACCATCAATAAATCTGATTTACTACAACCAAAAGTAGATCTGATCTACTACAACCAAAAGTTGTAATAACAACTATTATATCAGGCACTGATATAGCATCACTGACGTGATGCTGGTGTTGTACACTCTCAAGGTTGCGTTGAAGGTATTTGCGCATCTTTAGTATCTCAGGTGCCGCCCATGTACACACACACTCACACACACACGCACACACACAAACACATACAAATGTGCACACACTCACACACACGCATGCACATACACACGTGCCCACACTCACACACACGCATGCACATTCACACGTGCCCACACACATCCATACAGACACACGCACGCACGCACATACACACATTTACACGCACGCATGCACATACACACATACACACACAATACATACAAATGACACTCTAATAGTGTATCATGCATTCAGTGTCTTCCAACGCTCTATTAGTGCATCTTGTATTCAGTGTCTACCAACGCTTTGATGAGCCTCTTGTGTGTATCTTGAATTCAGTGTCTACCAATGCTCTAATACTGCATCTTGTATTCAGTGTCTACCAACGCTCTGATGAGCCTCTCGTGTGTATCTTGAATTCAGTGTCTACCAACGCTCTAAAAGTGCATCTTGTATTCAGTGTCTACCAACACTCTGATGCCTCTCAACGCAGGAGGATGTCGACGACGAAGAGGAGGAGGATAAGCCCATGAAGGATGACGCCCCAAAGTGAGTCATATACGGAATTGTGCGCAGGCAGTGTGTGTAGGTGATAAGTAGGGTTGGCCAGAACCATATATTCTGGTCGACCACCGTATGTGCAACGTATGTGACACATGGTGCATATACAGTATCCTTGGCAGGGAAATCACCAAATGTACGGTCATGTATGGTGCATATATACGGCTCTGGCCAACCCTAGTGATAAGGCATCAGTATGACTAGAGTAACCCTTTCAAACAGGTTGATGCCCCAAATTAAGCCGTACACAGACTTGTGCGCAAGCAGTGTGTTGGTGATAAGACATCAATGACTAGAGTAACCCTTTCATACATGTTGATGCCTCAAATGGAGTCATGCATGGACTTGTGCGCAAGTAGTGTGTCAGTGATCAAGTTATCAAAATGACTAGAGTAACCCTTTACAAGTTGATGCCCAAATTTTAGTCATACATGGGCTTGATGCTCTCAAGTGAGTTATAGATCTGGATAGAATGGAGAGAGTTATGGATCTGGGGAGAGATATGGATCTGGATAGAATAAGCCTATAAAAGATGATGCTCTCAAGTGAGTTATGGATCTGCGCAAGAGCAGCGCGCGGGTGGTTTGATTCCCATGTCAAAATGATGACACACATGCACACACACAGACAGACATGCGCACTTCCGCACATACACTTACAAACACGCGTGCGCGAGGGTTATGTGTATGCACACTTCCGCACATACACACGCACACGCGTGCACACACACACACATACACGTGTGCACACACACTCGCACACACATATATACACGTGTACACACATGCGCAAATACACAGACGGAAGGCTCCCAAGGCTCCAGAGATTAAAGCACCCCCAAAGCCCAGAGCCCCCTCTAAGCCTAAGCCCACTCCGGTAAGCCAAAAAGACTGCGGTAATCCTTGACTTTGTGTGAGAATGAAATAAGAGAGCTGCAGGCTGTTACATTGTTTTCAGTGTGTGTGCATGTTTGTGCGCATGTGTGTGTACGCAGGCTGTGATATGTTTTTAAAGAATGTGTTACGTGTGTTGCATGCAATGTGTGTGTGCGCAGGCTGTTACATGTTTTTAGAGAAAGCGTTACGTGTGTTGCATGCAATGTGTGTGTGCGCAGGCTGTGACATGTTTTTAGAGAAAGCGTTACGTGTGTTGCATGCAATGTGTGTGTGCGCATGTGTGTGTGCGCAGGCTGTGACATGTTTTTAGAGAAAGTGTTACGTGTGTTGCATGCAATGTGTGTGTGCGCATGTGTGTGTGCGCAGGCTGTGACATGTTTTTAGAGAAAGCGTTACGTGTGTTGCATGCAATGTGTGTGTGCGCATGTGTGTGTGCGCAGGCTGTGACATGTTTTTAGAGAAAGTGTTACGTGTGTTGCATGCAATGTGTGTGTGCGCATGTGTGTGTGCGCAGGCTGTGACATGTTTTTAGAGAAAGTGTTAAGTGTGTTGCATGCAATGTGTGTGTGCTTGCAGGCCATGACACGACGCGCGTGTTTGCATGCCATGAAATGTTTGTTTGCCTGTGTTAGTACGTGTGTGTTTCTGTCTGTGTGTCTGTGCCTGTGCCTGTATCTGTGCCTGTGCCTGTGTCTGTGTGACTGTGGCTGTGGCTGTGTGTGTGTTTGTGTCTGTGCCTGTATCTGTGCCTGTGCCTGTGCCTGTGCCTGTATCTGTGTCTGTGTCTGTCTGTGCCTGTGCCTGTGCCTGTGCCTGTGCCTGTGCCTGTATCTGTGCCCGTGTCTGTGTGACTGTAGCTGTGTCTGTGTGTGTCTGTGGCTGTGGCTGTGGCTGTGGCTGTGGCTGTGGCTATGGCTGTGGCTGTGCCTGTATCTGTGCCTGTGCCTGTGCCTGTGCCTGTGTGACTGTAGCTGTGTGTGTCTGTGTCTGTGCCTATGCCTGTATCTGTGCCTGTGCCTGTGCCTGTATCTGTGTCTGTGCCTTTGCCTGTGCCTGTGCCTGTGCCTGTGCCTGTGCCTGTGCCTGTGCCTGTGCCTGTGCCTGTGCCTGTGCCTGTGCCTGTGCATGTGCTTGTGCTTGTGCCTGTGCCTGTATCTGTGTCTGTGCCTTTGCCTGTGCGTATGCCTTGTCTGTGTCTGTGGCTGTCTGTGCTTGTGTCTGTGTCTGTGTGCTTGTGTGTGTGATGCTGCAGGCTGCAAGGGTAACAGCCTAGCTATATAATGCTTGTTTGTTTGTATGCGTGTGCGTGTGTGTGTATTCAGTGTAATAGTTTACATGACAATCAACACATGTGTGTTAAAAGATTGTGTGTGTGTCGTGTGTATATATTTGACACTTGTGTGTGTGTGTGTGTGTGTGTGTGTGTGAATGCTTGTGTGTTCTGCAAGACAGACAAGGCCATACTGTACTATGCTTGTGTGTGTGTCGTTCTGTATTACTTCAGTTCTTCACTTTTCTTGTGCACGTTGTTTTGCAGGCCGAAAAGGAAGAGGCCAAGCTGGCGGCCTTTGAAGCTGGAGAGGCCCCAACACTGCGCAAGTAAGCACAAACACAAAGGAAAGGGTCTGTGGATTCTTGAGTATCAATCACAAGGGAAAGGGTCTGGAGTATCATTCACAAGGGAAAGGGTCTGGAGTATCAATCACAAAGGAAAGGGTCTGGAATATTAATCACAAAGGAAAGGGTCTGTGGATTCTTGAGTGTCAGGGCGTGCGTTTTGAATGTCTGCATAGCAGTGTCTGCATGTTGCCATAAGTGCACCACATAAGGTTGACCAGCACCGTATATAAGTACACTGTATATTTGGTGATTTCCCTGCCAAGAACACCGTATATACACCGTATATACACCATATATATATATATATATATATGGTTATGGCCAATCCTGCACGCATATCTCTTGAGAGGGTGCTTTCTGATGTTTTGAGGTGAAGATGAATGAAGATGAATGAAGATGAATAATTGAAAGGAGAGAAGGAGGCAAGGTTTCAGGAGGAGTCGAAAAGAAATGCCGCAAAGGAGCGAAAAGGAGTCCCGAGAAGTTATATTTAGTCAGGAGGAGTCGGAAAGAGTGAGAAGAAAAAGGAGTCAGAAGCAGTTAGGTTTTTGGTCACTCTGACTGAAAGGAGCCAGATAGTGTCACTCAGACTGAAAGGAGCCAGAGGCAGAAGACTGAAAGGAGCCAGAGGCAGAAGACTGAAAGAGCCAGAGGAAGGAGACTGAAAGGAGCCAGAGGCAGATTAAAAGGAGCCAGAGGCAGATTGAAAGGAGCCAGGTGGTGTCAGGAGGAGGGAGAAGGAGGGGTCAGGAGGGGTCAGGAGGACTGAAGGTGAAGGGATTCAGAAAGAGTCAGGAAGAGAGAGAGAGAGAGAGAGAGAGAGAGAGAGAGAGAGAGAGAGAGAGAGAGAGAGAGAGAGAGCAAAAAGGAGTGAGAGGAGATTTAAGGTGTGTTTGTAAAGGGTTGGCCAGAACCATATATACGGTGTATATACGGTATTTTTGGCTTGAAATCACCAAATATACGGTGTATATATACGTATATATACGGTTCTGGCCAAACCTAATATACACGGTATATTTTGCAGGGATTTCATCAAATATACGGTCATATACGGTGTATATATATGGTGCTGGCCAACCCTACACATGTGTAGGTAGAACATGGTGCACAATCAGCTGATCGTTGTTGGCCAGAACCGTGTATCTGCAACGTATATGACCGTATCCGTGGTGACTTTCTTGCTAAAAGGACCGTATGTACACCGTAAATGCCCAGAAGGTGGTCAACTGAGAAAATGTCCAAATATGTGCCCTATTTGCACTCGGAAGCCAGCCATCCACTGCCCCTTTATCCGATTGGTACCATTTTTGCTTTAAATTGAAGCTGGCATTATGAGTTACACGAGGATGTGCTTGGATTCATGTGGGTCGCTCTGTGTGCAAATTGGCAGGGCTGAAAGCCCACAGTGACCACCAAAACTCTAAGAAGGTGGCTTTGCATGGGACAACAGCATATGTTGGCCTACATCCCCAAGTAGTTGACTGTTTCACTCCATTTCTATTGCAATGATGTTTTTTATAAGGACTCTATAACACCAAAAATCACATGATATGGTAATGTGGGTGGCCTGCTAAGATTTTGTGGCGAAAAGTAGGGTTCAAGCCGCAGGCAATCAGACATATTTGCCATCACCGGCAACATTCAAGCTCAGGTGCTATCAGCTACCTCTGGGAACTGAGCTTGATTGTTGCCAGTCTTGGCCACCATACTCAATTCACATTTTAAAACACCCCCATTTGGGGCCTCAGATGACCACCTCTGGTAAATGCCTATAAATGTTCGGTTCTGGCCAACCCCTAAAATGCATCTGCCTGGTGCCACGCATCCTTTGAAGAAAGAAGACGTATTATCATTCACTGTAATGTAAAAGGACGGCTCCCGGATAAAGTGTTTGTTAAGTCATCACATAAGTTGAGCACGGTTTGGCCTGAACGCCGTGCGCATGCATGGCTGCTGCACGCTTAAGAAGGTTGCTCGACCGAAGGTGTGCTATCACAATTACCCTTCTTCGACCCCTGCAAGTGGTAGTACAAGTAGTAGCGGTACCTTTAATGACAGCATACTCACGCACACTCTCACACGCGCTGTCATGCGCGCACACACACGCACACACACACGCACATGCATGCACACACACTCACACATACAAAACGCGCATACATAGGTCTACAAAGGCACACACACGCACGCGCACATGCACACACACACATGCATGCACACATACACACACATACACAGGTCTACAAAGGCACGCACCGCTGAGGCTGCAATATCCCGACAAGGCCGTGGACAGGTATGAGTGTCTGTTTAGGTGTACGTGTAAAAGTTTGTGCGTGTTGCTCTGTCTTGTTGCAGTGTTGTTGTTGTTGTTGTTTCCCCCTCACTCACACAATCGGTAACTAGGCCCTGTCCCCCATAAAATCGAACGTGGACAAGACCTCTTTCTGCCTACTAGCAACTTCACGTGCTTCAGGCAGGGATGCTTAAGACCACTGCTGTTTCCTATTAGAGCAATTTCAAGTGCTTAAGACAAGGATGCTCAAGACCTTCGTTGGGGTAAAAGTGATTCCTATGCTTACGCCAAGGATGCTCAAAACCTTAGATAAAGAAAAAGTGGTTTCCTGTGCTTAAGCCAAGGATGCTCAAGACCTTCGTTGGGGTAAAAATGGTTTCCTATGCTTACGTCAAGGATGCTCAAGACCTTCGTTGGGGTAATTTAGTTGGGGTAAAAGTGGTTTCCTGTGCTTAGATCAAGGGTGCTCAAGACCTCCCTTTGCCTATGAGCGATTCCACATGCTTCAGACAGGGATACTCAAAACCTCAGGTAGTTTAAAAGCAGTTTTGCTTGCTTCAGTCAGGGATGCTCCAAACTTCAGGTAATTTAAAAGCAGTTTCACTTGCTTCAGTCAGGGATGCTTAACACCTTTGTCATTATAAGAGCAATTTAACGCAGTCAGGGATGCTCCAAACTTCAGGTAATTTAAAAGCAGTTTCACTTGCTTCAGTCAGGGATGCTTAACACCTTTGTCATTATAAGAGCAATTTAACGCGCTTGGGACCCCCAAGCCTCCGCTTAGGGGAAATCGAATCAATCCCGTGAGCATCAATGCCCCAGTACAAACAGAGAACAGGAATTTGACGTAGAATACCTAGGGTTGGCCTGAACCGTATATATATACACCGTATATTACCGTATATTTGGTAAATCTCCTGCCAAAACTACCGTATATGCACCGTGTATATTGTATACATGGTGCTAACCAGACCTAAGAGTACCTCCAAGCTACGGCCAAAAAATCTGTCCTTGGTTTTCAGATAGTCATGCCTCTTTAGCACAGAGTACCCAATGCCTTGAATCTAAGGTTGCACTACGTATGAATAGAAAAGCAATGGAAATGACGGGTTTCTCTTTAGGTGAAGGTAAATTAAGGTAAAATTACATCGCTATATATGCCTCTGGGGCATCTGAGCGGAAACTTATAAAAAGCCTGCAACCAGAACCTCATAAATACTGATAGTATATATCTTCAAGTTAAAGGTGTATATCAGCCAACATGGAGTATGGCGCATTTAGTCATAGGCAAACTGCTTTTGAATCTACTCTCTAACATAGTTATCACTAAAAAGAGCATTTCGACGGTGCCCTTGCATCTCTCACCCCCACACACGCATACGCACACACGCACACACACATACACATGAGCACACACACACACACACACACACACACACACTCCCCCAGCCAGACGTCCTTCAAAACCAC
>Ga0307942_1000576_pt1 | contig 26188 bp, 31 predicted proteins | sample OrgLakmetagen175_FD_201846 | JGI IMG/M metagenome (GOLD analysis project Ga0307942, IMG submission 201846) | Saline water microbial communities from Organic Lake, Antarctica - #175 | ecosystem: Environmental > Aquatic > Non-marine Saline and Alkaline > Saline | place: Antarctica: Organic Lake... | reverse complement strand
GTATGTATGTATGTATGTATGTATGTATGTGTGTGTGTGCTTGAATGCATTTTGGGCTTCAGTTACCCCCCTCTGAGAAACACAAGGAGTCCACACTGCAGTCCTGTTTAGGATGAGGAAAAGCTCACCTCGGCAAGCAAGAGGTTGAGGAAATGGTTGCGCGCAGTATCACACGCAAAGGGCTTGCTCTTCAGCATGAGACGAGATGAAGGGACGGCCATCAGGATACGGGCCCACAACTTGAGAACCTGTTTCAAAGCGTGCGTGCGTGTAGCTTGCTTACGCGTGTGCGTGTGTATGTATGTGTGTGTGTGAGCTTGTACGTGTGTGTGTGTGTCAAGCATTTAACTCTACTTGACATCTGTGTGTGTGCAACATACATAAGTGAGCACGCTTGTGTGTAGTGCGATTGAGCCTTTAAAAATTACAAATGCAATGGTCTCATATCGTGAGCTGCAACCAACAGATCGCTTAATAAAACGTGTTCAGATACTTGATTTCAAAGACATTGATCTCAAGCAGGCCGAAAGGCAAGAAGCAAAGCTTGCACACCTGAACACATTGCACTGAGTGACGGAGTCATGAAAGAGTTTGGCGACAAAACCAATCTGCTCATCAGGCGTATGTGATTGCATTCAGCTTTATGTGATTCAGGCGTTGCTGAGCACTTATCACAGGCTAGGGATAGGGGCTCTGCTAGGCTGTATTGTAGCAACCTAAGGATCTTGGTGAGGTTGTCAAAGAAACCCCCAACCCCTTGTAATGCAATCCATCAGTTCATGCATGCGCAGAACGCTCACCTTGGGCTTGATCTTAGAAGCTGTTTAAGAACCCTAAGGAGACAACACGTTTTGCAGAATGATGCAGGAACTCATTTCTCGTTCTTGCCTTGCATATTTCTCGCACGGCAGAGCGCTCACCTCAGGCGTGATTTTGGCAAGGTTGTTGAAGGAACCAAAGGTGACAAAACCGTTGGCGAGGGCAGGCAAGGGGGAGACGGGGGGCTGGTCAAAGTCCGCAGGCGTGTAGCACAAGAAGCAGCCAGGCAGGCGCACGAGCTCCTCCACAAACGTCTGCAAAAAGGAAATGTGTAGCTTATATGTGACAAAGCTGAACGAGGGAACAGGCGTGTAGCACAAGAAGCAGCCAGGCAGGCGCACGAGCTCCTCCACAAACGTCTGCAAAAAGGAAATGTGTAGCTTATATGTGACAACAAAAGCTGGTCAAAGTCTGCAGGCGTGTAGCACAAGAAGCAGCCAGGCAGGCGCACGAGCCCCTCCACAAATGTCTGCAAAGAGGAAACGTGTAGCTCATATGTTACAACAAAAGCTGGTCGAGGGCAGCAGGCGTGAAGCACAAGGAGCAGCCAGGCAGGCTTACAAGCAGACATCTGAAAGAAATTATGTGCAACAGGCATTAGACTTTCCAAATTGGAAACGGCGCGCACACAGACCTGTTCTGACCTTGCAAATAAAAACCTGAATGGGAGGGAAAGAAACCAATACACTCAAAACAGCTACTGCACCACATCTTCCCCTACTAAGTAAGCCATTTTGTTGGCGCAAAAGTCAAGGTTTATTAAAGTGAGTCAGGTTTCTGTCCACACCACAACTTGCTTGTGGATCTGTTTAATCTGCAGGGATGTGTCATACGGCGTATTCGTATAATACACCATGTTGTATTTAACGCGTATTTTACCGTATTGAACGTCCCCAATGACTGTATGACACATCCCTGCTAACCTGTAACAATAAAGTGCATCTACTGTGTGTGCTGCTGTGTGCCTTGTTGGCGACAGCGCGTCCTGCTGCGCTCTTAAACATCAGCATTGTTTAGCTGAGAGTAATTTTCTGTTCAACAACGCAATAACAACAGTGGTTCCTCATAACAGGTCGACTAGAACTGCAGTACACACTAACCAATACAAGAGAGGTTTACTACTTGCACATATCACCAAGGTACCACCATACATCAAGACATTTTCCGATGCTACAATTTCTGTGTGCATGCATCTGCAATGGTACACGTATTGATTTAGCCGACTCTTTACTACACAGCAACACAGCTGTTGCAAACAATGCTGAAAGCCTGAAACTATGACCTCCCCCCTGCCTATAGCATACTCAGGTGCGCCTGCAGCGTTTCTGCTGCATGATGGTGGTGGTCTGTTGCTAAGTTCCTGCAGCATAATAGTGATTATGCTTAGGTAAGTTTGCAGTGCCTTGACACACATGTGTCGTAGCGCACCTGCTGCGTGTCCAAGGGGTCGCACTTTTCATCAGTCAGCCTGTAGTCCACTGCTCCCAAGCCCGTGGAGTTGGGATAGCCAATCCAAGTAACTTGAATGGGTGCCGGACGCATTGCCATTGTACCGAGCCTATTGTTGGCGGTGTGCCCTGAGTATGTGTGTATGTGCGCATGTGTGTGTTTGTGTGTGTGTGTGTGCACATGTGTGTGTGTTTGTGTGTGTGTTTGTGTGTGTGTGCACGTGTGTGCACGTGTGTGCGCGTGCGTGTGTGTGAGCGTGTGCGTGTGTGTACATATGTGTGTATGCGTATGTTCACATGTGAACATGCACTTGCAACTCAGGCCCGAGAGTACACAACTTTATTGTGCAATATGCGACCCAAATGTGCGTTACACTTAACAATCTATACGTGTGCTACTGAAGTTGGGTTTAAGTTAGGCCGGCACCACAAGCTTCTTATCATTTACGCTGTTGTGATGACAGCCTCATAACAGATGGTGCAGTGACCTGGTGGTACACAATCAGACAAGGCACTTCTATTCATGTTGCGAAACTGACAAGTATCAATCTTGCCACGGCTTCAAAGGCAATTGCCTTGGCCTTCACAAAGAAAGACAGCATACCGCCCAGATACGGGCAGCACAGCACACACGGTCATAACCTTGATTTCCAGATGATGCAAGCAAAACATAAGACAACGCGCAAAATTCCTCAGCTCGGTTTGCTTTAGTCAGCATAATTTTTATTTACATTACATAACAATAGCAAGAGCGCCGTTTAGAGCCCTGCACATTCAAGCTTTCCACCAGCAAGAGGTGCATCGGTTCGTCTCACAGGTTTCTGCTTGCGGTTTCTGATGGATCAAAATTCACCATGTCGATAGTGACACTGGGTCTGAGAGTCAGGTATATTCGATTGAACAGCCATTGAACGTCCATGCCCGCTTTGCTTTGTTAACCTTGGGTCCTCTATCTTACCCATGCACTCCTGCGTGGTTGGGTACCGAGGTCAAAGCACAGTCACAATTGAGCACGGATCCAACTGCAAGCAAGTCCTCATACCCCCCCCCCCCCCTCCCCCTCCTATACCTGTGAGCTCCACCAGGATATCCACTTTGTCGTTGCGTACGAGTTGTGCAAGGTCAGGCTCGCTCAAGCTCGCCACATCACGCCTGTCACATGAAAAGCACGATTTGGCCGTGAGTTAAGCTGGTGATATGTAGGGTTGGCCAGAACCACACATATATACGGTGTATATACGGTATCTTGGCAGGGAAATCACCAAATAGACAGTCATGCACGGCGTGTTTATATGGCTCTGGCCAACCTAGTGGTATGACATTAGCATGATTGGCCTGGTCCATTTAAACTGTATACTACAGTGCTTTTTGCAGAGATACGACCAGACATACGGCGTGTACATACAGTTCTGGCCAATCCTAATGACACATGAGCGTTGTTGTTGATGTGCAAGCAACAAAAAGAGACCGCGCACGTAGCGCATGCAACGTCACTTACTTGGGGCTACAATTAGGGCTAGTCAGCCTCTCCAAGCAAGTCGTAAAATGTGCAGCCATGCACGTAGGGACTCCAAACAAGTCGTAAAATGTGCAGCCATGCACGCACGTAGGGACAGAGCCTATTAGGGTTAATCTGCCTCTCCAAACAAACTTTAAAATGTGCAGCCATGCACGTAGTGACAGAGCCTATTTGTGCCACGACGGAGGTGTTTGGGACCTTGGTCAGTGTTCCTGGAATGGACTGCGGGATGCTGCTGGAATGGGCTGCGGCTGCAGATGCCAGAACTTCAACGCAACCTGACCCCTGGGGCCACCTGGTTTGGGGGTAATTACTAGGTAATTACTAGGTTGTTGGAGCTTTCTTGCGCCCCTGCAGTCCTTCATGATTACTCATCACAATTCTTAGCCTCAACTCATGTAAGAAGTGACTTTCATTCCCACGCAGTTCTTCTTTCTTTGTGGTCTCATCGCGTGCGTTTAAGCACGTAGTTAAGTTTCAAGGAGATCCGCTACAAAATACAACTTCTTACCACAGGCCTCCTGCCTCCTCCACAGCTGCCTGAAGCCGTTCTGTCTTGGCATCCTGCTTTGGCGTGCAGCAGTATGCTATGTGATGCACTTGCCCTGCAGTATCAAGTACGTGTATGTGTGAGTGTGCATGCGTGAGGATGTGTGTGGATGCGGTTGTGTTATGTGTGCGTGTGCATGTGCATGTGACTGTGACAGTGAGTCCTTATTGTGCCCTAAGATAAGTTCCATAGGGTGCACCCTGCCCTCCATTTCGTTTATGGTGAAGAAGGATGCAGTAAGTAGAACATCGTAGAAGGCATATATCTCAAGGCCGACACCCTCCACACATTAACGTGCAAACCTCTTGCATTCTGAAGGAGCAATTCAGCCACGCACACAAGGCCTTCTCAGACGGACTTACAAGCTGCCTGTGACGCCTTCTCTTGCGTTCTGAGGGGGCAATCCAGCCTCACACACCAGGCTTTCTCAGACGAGCTGGCCAGCTGCCTGCCTGGTCCCATCACATCCCAACACACATACGCACACACATACACACACAAGGTAGCGACACAAATACACACATACATATGTACATACGCACATACCTCACACACATACACATATACACATACACACACTCGAGGGAAAAAGATTCCCCTCCGAAGTGTGACTAAACAGAGCTTCAGTCACTACCATGCTCTTGGGCACACAGCACCCTGTAGATGCCTCTCACTCACTGATGGGCACTTATTCTCTTCAGCCACCCTCATAGTCTTCTCCACATGACCACAAGTCCAGATGCCCAGCCATGAAGAACCCCCCAAACAAGCCTCCTCAAACAAGCCAACAAGCAAATTCAGGCCTACCCGAACGAGACTTCCCCACCGCACTGCAACACGCAGCTTCCAAGCCCAGCTCCACACAAACCTGTGTCTCTGCCATTCACCTGATGCTCCGTGCTTCAAAGGAGTGCGGTGGTGGGACAGTGGGACCTCCACAAAGTACGACACTGAATGCGTGAACAGGTCAGGGGATATGTAGCCCACGCGCAGCGGCCTGTGATTTGGAGGCAGGTAGCGGGTTGTAGGAAGCAAGAGAAAGGGTGCTGAAGTAATAACACAATAACACAACGCATGCGTGAATGGGTCTAGGTCATAGGGCATGCAACTCACACGCACGGGGGCCTGTGAAGATCAGGCAGAGAATGGGTTGTAGGTAAGAGAAAGGGTGCCAAAGTACGACACTGAATGCGATAATAATATATACGATAGGATATAATATATTCAGATACATACAGCTGGGGCTGAGTGACTGGGGTCTGAAGTATGACATCAAATATATGGTATGTACCCCAAAGAGCCCAGCAGTAGCCCATGTATCCCATGCGTAGAGGTCTGTGAACTATAATCAGGGGGGTGGCTTTGTCCCCCGCGTGGCGGCACCCACGTCCAGCGCAGACACGCCGCTGCCGTCTCCTATAAAAGCCGCCGCAAGTAGGGTAGATATCTAAGAAGGACATGTAGCATGAAGAGGGTGGTGGTACATATGACACGTGAAGCCGACCAGTTTACCACCCATTCAAACAAACGTGTGCCAAAGAGCTTTTGCTCGTTTTGAGGGCTGCTTGAAAAGAGAAGAAGAAATACTATGCAGGCAGTGAAAACCACTCCCCACATGAATTAAGGAAACGGAGCCACTTGGGTACCGAGTACCCGTAAAAATCCTGCATCACCATATCCGCATAGTTGTTGACTTCCAAGCCCACCCCCCAGATCAGCCTATCAATGCGACCGCATGCTATGATTTACCAACTGCCTGGAATTTTCTTCATTTCATACCTGCTTCATCTTACCTGTAGCTCACCCATCTCTGTCCAGGTTATCGTATTATGCAGCCTCACCTGTTGCCATTCAAAAAATCCCAATCAGAAGCTACCGCGTCTCATCATCTCACCTGTCTTTATCTCACCTGTCTTTCCTATCTCACCTGTTTTTCCTATCTAAACACCTGTCTTTCATATTTCACCTGTCTTCCCTATCTAACCTATCTCACCTGTCTTTATCAAGGTCCCAATCAGATGTGCTTGGAGGGGGGAGGGGGGCGAAAAGCTGAGAGTAGCGTGCACCCCACTCTGCGTGTGCTTTACACACCACGAGCTCGCTGCCTACAAAAAGCATGTCCAGGAACACACGTTACATTCACACATTTACACACAGACACAGTAGCATGAACAATAGGAAACGTACGGACTTCAATTTGCACCGTGCACATCATTCAACGTGCGCATCACATCACATCACAAACACGCACGCACGCACACAATTACAGGCACACACACACTACAGGCTCCATCCTTAACCTAATACCTAAGGCAAAGCGTACAAGCTAATTAGCAGGAACCATATCTCACACATACACTGTGTTGCAAATGATAACTTGTGCGTTGCATTATTGCCCTTGGGCGCACCGCCTGAGTGACAAAGATCAGTAGCTCGGACAACAATCAGTAGCTAGCGACTAGAAGTGTGTAGTAATAGAGTATACGAGCTATAAATAAGGAGGAATAGCATAGGAAGCACTGTGGGAAACTAGAATAGCAAAGAGAGCACTGTGGGCATCTACTTTTGGATGTGGTCCCGGGTATACGCACCACTGTGAATGTAATTGAGGGCCAGGAGGCGGTTCTGACTAGCGTTGCGAGAATTAGGCACAATCTCAAGGCACCGTGCATAAGAAGCCAAGGCCTACAGTGTGTATATGTATGTGTGCGTTCATGTGATTGTGTCTGTGCGTGCGTGCCTTTGTGCGTGTGCTTAAGCACGCCTGAGTTGGTGTGATTGTACGTCTCTCTCTCTCTCTCTCTCTCTCTCTCTCTCTCTTTCTCTCTCTCTCTCTCTCAAACAGATGGGCCAACGCCTGCTTGTGACTTGTGATGCAGCAGAAGTCTCATCATGAAAATGCTAATGAGATGGGGAGTCCAAAGAACTCAAAGACCAAAACCTGAAGTGCTGAGACAACATTGTAGGTGGTAGCGCAAAGCATACACAAATAAGCACACACACATGCACACACACAAACACACACACACACAAAAACACACATTCTTAGCAACCATGAAAAGGTGAGGAGGATGAAACATCAAAAAGGCAGAGCCTGCGGTGTGCATATGTGAGGAGGGGATACCGGGATACAACACACAAACACAAACACACACACATACTTAGCAACCATATAAGGGTGGGGGGAAAGAAACACCAAAAAGGCAGAGCTTGCGGTGTGTATATGTGAGGAGGGGATACCAGGATACCACACACTGACCTCAGGGATGGCCCCCACGTCACGTTGTAGCACGCCCAGATTGTTGTGGGCTTCTGCGTACGTCGGGGACGACACGATGGCTGCTGTGAGCAGAGTCAGGGCCTCCTGAGCGCGACCCTGCACATACAACCACACACACATATACTGAAATAAGGCAGTATAAAAGAACGAGCTACAGGAAACGCACCCACAAGTAAACACACAGGCATGCACACACAGCATGTAGGCTTGAAAGAGGTGCTGAAGGTTGACTCAGACTCTCATGAAAACGCAGGCATGCAGCACGTCTAGGTACAAGGCCTCCTTAAAAGAGTGACTCAGACTCTTGTGAATACACAGGCATACCCGTCTAGGTAAAAGGCCTCTTTAAAAGAATGAATCAGACGCTCGTGAATACAAAGGCATGCACATCTAGGTACAAGGCCTCCTTGAAAGAGTGACTCAGACACTCGTGAATACACAGGCATGCACATCGAGGTACAAGGCCTCCTTGGAAGATTGACTCAATTTGTATGTTTTATAGAAACAGCAGAAGGTTTCATTTCAACCATACACTCAATGGCTTGATATATTTGGACCAAACCTTGTGAATACACAGGCATACACATCTAGGTATAAGTTGGGTTGGCCAAAACCATACATACGTATATACGGTGTGTATACGGTATTTTTAGCAGGGGAATTACCATACATACGGTCATATATGGTGTACATATACGGTTCTGGCCAACCCTAGGTATAAGGCTTCCTGAGCGAGGCCCGTTACGTACACACCATCATGCAAACATGAGTAAGTGAAAGAGTAAGATGTATACAAGCCTGTTTACACACACATGCACACACAAAGCAAAGACATGCACACAAAAGGTCAGGCCTTCTGTGTACAACCCTGTAAGCACTCTTGTGTACAATGAGGAGTAGAGACGAGTGTAACCACAAGAGAGGCAGCAGGAGTCTGTTCACACATACACACGCGTGCCCAAAACCGATAATTGTAAGCGAAAGCTAACATGCGAAAGCTAACAAGCATTGAATTGTAAGTGAAACAGGCGCGTGCTAACATGCATTTATTTGTAAGCGAAAGCTAACATGCAATTAAATGAGGACATGGCCTAAGACAAAGTGGGTAAGAGGGTAGGTGAAGAAGAGAAAGGAGACACAAAAAGAGCATGGCCCTCCAAACAAGTATGTGTAAGTCACTTGCAGGGAGTCGTCAGCACTCAGTACCTGAGTGGCTCCTTTCCCTGGTTATACGCTTTGCACAGCTTGTGGATTGGTTTATTTTTGTTTGCAACAAACTGTGATATGCCGAGTTGCATCCTGCTCACTGCTCCCAGGCTGCCTAACTAACAGAACATGCTGCTAATATGTGAGCATAAGGTTGCCCATTTATCGCCACTCATTGTCACTGAAACTTGTTTACTCTCAATTAGGGCTGTAAAGATGCTAGGGACTGCGCCTGTTCTTTTTTGCCCACCAACATGAAATCTTAAGCTGTTAAGATGGCACGCCTTGCACCCTTGCTAAAACCAGAGCTGTTTTGACATTAATTGAATGCCATTGCCATACTACACCATATGCGCATATAAACACATATACATACACACGCATCTGGCTTACGTGGACACTGATTGAATGCCACTGCCATACACCATATGCGCATACACACACATACACATACACACGTACATGCGCACACATACATGCACACACACATCTGGCTTACGTGGACACTGATTGAATGCCATTGCCATACTACACCATATGCGCATATACACACAAACACATACACACGTACATGCGCACACATACATGCACACACACACATCTGGCTTACGTGGACACTGATTAAATGCCACTGCCATACACCATATGCGCATACGCACACATACACATACACACGTACATGCGCACACATACATGCACACACACATCTGGCTTACGTGGACACTGATTGAATGCCATTGCCATACTACACCATATGCGCATACACACACATACACATACACACGTGCATGCGCACACATACATGCACACACACACACATCTGGCTTACATGGACACTGATTGAATGCCATTGCCATACTACACCATATGCGCATACACACATACACATACACACGTGCATGCGCACACATACATGCACACACACACATCTGGCTTACATGGACACTGATTGAATGCCATTGCCATACTACACCATATGCGCATACACACACATACACATACACACGTATATGCGCACACATACATGCACACACACATCTGGCTTACGTGGACACTGATTGAATGCCATTGCCAAACACCATATGCACATATACACACATACACAAACACACGTACATGCGCACACATACATGCACACACACACATCTGGCTTACGTAGACACTGATTGAATGCCATTGCCATACACCATATGCGCATATACACACATACACATACACACGTACATGCGCACACATACATGCACACACACACATCTGGCTTACGTGTACACATGCTTGTTGCTTACGTGGACGACACTTTTGTTGCATCCATTAAACTTCCTACCTGAGCTGTTAAGATGTCTGGCTTATGTGGACAACACTTTTGTTGCATCCATCAAACTTCCTACCTGAGCTGTAAAGATGACGCCCATATTGTTCAAGCTTTGCGGGAAGTTAGGCTTCACAGACAGGGCAGCCGAATAGCACTCCATGGCTTTATCCAGATTGTCACGCTCCTGAGGTTTGTGCGCATGTGATTTGTATGTGTGCCATGTATGTCATGCAGGTCGTATTCATGTCAAGCCTGAAGTAGCAGAGTGGGTGCTGCTTTGGTCAGGACGTGGCGCTAGAAGAACTGAGGTGATCTTTAGACAGGGTGAGGATTGCTGAAACCTTAATTGCCCTTCTTCTGAAAGAAATAGGGACACCTGAAGCCTCTGAATTTGAGACATCCAAAAGCGCGCCTTTCATTTTCAAGCAAGTGAGGAAGGAGAAAAATGGGGCAATGCTCAGATGTAGCGAGCGCTGCTTCCATATCAGGTTTAAAAATAAGCATATAAAAAAGTCAATCAACTTATCGACCAACAACTGGACCTTATATTAGTAGGGTTGGCCTAAACCATAAAAAATTACTATCCATACATATATATACATATATATGGTGTTCATAGCAGGGAAAATGGCTTACATACTGTCATATACAGTGTGCATATACAATTCTGGCTAACCCTTGGCCACTTGCGCGGCGCGCGCACACACACACACACACACACACACACACACACGCACACACACACACACACGCACGCACACACCTTGTAAATCACGCCCAGGTTGTTAAAGGCCTCAGCACACTTTGGGTTGTGCTGGATGGCAGTCTCGTACATAAAGATGGCTTTTTCATGCTGGTCCAGTGCACCTGCAAAGGAACCATTGAAATGGAATACATAACACACGTGCACAAATACGCGATTGTACACACAAACATGCACACAAGCACAAACATGCTGGCACATATACACTCACACACATAGACAAGCAAACACACACGCAGTCACACAAACACGACCTACACACAAACAAGCACGCATACAAACGTACATGCATACGCACACGCTCAAGCACACACACATACACACACACACACCATGAGCTACGCCCAGGTTGTACATCGCATCTGCGTACTTGGGGTTGTGAGCAAGTGCGCGCTCGTACAGCGCAATACCCTCTGTGATATTGCCCTCTAGTTTGGTGCGTGTGCCCAGGTCTGTCAAGACTATGGCAAGGTTTCCCTGTGTGTGTGTGTGTGTGTGTGCACGCATGTGCATGTAAAGGCGTGTTTTGCACATGCACGAGCAGTTTGTGAAGTGCATTCCAGGACGCCAAGGTTTGTTACCTCCCTTTTTGAGTATGCCTATGATTTGATACCTTGCTTTGCGAAGGTCTACTGTGTGATAGTCAGGACAAATTGCTCAGGCCACCGACTGGCAACAGAAGGGGCTACTAAAGCTCACAAACGCGCCTCAAGGTCAAAAGCCTTGTGGGTGGCACCAATTTAGAGGAGGCTTTATGCACAAGCCTCTCCGTGCATCACACAAGTCCCTCCATGCATCACATAAGTTAAATCCCTTTATGCGTGAAACAAGTCTCTGCGTGCATCGCACAAGTGCCTCCATGCATCACATAAGTTAAATCCCTTAATGCGTGAAACAAGTCTCTGCGTGCATCGCACAAGTGCCTCCATACATCACACAAGCCTCTCCGTGTATCGCACAAGTCCCTCCATGCATCACTAAAGTTAAATCCCTTCATGCGTCACACAAGTCCCTCCATGCATCACACAAGCCTCTCCATGTATCGCACAAATCCCTCCATTCGTCAAACAAGCCTCTCCGTGCATCACACAAGTCCCTCTATGCATCACTCCACACACCACTTGCAAGGACATCAGAGTCAGCATCACTCACTAGCCGTAACTCCTTGCGTGCACACGATGTGGATCAGGAGAGCATGCACTTCAAAGCACATGCACAGACTCGAAGACCAGGAGAGCATGCACCACAAAAGACGTACGCTGACATGCACGATGGAGAAGTTGAGAATTCAGGATTACACGCTCTTACATGCACGATGGAGAAGTTGGGTGCGGAAGCCAGAGCCCTGTTGTACGCCTCCATGGCAGCGTTTAACTCTCCTCGCTCCTGCGCACGCAAAAGTGTCTTGTGACTACATGCTAGACTACCTAATGTTGACAACGGCCTTCAACTTTCCCACCTGAACCTTCACAATGGGCGCGGCGCTTGTGCGATGCTTTTATGTCAGTGCTCCGTCAAAAATACAGATAGCATCTTGTGTGCAACAGGGCACACTCCATCAAAAATCAGTGCGTCATCAAACAGGGCACACCGTCGAAATTCAGTGCTCTGTCAAAAATACAGATGTGTCAATATAAACTCATAGTCACGAGGGCTCTGCAGTACAAAGAATGGAGGGAGGCCTAAATTATGTGTATGGATCACACACGGCCATCACAATGAGGTGAGCGTGTCCGCAGACATCATCACAACGCATCTACAAATTGGAAAAGAGGGCTCACATTTTGTCGTCTGCACCCATCCATGGATCACACAGCCTCGACAACATTTTACAAGGCCCTCTCTCCCAGAACATAGGACCATGTGTAAATGTGCTATTAGTGCAAGTGGTCATAACACCCTTGGGTAAGCGCCGACTTAAAAAACTTGGTCGTCATCAGCGTGACATCCACCTATATGATCAAGTACTGTGAGGACATTAGATCCCAGGACCAGCTGCATGCCGCAAAGGAGCAGCACAAATATCTCTGCACCACTCTTCAAAGAGCTGTCATTTTCCACATCATTTTTCTGGGTGTGGGTGGCACCATCAACAAGTCACACTGAGCATTCTGGCAACTGTCCATACCAGACGCGCCCTCTCTGGCTCTGATACCAACTCTCATCAGAAGCCGATTTCAGGCCAAGGCTGCATCCTTCTGGTCCCTGATAATGTTTCGTATCAATTCGTTTTGTTTTTGGAGGACTACTTAGTACCATAGCGGCGCTTTCTTCTTGATTAACGCGGCATTTGGTTGAGTTGTCTGCTTGATTTTCTGTTCTCTTGGAAACAGAGACATTGCTGTCAGGCAGCAAATAACTCGCTCAAGTGGACATAAACCCACAGCAAGCGAAAAAGCATACAGCGACAGACATGCAGTGTTATAACCGACATGCCTCCTGCCATTGCACCTTAAAAGTAACACCAATGTTGCAATTTCCAATGCGCAGTACACACCACACCAACACTTCCCTAAGATCTCCCTGACAACAAACCAAACAAACAAGCTTGTTACATAAGTTAAACCATTGTATCCCATACCCTCGCACCTGTCGGATGATGCCAATGTTGTAGTGCGCCTTTGCGTACTTTGGATGCAGCTGAGTGGCTCTTTCGTGTACACCCTGAGCTAGATAACGCTTATACCATGGCACATTCAGAATATGACTGAAGATGCATGCAGTGTGCCTCCACGAATAACGATGCAGCTGCGTGGCGTTTTCGTACACCATGAGCTAGATCACACAGCTCACACCATAGCACCTCCCGCTTAACACTGATGATGCAGCATGCCATGTACAATAAATGCAGCTAAGTGGCTGTACTGTATATCATGAGTTAAATAGCGCAGCTCACAGCATCGCACCTTTAGGATGACACCAATGTTGCAGTGTGCCTCCGCGTAGGAAGGATGCAGCTGAGTGGCTTTGTGGTACCATTCCAGAGCAGCATCAAACTGAAGGTATGTCGTGTAATAGCACACCTTTAAAGACAGGACAGATCGCGCTGCTACACATTATTTGGACACCAAACCGTACACCAGCCGGATAAATATCGAGAGTGGTTTGTAAGACTACATTGCCTTGAGGCACAGGGAAAGCAGGTATTATCAGACATTTTTGCTGGAAATCAGCACAGCAGACATCGTGTTGGAAGAGGTGCGTACAGGCAGCCATTCTACTTTTAAGCAAAAACAATCAAGAGTGCATAACGAATCATCGGTGTTTATTCAAAACATACCGTTTGCTGGACAACCATGATTTTGCAAAGCATACCACACAACTGTGCAAAAATTAGCATTGCCTGAATGCTTCAAACTGTGAAAAATAGCATTGCAAAGGAATGCTTCACACTATGAATGCTTCACACTATGTGCTTGCACAGAAAAAACGGGCTAGAGGACAGGCAGATTTTTCAAGGGCTTGCTTTACTGGTCCTGGAACTCCCACACAGCCAGGACCAAAAAACACTGAACCAATCAATTACTACTGCCCACCTGTTTTGACTCGCTCGTCAGCACGCCGATGTTGTAGTAGGCAGGGGCATACTCAGGGCACTGCTCCACAGCACTCTGGTATAGGGCCATGCCCTCCTGCAATGCAACAAGCACGTGTGCAAGTACCATCACCTTAAAAGGGGAACTGTGCTGATCTTAGGGCACTCTTCTGGGGCAGATCCATGCCCTCTTGCAATGCAACAAGCATGTGTGCAAGCATTACCACATTCCCATACATTATTATTCCCATATAAGGAATGTTGTGCTAACATGTAACAGAGCCACGTCTGCCCTGTAAGGTTGGAAGTATTTGTGTGGTACACAACGTAAACACCTTCTATGGCCATACATTATTATTCCCATATAAGGAATGTTGTGCTAACATGTAACAGAGCAACGTCTCCCCTGTAAGGTAGGAAGTATTTGTGTGGTACAAAACGTAAACACCTTCTATGGCAAACCTCCCCAACACACTCTGCTACAGAGCCATGCTTTCCTGCAAGCTTGGAAAGTCTGTATAAATGGCACGGCTCTACTTAAACGTCAGTCCTGTTCTTAAAAAAAGGCAGCCAGTGTGTACGTCCAGACCATCAACGAGTATGACTATGGTACACTTGACAGCGCGTGTTTGGCACCGTACGAGACATCACTGAAGGACATCGCGTCAAAAATAACATTATGCACACGTGCACGCAAACGTGCGCTTGCCGAACAAGGCGCAGAAGCATTGTCTGCACAACTCATGTATGAGCAAAAGTACACGGAGACACACATGGATACACAAGTTTTACGCATGCGCATGCACACACACACTCACACTTGGAGTCACACAAAAGTAAAACATACACAATGTATACAAAAACACCGTCACACCTGCATAGCCCCAGTGGACTTGGCTTTTGTGCCCAAATCTGTGAGCACAGCAGCCAGCGCACTACGAACCGTGCCATTCTCAGGTTCTACCTCCCTGGCCCTCGTATAGGCTGCAAGAGCCTCCTGTGATATTGCACAACAGGCGTGGCGTATAATGAACAAGAAGCAATTATTTGAAGGGCACAAAAAGCTTTAACCCATTGGCCTTCCTGCAAGCCGCCAGAGACTCATTGCAGCGACGAGCAGTACTGTCGTAGGATCCATCCCCATTTTCAAGGAGACAATAAGTGCCCTATTCAGCAACTAGTTGCTGATATCATGTGCCTGTTGTGCAACCTATCCATACAATGCTATATTGCAACATGGAAAAGGTGAGTGGGAAGTGGGAAGCATGCTGATCTTCTCTTCGCTACATCCAAGGCGATGCTTGATCATTGGGATGAATCATTGGAGCAAACCTCCACACCTGGAGCATGCCTTTGGCCTTGTAGATTTCCCCCACCGAGCACATGGAAGGCACATGGCTGCAGTCGATGCTGAGCACGGACATGAAGGTGGCGAACGCCTGCAAGTTTAGGCACACACAGTTTATGGGAGGAGGGGCCAATCGTGGCTGTGCGTGGTCTTCTGTCCGCTGCTCCTTGCCTTACCATTTGTCAGCATGTGCATGAGGTAACAGGGTTTCCAATATTTTTATTTCGTGGATGGATCACGCCTTTGACTCCATGACTGTGAACTTGGGGACCTTTCAGTTGCCACATGGAGAGGGAGCAGGAAGGTCAGAACGCGCGCCCTCACCAGGGTAGAGGTTATATACCTACCGCAGGTCCGTTGTCGGTGGCCTGTAGGGCCTGGCCACGCAGGTGCAGCAGCTGAGTGTGCGACGGGAAGCGTGCCACCATCCTATCTACAAGCACGAGCGCGTCTGCAGGGCGCTTGGAGTTGAGCAGCGTCCTTGCCAGACATAGGCAAGAATGCAAAGAACCCTCCTGTGCTTGCACCTCAGAGCAGCCCTGGAGCACAAGTTGTGATGTGTGCTGTGTTTGTGCGTGCGACGTGGAAGCTGGATCTTAGGCAGCAGTTCCTCTCACACCTCTCCTTTGCTCCCTCCTCCTTTGTGCCTGAAGAAAATGTGCATCTGAGTGGAGGAGGAAATCAGTTTGGACAGATGGAGGACTTAGTCACCATGAGCTCGAATATTAGTGTTAGTTAATTAAAAGCGTGTTAACTTAACATTGTTCAGCAACTTGGCGTCCTGCTCAAACACAAAATGCTGTTGCAAAGTGCACAGGGTGGAGCTCATAGGTGGGTCGAACCTATTTGCTGTGCTTGTTGTAACAGCATGCATTAAGCATGTGGACTTATTATACCACGTTACACGCATTAGACGCATTACCCACGCACCATTACCCACGCACCATTACCCACGCACGCATTACGCGCATTACACGCATTACGCGCATCACACGCACGCATACACATGCCCACATTACGCTTACCACATACCGCACGCACACGCATTACACGCATTACCACATACACACGCACGCACGTGCATGCACACACGCGCACACACACATACACACACACACGCACATGCGCACACACACAAACACACACACACACAGACGCACGCATACACACGCATACACACGCATACACACATTACAAGTATACACACACACATACACACACGCGCACACGCATACACACAAACATACGCGCACAAGCATACACATACACACACACAAGCACACAGCAGGGTGCGGAAAAGTGGTGCAGAAAGGGCCATCCCTGCTGGGTCGCTGCGGCGGAGTGCCCTGCGGCCACAACGGAGAAGGGTGCACGTGAATGCCTCCTTTGATCTTGACTCTTTGGACCTGGAAATGCCCGAGATTGATGGGGACTTGAAGTCCATCCAAGAAGAGCTGGGCGCTGTGTTTGATGTGAGCAGCGTGAGGAGAACGTGTTGTGTAGCCTGACTTGTACAAACCACGAGGCTGTGACTAGAAGGTGGTCAAGTGCATGCAAAAAATGCTTGTCTTGTGCGATTATTTACGAGTAAGAGAGCACTATTTTGTAGGCAGACAGAGAGATTATTAGGGATCACTTACATGCAGCCACTGGTAGCAGCGGATTGGTAGGTGAGCAACACCTTTGGCATCTAAGGCGCAACCTGAATTTGCTTGCATTACGTTTTGGCACTAGACTTTCAGTTGGAGTGTCGACCTTTTTGTCAAGTGTCGTGCCTTTCTGGTGATCTCGCACGGCTTTTAGCAGGGCTGAGGCGTGGTGTTTGACACATGATCTTCCATATGAAGTACTGCAGGCGGCAACGCACAGAAGCTCAAAGCAGGCTGAAATGCTTTAATGGAAAACTCATGTTACTATTATTGTATCATTGGAGCCGGTTCCTCTCTTTTTAGCAATTTTGTTTGCAGTACATTTGCGTGGTATTTAATCTTGGTAATTGGTAACTTACAAAGCCAATGGCACCTATTAGTAAGCTAGCCAGAGCTTGAAAAGAAAAGAAGAAGAAAACTGGTGCTTGAGTTTGCTGAGAATGGATTTGTGTGCAGGACCGAGGTGTGGCGCGCACTTATGGCAACTCACAGCAGGCCGTGTCTGCAGTGGACAGTGGAGTGGTGCTGATGGACCGCAGCCACTGGGGGTACGTGCATCCGCATGCTGTGCTTTGCTAGCTGTGCTTTGCAAGCCGGCCGTGCTTTGTAAGCAGTGCCTCTTTTTGCAATCTGGTGACGACGATTACAAGCAAAGCCCGTCAGATTGCCGCTTCTGTGTACCGTACCGCCTAATACCCAGTGGTCATACCGTGAACGAGGGTACGTCAGTGCACGCACTTCACCAGTCAAAGTACCTGCTTGCCTGGCAACATTGACAATTGACACACAGTCCATGATCCATTCCCACATCAAAGAAGTCATTGTGGTAAGCAGGTCGTGGTATTGGGTATTCTGCGTTTGGTTTCCCATTTACAGCCCAAATCAAGTCATATTACAACCCCTCACCATAGCAGACAAACGAGACCTGTATTTTTAGAGCATACAGAATTGGGGGGGGGGGGGCACACCGCCTCGTAAATCCTACCAAAGCGCACCATTTTTGCGTGTGTGTGTGTGTGTGTGTGTGTGTGTGTGTGTGTGTGTATGTGACGACCATCGTGGGTGCGCCCTTGTGTGTGAAGAGAGCGCAGTACTTGGCACATGGCTTCTGTATGATGAATCGCGACTTCATAAAAGTACGCCTGTCAACACCAACGCACAGCTGCTCTCATGAGGGGGGCAAAGTACGTCCACCTTCCTGCATTTCACAACATGTAGCTTTTGGGTGCTAGTTTTCAAGAGCCTCTCTGTCACTGCTCACCACCAACACGCACGCAGGCGCATTCGTGTGGGAGGAGAGGACCGGCTGTCCTTCCTTCACAACCAGAGCACCAATGACTTCAAGTCCCTGCAGCCTGGACAGGGCTGCGACACTGTAGGTGGTGTTGTGATCTCGGATGTGTGGGGCGCAGGGTGAAGGGTGTTATGGCGTGTGATCTTTGGGATGTTGGTTGTGGAGTGTCGGGTGAAGGGTGTGGAGTGTGATCTCTGGAATGTTGGGTGTGGGGTGTGATCTCTGGTATGCTGGGTAAGAGATGTAGGATGAAGGGTGTGGGGTGTGATCTCTGGAATGTTGGGTGTGGGGTGTGATCTTTGGTATGCTGGGTAAGAGATGTAGGATGAAGGGTGTGGGGTGTGATCTCTGGAATTTTTGGGTGTGGGGTGTCGGGTGAAGGGTGTGGGGTGTGATATCTGGAAGGTTGGGTAAGAGGTGTGGGTGAAGGGTGTGATCCCAGGTGCATTTGTTTTGTCAAGGAGGGAGTGTTGGTGTTCTATGTAAAGTGTCCTTGCACCTCAATGATGCACACACGTGGATATGTAATGGCATATATATATATATAATCAGTTGTTATGTGTGCGGTGCACGGTAGTTTGCATTTTGGGTTGGACAGGACCATACATATGTACGTATCTACGGTGTACATGGGATGTTTTTAGCAGGAGATTTCCATGTTATAATGGTCATCTACGGTGTGTGTTTTCAATTCTGGCCGCTCTATTAACATCACATGCTGCTGCCGCAAATACAAACACACGCATACACATATTCACACGCACACACACACAATATCTTGATGCAAAGTACTCACCATGGACTGCATACTAATAGCTTTAACAGAACAAATTCAAGCAGCCCTTTGTGACTCCTCACACGTACATACATGCCTTGACACACAGGTGTTTGTGACTCCTCACACGTACATACATGCCTTGACACACAGGTGTTTGTGACCTCCACTGCACGCACCCTGGACATCGGCACAGTGCTGGTGAACGAAAGCAACGCGCTTGTGATCACCTCGCCTGAGATGAAGCAGCAGCTGCTGCAGCGCTTTGACAAGTACATCTTCCCTGCCGACAAAGTAGACGTAAGTGTGCTTGCCATGGCTGTGTTTGTGTGTGACAATTACATCTTCCCTGCCGACAAAGTCGACGTGAGTGTGGCCCGTGCGCTGCTTGCTGATGAATATGTTTGTGTAATGTTTGTGTTTGTTGCCTTGTGGGTGCTAAACTCGCAAACGAGCACACCGGTAGGGTTGACCACAGCTGTCATGTATGACTGTGAATTAGACTCTTTCCCTGCAAAAATTACCGTGTATTCGAGGTTCTGGCCACATCTAGGTACAGGCAAATAGTAAATAGTACAGTGAGCAGGAGGCCTTGTGAGAAAGTGAGCAAACGGATCATGAAAAGAAATGCTACGTTTTCTCTGGCAATGGGTGTTTCCTAGCTCTGTGTGTGTGTGTGTGTGTGTGTGTGTGTGTGTGTGTGTGTGGCAGGTGTTCCTAGGGTTGCACACATGTTCTTAGGCAGAGAGTATACACGCATGACAGTCCCTGTGTCAGCTAAGAGTCATTCAGCTTCAGCACCTAGACTATGAAAAAAGCCAGTGAGCACGACAACCGTTGGATCATTCTCTTAGTGCCAGCAATTGCCTGCTGTGGCTGTAGGTTACACAATCAATTAGAGACCATTAGTCTGGATGTCTGGATATACTTTCTTTGATCTTGCTCCCTCTGGCTTTGTTCCTTTCCCCTTAATCAACAGCCAATGACTCCTCTTGCAGGTTCGAGACGTGTCCGATCAGTGCGCAATGCTGACTCTCATAGGGCCAGAGTCGGACAACGTGCTGAGGGAGCTGGCTGGGGTGAGTGCCCTACTTCCGGTTGTGTCTGTCCCCCTAATGTGTAAAAACTCGAAAAGGCAGCATTTTGGGGTGGCTGGCATATTTGGCGGCTCTTTTACAGTCAGAGTCAGGCAAACATGCTTGTTCTTGAAGAATAGGACGCAAACCTAGATTGTCAGGAGGTAAAGTTGGATTTCTGAGGCAACATTCGTGCGCACACACGTGCACGTGCAAGTTCATACACACAAGTACACACACAAGTACACACACAAGTACACACAAACACATACACAAACACACCCACAGTACATGCATCCATTTTTGCACACACTCCCCACAAGGTGCCATCGCTACCTTTGGGAACCTTTGTTCCTAGGTTAGGTATTGCTAGCTCCTCCCGATTTTCATTTGGTCAAGTATTTTATGCACACGCACACACTGATGCTTTTACGTGCTTGCACTCACAGATGCGCACACCTATCACATGCATTTGCTACTCAGGATGCCATCACTGTGTTTGGAAAACCTTACGGCACGCATCAGCTGCTGAAGTTCCGGACAGGACCTGTGATTGTTTCCGTGGGCAGCGGCCTGGCTACTCTGGGATACACCCTGATGGCTGACGAGTCGGTGGCTGGAGAATTATTTGCGACATTGGTGTCAAAGGTGTGTGTGTTGTGTGTGCACCTGGACCCTCTAAAATGTGTGTCACAAATTGCATGCGTGTAGGGGTGCTGGTGAGGGTATAAGTGAATGTTGAAAGTGCAGAGAAGCGTGTTGTGAGTGAGCTTGGCGTGCTTGGTAGGCAGGATGTAAATAGCAAAAGTTTGTGAGAAACCTATGGGTATGTTTTGCTCTGTACTTTTTGAGAGCTATTGCTGAAATAGCCGCAATGGCTGCCACGGTTTCTGTGCCAACAATCACACAGAAGCACGCATGCACGCGCACATGCACATACAAATTTGAACACACGCATGCACACATGCACACATGAACACAAACACATACATATGTGCAGGATCCTGATTAGTGTGCGTGTTAATATTATGCCTACAGCAGGATGTGCTACTCAATTCACCCACACAAACCCTTTACACAAATGCACACCCACACACTTTTGAAGGGCTGCGTCCTTATGGGCCAAGATGAGTGGGACTGTGTACGTGTCTTGCGTGGCCGGCCAGCTGTGGGATCAGAATTAACAGAGGATTTTAACCCTTTAGAAGCGGGTCTGTGCCGTTCGGTGTCAGTAGAAAAGGTAAGAATCAGAGATGGTGAGTGGATAGAGACGTCAGCCTTCTAGAAGCGGGCCTGTGCCGTTGTGGTGTCAGTAGAAATGGTTGTAGGAAAGGAGGTTGAAGTACTGAATGATTTCAAAAGTACAGTTGGGAGGTGTGTTTTAAAGTATGATTGTATGGAACGATAGCATGGTGCATGACCTAAAATTTGCTGTAATGTGCTTGACCGTATTGCCGTCATTACTCAAATGTTAATTGATAACCAAGCACCACGCAAATGAGTCAAGGCAGAAATAAATGAGATTCTTCCAGACCTCGCAATACTATTTGCTTGTGTTCTATAATCAATAGGAAAGGTAAGTAGACGCCTCGTTTGCACTTAGAGCACCTGATGTGCCACTATGTAAAAGTTCTTTGAAGGTTGAAGCAAGTTGAAGCTTGCACACATAGCTCTGCTCTGCACACATGGCGTGCTGGACCTTGAGGGGAAGTTAAAGCGCTGGAATGATGAGATGGCGCATTATGTGTGCTCCCCAAGCAGAGCGCTTTATGTGCCACCAAAAGGAAGGACTTTCCTCTGCGTCCGTCTTTTAATCCTTTAATAGCTCCCTCAAAACGGCAACTTTATGAAGTTGTGCTGCTGTTGGGGTGGCGCGTTTGCTTGCCAATGGTGTGTACGTCCTCCAAAATGCAACTCAATAGCTGCTGCTGTACACATGAGGAGGCGTGCTGTGTCTATAGGTGCCTCAAGAGAGAGTGCGCTGCTGTTGATACACGTGCTTTGGTGAATGTATGAGTGCTGTTCCCTCGGTGTGCTGAAATATGAATGGATTAGGCAACAAGGGAGTGTCGAGCGCTGAAATAGGCTAGCAGGGGCCGGATGCAGACAAGTGTGGACAATGGAAACAAAATTTTGGAATACAACAGGTGTCATTGCCAATGCGTGTGAGCATGTCACAAATCGTATGTTATCTTTTAAAGCAGTTGACCATAGCAAATTGGACCATAACAGCCCGAGCCAAATATTTCAGTCAAGCTAATATAATGTGTGTTCACTTCTCTACCATCATTGTAGCCGTGCAAATAGCGTGGGTGTTTGAACACTCACCTGGGGCTTGTTTTTGACTTTTGACGTGTATGGTTAAGTCCTGCAACGAGCGCAACCCTCGTTTTTAGTTACTTTTCAAATTCTCTAAAGAGACTGCGCGGGCAAGCGCTGAGGAAGGTGAGGATGACTGTTCGCTTCGTATGAAATATTTTCAGCGCCTATGTGTGTGTTTGGGTTGAGGACGGATTTGAATGCTTCAGTTTAACTGAAGGCACAAGTGGAACTCACTGTCAACCACTTGCAGGGATGTTATATTGGGCAAGAAACACTGTCAAAGCTGACCAACCTGAATGCCGTGAAGCAGCAGCTGTGGGGCTTTGTTTTAGATGCGCCCGTTGGACCAGGGTCGGACATAACAGACAAGGTGAGCGTTGCGCTGTGAAGCAGCAGCTGTGGGCCTTTGACCTAAAAGCGCCCATCAGACCAGGGTCTGACACTACAGACGGCTGAGTTGCACAACAGCAACGTGCGTGACAAACCATAAAAAGCAAATGTGAACGAGGTGAATGGCTGCGACGCTGTGCACGCTTTCCTCACTTATTCATCACTGAATACCACTGCAATAGTAGGCCCCCATGGATCACCTTCACACCATTGCGCAAGCTGTTAGCACGTCTGTATGTGCATTGCATTATATCGAACAGGAAGGAGTGCGTCTTGGCCGCATCACCAGTGTGACCACCACTCCAGAAGGAAAGCACTTTGCCCTCGGTTTCATCAAGTGCAAGAGCAAGGGGAAGCAGATCGACGTTGAAGGTAGGCTTACAGGAGGCTCATATAGCGATGTAACCTTACCTTACCTTACAGAAGGCTTACGTGATGCCCATGCCAAAGCAACATTGGCTTCTGCGAGCCCTCTTAATATGCTCTTGTGTGAATTTTGGCTATTTCCAAGTCGGACCAGTCAAAAATTGCCAGACAGGTTAAATCCATGTGCTACAGATACAAGGGTTGGTTTCTGTTAGGTATTCAGAGCTTGCAGATGTTGAGAGGGTAAACAGCGGTCAGGACAATAAGCAGCAGCTCTTTTTAAAAGATTTGAGGCAGGAGGGGTGTGGATCGCGATTCATTTTTTTTACAATTGGAGCTCTACCGCTCAAGATGCTTTTTGTCATGCAGGCAGCGAGGTCAAGGCAGGAGGAGCCAACGCCCGTGTAGTGTCCATCCCCTACGCATCTCGCATGGTGCTGGCTGAAGCGGTAGATCCTAGCACAGAGCAGAAGCACCAAAAGGCTGAGGATGAAAGGTATGCCTGTTTGAAGTGGGCCGCATTTTGAATGGCCTATGACCAAGGAAGATGGTGATAACATGATTTGCACCCGTTAGCCTCTCTAGCTTCTTGATCTGCTGCATATCATTTAATAGAGTAGTGTGATGTGGATTTATGCATGTCACAATATCTCGTTACAGCAGGAACGCATTTGCAGGTGCAACCTGGTATTGCGTGTGCCAAAGATGCGACACTCAAAAGAAAAGAAAAAAGACGCAGGCATGGAAAACCACTCCCCACAATGATAAAGGAAATGAAAGGCAAGCCTACTGAGCACTGCGTACCTCACTCGCTATGCAGGCAAGCAGCGGAAGAGGCGAAGGCTGAGCGTTTGCGGCAGATGCAGGAACGCCTTGCAGCATACCAGCAACAAACACAGGCGGCACAAGGAGAGTGATAGCGTTGGCGTGCACTGGCAAATTTTGTGTTCTGCTCCCTAGCTTTACTTGTAGTGACAGAAATGGAGGTTATAATCAGTGTTGTGCTTCTACGCCGTATTTCTATTCGGACCTATATACGGTACGGTTACGGACGGCAAACCCGTTTTATACGGTCTGCATTTTTTTGCTTTTTAACCCTAATTTTTTTGTGTGCTTTTCCTTTTTAACAGAGCATTGCAGTTTAGCATTAGCATACCGGTAGGTGAATCACAACATTTTGTTGCGTTTAAATTAAGCGCTTGTTAGATTAATGCGCACACAAAATAGGGAGGATTTCGCAGGCGTGTGACAATTTGTGTTGTGTAAATAAGAGCCCAAGTGTCCCTTTGGTGCAGAAAAGCCTTTTGCACCGATCTATACACCGTACTGTATTTGAACTGTTAACGTATATGGTCCGGAGTCGTATAATACTGTTCTACACCCTATAACTGTACACCGTACCGTACACCGTACTGGCACAACACCGATTAGAATAGTTTGCTACTACCTGCGTCTTGATGGTGTGAATGATGAGAGCTGTCTCTCCTTTTCTTTATAAGAGACCGCACAGGTTGGGCAGCCATTCCAGGTTGAATATCGTTAAGTATCTAAATTGAACTTCCTGCACAATTGTTCTCATCAGGCTGATCAAGAAAGGATCTTGGGCCTATAACAAGAAGGGGAAGCAACTAAACGAGCGTGGGCAGCATCTCTCTCATAGGAAATCCATCACCCCCCACCATCAGAACTTAGCTCAAAAGATGCTTGACCGTGGCTTGTTTACAAAGCTTTCAATGAGCTTTTCCAGCTGACTGTTGCACACAGTGTTTGCGGTTGAGGCAGGCAAATGAATCGATTTTTGGCTGCTAATAATGTCATGTTCGGCACACTTCTGGCAAAAGCAGGATTGCTTTGCAAGGCTTTAGTTTACCAGTGCCATCAACCATTCACTACAAGTTCCACATAGGCGTTCTAGGCATTGGACTGGTTATGCTGACGCTCTCGCTAGAAAATTAATTACAACCTACTTTGACGTTGCGGATACCTCCATCAAAACAGCTGACCCTGAGGAAATTCCCTTTTATAAAGTGTACTGGCTTGTAAAAGAATACGAAGAACATCATATCTTACAACATCAACCAAACACAGGAGTCACCTACCTCAAGGCTTTGGTACCTGCTACGCACTTCTTAATTACCGTGACACCTTGCAAGCACACATGCACCCCTTCCACAAACTAGGAAATGTCAATACCGTAGCAAACTACTTTAAATACAACCAGAACCTTATCAAAAATGGCAAAATGGCACTGCCAATGGAGCCGCTAGCAACGCTTACCTAACAGCGTCCTATGTCCCTGTTAAACCAAGTGCATCATTTACCATATGAAGTACAGAACAGGAACCCTGTACAACCAAAAGCATGCGGTATGGTGTAAGCACTAAATAAGCCGAACTTGACCCCTCTGCTCTCAACTAGACAGTGCCCTGCACATCCTTTCTGGATGCCAACACACGCAAATAAGAAATATGATCACTGAGAGACACAACTTAGCATGCAGCATGATCTTCAAAGCCGTCAGCAAAACAGGCTCATT
>Ga0307942_1000570_pt1 | contig 26274 bp, 34 predicted proteins | sample OrgLakmetagen175_FD_201846 | JGI IMG/M metagenome (GOLD analysis project Ga0307942, IMG submission 201846) | Saline water microbial communities from Organic Lake, Antarctica - #175 | ecosystem: Environmental > Aquatic > Non-marine Saline and Alkaline > Saline | place: Antarctica: Organic Lake... | reverse complement strand
CTGCTTCATTTTGATTGCATGCCTGCTTCATCTCAATCGCACGCCTGCTTCATCTCAATCGCACGCCTGCTTCATCTTGATCGCACGCCTGCTTCATCTTGATCGCACGCCTGCTTCATCTTGATCGCACGCCTGCTTCATCTTGATTGCATGCCTGCTTCATCTCAATCGCATGCCTGCTTCATCTCAATTGCACGCCTGCTTCATCTTGATCGCACGCCTGCTTCATCTTGATCGCTCGCCTGCTTCATCTTGATCGCACGCCTGCTTCATCTTGATTGCATGCCTGCTTCATCTCAATCGCACGCCTGCTTCATCTTGATCGCACGCCTGCTTCATCTCAATCGCACGCCTGCTTCATCTTGATCGCACGCCTGCAATGGGGTAGCTACCACACATATTCACTGTCTCACAAGCTCTTTGTGCATTGACAATGAACTAAGCAGGCCTTTGCATCCGTGTTACGTGGTAACCATGACACACCAGAGCTGCTGTGGACGCACGCCATGCGCTATGGTCGCCTGCTGCCCCAGCTTTCTCAGCATTTGGGCGATCTCCGCAGGTGTGTTGTGTGAATTGCCTGCTGGCTGAATGTGGCAAACGCTGTAAATTGCTGGCAGGCTACTACAACATAGCAAAAACTTACGTTACTGTAGCTGTATAACATTGAACTAACATCCTACTAGTGCTTATGTTTCATTTTTTTAGGCCTAAATTTGTAAGGAGGTTAAGGCTAGATGTGTTGTTCCTACCCACACCATAACCCACTCGTGCATTTTCCAAGCTAGCAATCAGCAATCAGTACAATGTGCTACAATTATGTTTTCACCCAGGAGGCTCGCTCATAATTGGGGGGGCGCTGTCTTTGACTACACTCCCGTGCCGCCCGTCCTTTACCCTGAGCTGCAGGTAAGGGTGGTGCAGTTCACCACGTCTCATAATCATTAATCATTGCACATGCTTTTCTGTTTTGTTTCGTTGTTGATTACCCTGAGCGACAGGTGAGGGTGGTGCAGTCTGCCACGTCTTCATAATTATTAGTCATTGCACTTTTCTGTTTTGTTTCTGCACTTTTTTGTTTTGTTTCGTTGTCCTTTACCCTGAGCTGCAGGTGAGGTTGGTGCAGTCTACCACGTCTTCATAATCATTAGTCATTGCACTTTTCTGTTTTGTTTCTGCACTTTTTTGTTTTGTTTCGTTGTCCTTTACCCTGAGCTACAGGTGAGGGTGGTGCAGTCTATCACCTCTTTAATATAATTAGCCATTGCATACCTTCTCTACATTGTGATCCCAGAAGCATATAACTGTACGCTCAGTTCTTGCAAATTTTAAGGCACACAAACCGTCTCAGATGTTAGACAGCTTTCATCAATCGTATGGGAGCGGCTTCTTCTGTTTTCCTACTTATGCGCTTCATGGATGCTCGGAAAATGTTTACTATTAAACGTGCGTACACCTGTGTTCTGCAGGAGGAGTTGTGGTGCCATCGTTATTACTTACGCAACCTGTGCAACGAAGCCCGCTTTCCTGGGTGGCACATTAGGGACCATGTGCAGCTTCTCCAGGTATTATGTTTCAAAAATGCTGCCTTCATTATTTGCAGTGATTAGTATATACATTAGGGACCATGTGCAGCTTCTGCAGGTATTATGTTTTAGAAATGCTGCCTTCAATAACAGCGGTGGTTAGTAACAAACTGAAGTAATTAGTAATCAAATTAACCGGTGTATCATTCCATATGTGATCTGCCCAGTCAAGGTGCAGCTCCTGCCTTGGCAAAATAGTACAAAACACTTGCTTTTAATCACTTGGCCTCTTCCTGATTGGCGCGGGCAATGCTGCGTCCAGTCAAGATGCATTGTCTTCGTGCTTGCTGTCTGTTTTCTTGCTGTCTGATTAAGGGTCTGAGCTGGCTTGCCAGACATGTCTTCTAGCAAGGCAGAAGCAAGTAAGAGTGCCTAAGCAGTGGGACCAATTTTGCTTGCAGTCTTTGCTGTCAGAGTGGCGGTCTGAGCTGGCTCGTCAGCCACTGTCGCTCAGTGAATCTGAGGCTTGTGAAGTGCTGAGGCTTACGCCAAATGCTGATGGCACTGTGGGAGAGGAGGAGTTAAGGAGGGCATACAGGTGGGATCAAGCAAGACGAAAAGAAATATGTTTTCACGCTGCATGAGTCTGACGCTGTAGTGTATAATGCATAAGGAGGGCATACAGGTGAAATCAAGCAGGACAAAAAACATTTTGTATTCGCGCTGCATGAGTCTGATGCTGTATTGCATAATGCATTAAAGAGGGCATACAGGTGGGATCAAGCAGGACAAATAACAATATGTTTTCACGCTGCATGAGTCTGATGCTGTATTGCATAATGCATTAAAGAGGGCATACAGGTGGGATCAAGCAGGACAAATAGTATTATGTTTTCACGCTGCATGAGTCTGACGCTGTAGTGTGTAATGCATGAAGGAGGGCATACGGATGGGATCAAGCAGGACTAAACAAATTGTGTTTTCACGCTGCATGAGTCTGATGCTGCAGTGTGTAATGCATGAAGGAGGGCATACGGGTGGGATCAAGCAGGACTAAAAAAATTATGTTTTCACGCTGCATGAGTCTGACGCTGTAGTGTGTAATGCATGAGCCTGGCGTTGTAGTGTATAATGCATGAACTGCCCACCTTCCTGTATGAAGTTTTTAGAAAGTTGTCTCGTATCACCCCCCAGAAATATGCATGCAATTATCTTTCATGTTGACATCTTCAGCCATGTTTCTAGTCGTTCCTTGCAATGGTCTGGTCCTTACAATGGTCTGGTCGTTCCTTACAATGGTCTGGTCCTTACAATAGTCTGGTCGTTCCTTACAATGGTCTGGTCGTTCCTTACAATGGTCTGGTCGTTCCTTACAATGGTCTGGTCCTTACAATGGTCTGGTCGTTCCTTACAATGGTGCCTTAACATGCAGCAATTCTTCCATATCTTTGCCAAACATTTGCAAAATATGCGCAGGGCCATGGCGCGTGCAAACCACCCTGACAAGAACCCCCACCCTCAAGCCAGGTCTGCATTCATAGCTGGCCAGGCAGCTTACGAGAGACTGGTGTCTGGCGCAGCAGGAAGCCAAGGCCCTCAGGTATTACGCATTGTGATAGAGCCTGGCTTGCATAAGATATCATGCATTTGTAGGGTTGGCCAGAACCATATATATTCACCGTATATGACCGTATATTTGGTGATTTTTTGCCGAAAATATCGTACATACACCGTATATATATGGCTCTGGCCAACCCTATGCATACAGGTCAAATAATTATACAAACACAGGCTAGTGTTGTCTTTGCAACAGAAAGTCCAGGCTTTTGGGTGAAACCACAATTGTACACTGTGTCATTGTGGTTGAGCACTATGCCATTTTGCACTATGTCATTGTGGTTGAACACTAAGCCATTTTGCACTATGCCATTGTGGTTGAACAATATGCCAAATTACACTAAGCCAATGTGGTTGAATCTGGCTTGCATGTACTACCTTTGCCATATGTACTACCTTTGCATGTACTACCTTTGCCATGTATATGTACTACCTTATGTTATTGCCACATGTACTACCTTTGCCTGTATGTACTACCTTTGCTGTACTACCTTTGCCCATACGTTATTGCCACGTGTACTACCTTATGTAATTGCCCTTATGTACTACTTTTGCCCTTATGTTATTGCCACATCGTACTACCTTTGCCCATATGTACTACCTTTGCATGTACTACCATTGCCACAGATTCCACAGTCTAGCTTGTGGCTACTTGCTTCCCATGAAAGAAACATCGTACTTTCCATCATTTGTTTGTTTGTTCAGAATGCAAATGCTGGTTTCTTTCCAGGCTGCATGCCTCCCTCCTACATTAAGGCAAAGCTCACTTATTCTGCGTATGAGCGAAATTAACAATGCGTGAGGTGAGGTACTCCTTACACTTCTTACAGCATCTCTGTAATATTAGCCCTTCTGCAAAAGGAATTCTGACTTTGTAGCAGGCCTGTATCATTTGCATCCCCCCTAGCTTTCCAGCTCGTAAGCCTTTCACCGTTACCTTTTGTTTGAACCTGTCTAGCGCTTGTTTCTCTTCACAACTGCAGTCATGGCGGCTGCTGCTGCTTATGTGCTCAAGCGCTGCTGTTCAAAAAATATCCGCAAGTGTTTTTCCACAAGGATTCCATTGTTACACTTGCAGGTGTGGCGTCTGCTGCTGCTCCTACGTGCCCAAGTGCTGCTGTTCAGGCGCTGCCCAGATGTGCTGGCTCCTTACAAGTAAGCATATTGCCTACCGCGATAAGAGATTGTACTGGCAATGCTGCCTGCTGCGGCAGACTGTAGATGATTGAATACTGCAAACGTGCTGCTCAAGGGACGCAGCTGTGAATGTGTTGTTAAGGGACGCAGCTGCAAATGTGCTGCTCAACGGACGCAGCTGCGAATGTGCTGCTCAAGGGACGTAGCTGCAAATTTGTTGTTCAAGGGACGCAGCTGCGAATGTGCTGTTAAGGGACGCAGCTGCAAATGTGCTGTTCAAGGGACGCAGCTGCGAATGTACTGCTCAAGGGACGCAGCTGCAAATGTGCTGCTCAACGGACGCAGCTGTGAATGTGTTGTTAAGGGACGCAGCTGTGTTAAAACAGGCATGTGGACAGATCAAAAGAGAGCCGCCAGGCGATACTGAGGAACATAAAGCCTATGAATCATTTGTTGAGTCATACTTGTAAACACATTGCCTGCTTATAGCCCTTTCACTACTTATAGCCCTTTCACTAATATAGCCCTATCACTAATACTACTACTACTACCTAGCCCTTTCACTAATATAGCCCTATCACTAATATAGCCCTTTCACTAAAGGTAAATGCAGGTGCTATGGGCTCGTGCTGTCTACCGTGTTCTGACATGAAACATTTCTCAGCAACTAATACTTTCGTTTGCTGCGCACCTTTCAATTCGAGATCAATCTAGGGTTAAGATGCATGCTGCTTGACCCACTTGTCAGTGTTGGATAGCTCAGCTCAAACGCTTTTCTTGTTACTTTTTTTTCCAGATGCCAGGCTTCAATCTGTGTATGGAGGTTATGGGCCATTCTTGTTACTGTTGTTCAGATACCCAGGCTTCAAGCTACTTATTAAGGTTATGGTCCTTTCTTGTTACTGTTGTTAAGGTACCCAGGCTTCAAGCTGCTTATAGAGGTCCTGGGCCCTCCGCAGTCTGGGCCTGTTCACAAGTGGATTCCCTCTGAGCAGATGCAGCTGACACAGGTAAAAGGATGGAAATACGAGTAGTAGGGAGCTTGCTTTCCGCAACAATTGAGGAAATGGTGGCAAGGCTAGGGCACTGGGCTCACCGATGTTACACTGCTAGTGCAATTGGTTAAGTGGTTAGTCAGCGGAATCGCAGCTTGAATTGTTTCTCTGTATGTTATAATGTGCTTGATTTACGCCAAAAGGTGTTCCCCGAGAATATGATTGTGTACAGAGTCCATAAGCAGACGTGGCCTCGTCTTGCCAAAGATGCAAGGTAAAAGCCCTAAGTGTACGTTGCTGGCTGTGAGCTATTGAAATGCTTTTACGCTTTTACCTTTTTTTTGGGTGGTTCTCAGCACCACTTTAAACCACTAGCCAATCCTACAAGATCAGCTTGTGCATCTCTTTTCCTGCCAACATTCCATACTCCCTTGCCACCATGTGCACATACAGGCCGGGGCTGAACTGGCATGGCTGGTCTGCCGCTCCAGCGTACTGAATGCTGAGGAGCTAGCCCGAAGTGGGGGACTTCCGGTGCTCGGTGGCCTAGTACAGAATTGGCTAGACACCCCTGCCGCACACGCGCTGCTGAGTTCTGGTGAGTCAGAATCTATATTGGTCTGCAACTGGATGATTTCGCATTTTTGTCTCAGAGCTCCACAAAGTTATCCAGCATTGGCTCATAAGACAATCGAGCTGAGAAGATGAGATGCATTCGGTAGTCATCTTACAGCACCAGTACGAACAATGCACTGTAGCTGGAAACTTGAGTTAATGCACAATGCCAGTAACCCTGTTTTGGCCAGGCATGCTCACTTCCTAGTACCCTTCTCCAACCTACCGGCATGAACTGTTAAGCTCCACTCACTTCTTGACTTCCAGGCCTCAGCCAAACCAACGCCAGTGGCTTAATCGAGGATGGGGGGGTGCAGCTGATGCCGCTTAGAAATGAAAGGCAGCAGCCCACCCTTGCCCTCACCTACAACAGTACTCCCACAGATGGGAGGGTTAGCAATGGGGTTAGCGCAGGCTACCCCAACAGCAGTGGCAATTCAGCTGCAGGCAAGGAAACCAACAGAGACGTCGCTTCTGGTGCTGCTCCTGCCTTGCCCAGGCAAGCCAGCAGCCCTGAGCGCAGCACAGCACAGCAGGGAGGGGGTGCAAGAGGGAGAGGAGTGTGCATGGATGATGACGTGGCGGCCAATGCCGTTGTGGCCACACACGCGTTGCGTGGCTGTGCTGGCTTGGCTGCTGTACCAACGGGGGCGGCTCAGCTGCTTGCATGGCCAGGGCTGCTGCTTGAGCTGCTGCAGATCCCGTGCATGCCGCAGGTGCGAGGGATAATGAGTGTGGCTTTGTACGCGTGTTTCATGTGCAACGGTGTAGGAGTGTGGCTTTTTGTGATGCCTGTGCTCTGTGTTCCATTGCATGCATTCCCGCGGTTCAAGTGCGTATTAAGCGTGGTCATCAAGTTGGTTGGTTATCAAGACAAAAAGTATTGCAGGATAAACTTGGCAGCACTTTAGTCCTGTGCAATGGTAATCACAGGCCCATGGCGCAGCAGAGGCAGCATTGCTGACCGTAGCCAACCTGTCTTCATACCCTGGAGCACAGCAATGCCTACTGGAGCTGGGAGCCTTGGTTTATCTGGTACCACTATTATTCAGGTGTGCTTGCTTTTGCTTTACTCCTGTTGTCTCCCCTTTTACCTTTCACACCATGTTTGCACTAGTCTCCCTTGCATCCCTCTTCGTCTCTCGTTACTTGACCTTGGTGGCCCTAATATTCTCTCTCTCTCTCTCTCTCTCTCTCTCTCTCTCTCTCTCTCTCTCTCTCTCTCTCTCTCTCTCTCTCTCTCTCTCTCTCTCTCTCTCTCTCTCTCTCTTTGTTATGTATATGTGTCAATCTCTATATTATAGTATCTCTCTCTATTTATAATTTTGCCTCTTTCTTATTATTGCAAAAAATCGTCTCATCATTTAATTATCTCAGCTTCGTAATATGAGCCATCAATTCCACTGTAAAAAACACCATTCCCTCACAGTTTCACCACCTCCCTTTCAGTGCACACACTTCTTGCAGGTATGATGGGGCCTGACATGCTTTCCAATTTGATCCTTCCTCAACCAACCTGTGTTATAAAGCAATTCTCTCAATTGCACTCACCAATCCCTGCACTGCTATTGCATTTCTACAGGTACCAAATAAAAAAACACCCTCAGGCCTTACAAGCTATCCATGTCAGCTCTCTTCCATTGTTTTAACCCTCCAGTTGCACTCACCAGGCCCCCTGCTGCCTATTGTAACCACACAGGTACGATGCTACCCTTGGACCTGATATGCTGTCCACCTTTAAGCTCCCCTTTGGCCCTGCCCTGCACCCAAGGGTCGTTGCCACTGATGGCTCAGAACGTGGACACAAAGGGCCTGACTCACCGCTGCTGGGGCATTTGGACGTGTTGGGTAGGTGGACGTGCATACATGATTGTGTTCTGCATCAGCATTCCACCATTTCCAACGTGGAGGGGAAATTTTGGATACGCGAGCCCCTTACAGAAGAGTGGAAGAATTGTGAAACAAGAGATATTCAGAAAGGCCCATACAGTAACAAATATATGCGCAAATTTGGTAGCTATGTCTGCATCTTTATCTGCATCTGTACCTATTCTGATCTAATTTAGCTAAGGCACATGCACAGGAAGCTGGTATGCGGAGACTGCAGCAAATGTATATTTTTTTGCACCTAACTACCTATTCTAATAATGGCGTGGTGTTTAGACTGTAAATACAGGAGTGTGATACCATTTGTGCTCCAAACACGTTATTTTTGTCGTTGCTCTTTGCTTCAAGCCGTGACTCGTTCCACAATCACAACATTAGAAATGCTGACTAAAGGCTCCATCGCTCCTTACCTCTGCATAGCTGCTCTTCTTGCTTGCAAAGAAGTGTGCGTGCCTGCCCACACAGATACCCTGCCCCTAGGACGCCCGAACGGTGAGCTTGAGGCGCACAGCTACAGAGCACTGCTCGCTGCTCAGGTCCTGGGCAGGCTGGCAGGTGAGTTGCTAGATGATAGCAGGGGGTGCCTTTAGAAAGATGTACGGCAGCGTAGTCGGATCCGCTCCTGAAATCAAAGCAGGGCAGGCTGGCAGGTGGGTTAATTGATGGATAACAGGGAGTACCTGCAGAATGAAAATGTGTCCGCTCCTCATGTCAAACATGGGCAGGCTGGCAGTTGTGTTGCTAGGTAGCAAGAGGGGACACCTGCAGGAAGGTGCACGGCCGTAGAACAAAATCTGCTCCTTGGATCGAAATATTCAGGCTATAAGTTTTTGGTAGATAGATAGTTAAAAATGTAAACGGCAGCATAGTCGGATCCGCTCCTTTCGTCAAATAAGGGCAGGCCGGCAGATTCGTTGGGTGATAGGTAATAGGTAAGGACACACTGAGAAAAAACACGGCAGTAGAATAAGATCTGCTTCTTGAATAAAAAAGTTCAGGCTGGCAGGTTGGTTGGCAGATATATAGCAGGAGGGGATACCCTTAAAAAGGCACACAGCAGCGTAGTCAGATCCGCTCCTGTCATCAAGTAAGGGCAGGCCGGCGGATACGTTGGGTGATAGGTAATAGGTAGGGACACACTTGGCAATAATATGGCAGTGGAACTGTACCCGCTCCTTCATATCAAGCATATCGACCCTGTTGGGTGATAGGTAATAGGTAGGGACACCTTGAGAAAAAACATGGCAGTGGAACTGTACCCGCTCCTTCATACAACCCTGTTTGGTCATGCAGGTAAAGAACCAGTACTGTTGGCAGCATAAAGACTTGCAAGATACAAGAGCACTGTGATAAGTCGATAAGTAGTAGGATCCTCTACTCTTAGGCGCAGAACCGTGGGTGATGGGCTGCCTGTAATGGCATCCACCGCTCCAATTATACCCAGAGCATACATACGTGCCCAGCCAGAATTTTTATCTCTGCCACCTTCATTGGTGCATGCTGGTGACGCCTTTGGCATGTCTCCTGCATAGCTTGACAAGTTTCACACTCAAATGCGCCTAGTCAATGACTGGAAATCTCACTGTCCACACTGAGAACAAAATGAGCCTCATCTGTATGCACCTGGCGCAGAAAATTAGCTGTCAAATGAGCTTTTCCGCGGACCACAGCCCACCACACATCCACTCCACATATCAATACACAGATTCACACTGACCATGCACCCACTGCAGCTTCATCAATATGTGTGCTCTCCTCCCAATCAATTGCTTATGCATAGTTGAGAAACCTCATTTCATTTTTTATTCCTCTGTAGGACTACTTCCTGATCCCCACGCTTCGCCTAAGCACGCACCCACTGCTGCTGCATTAGATGCTCTGCTTACCCCACCCCTGGCCTCTCGCCTGTCTGCCCCTAATGACACTCGCTTGCTCTCTGTGCTTAACGGAAGCGGCATGGAGACAGCACGGGTGAGTACGTGGGGAGGCGGAAATTGTAGGAGTCTGTTTTGTTGGTGGCCGAAATACTAGAAGTGGTTTGTTTTAGTGGTGAGCTGTCATGACAAAAAGTGGCCCTGAGCTCAGTCTCACCATTATTTTGGCAGAATTGTGCCTTGCGCAATCGTGTGGGAAAAAGATTACGAGAAATTGAGGGAGGAATGCGTGCAAACTCGCAGCTGTTATTGGTGGTTCTAAGCTTTGAACAGCTTTATAAGTGTTCCCCATTTATTCTTTTCCACGTACACGCAGCTGTTATCCATGATTGCAAACCTTGCTAAGCTCTCAAAGTGTCCCCTAATTATTATGCTCCGTGCACACGCAGCTGTAATCCATAAATGCAAGCCTCGCTAAGCTCTCAAAGTGTCCCCCAATTCATTATGCTCCATGTGTCCAGGTCATCTGGAGCCCTGGCATGCGCGACGAGCTGCAGAGTGGCTTGTCATTTATGAGAGAGGCCATGAGTCATGGTCATCCATCCTCACAGCCACCTGTTGGTCCCAATCGACCCGCTGCGGTTTATCCCTCAGCGCGTCCAGATTGCCAAAGCACTACTCTTGGACGTGTTGATATTGAGGGGGTGCTGGTGGCAGGGAGTGGGAGCTGGAGCCAGGTGCAGGGAGATCAAGCTCCTGCTGGTGCCCAGGTGTGAGGGTGTGTGTGCAGGTGCAGAGCGATTTCCTTGAGTGTTACTTTTGGTGTGTTTCATTGCAATCACGCTCCTGCTGTTGCCCAGGTGCCCAGGTGTGAGAGCAGGTGCAGGTGCAGGTGCAGGTGTGAGAGTGTGTGCAGGTGCAGGTGCAGGTGTGAGGGTGTGTGCAGGTGCCCAGGTGTGAGGGTATGTGTGCAGGTGCAGAGCGATTTTCTTGAGTGTTACTTTTGATGTGTTTCATTGCAATCAGGCTCCTGCTGTTGCCCAGGTGCCCAGGTGTGAGAGCAAGTGCAGGTGCAGGTGTGAGAGTGTGCAGGTGCAGACGCAGGTGTGAGAGTGTGTGCAGGTGCAGGTGCAGGTGTGAGAGTGTGTGCAGGTGCAGGTGCAGGTGTGAAGTGTGTGCAGGTGCAGGTGCAGGTGTAAGAGTGTGTGCAGGTGCAGGTGTGAGAGTGTGTGCAGGTGCCCAGGTGTGAGAGTGTGTGCAGGTGCAGGTGCATGTGTGAGAGTGTGTGCAGGTGCCCAGGTTTGAGAGTGTGTGCAGGTGCAGAGCAATTTTCTTGAATGTATTGCTTTTAATATATGTTGCAATACATGCCTGTGTGTTTACGTTTGGCGATCATGCTTTTTTCTGCATCAATTGTTCGCTCACGTATGCAGGCCAGTGGCGGTGTCCTTGTGAGGCCGCCCCAAGTGTGGAGAGGCTTCTCAGTGCTCAAAGGCGAGCTGGTGGTGGGAGGGGTGTATGTGCGTGTGTACAATAGCCTCCCCCAGACGCTCCCTGCCGATGCTCCTGGGTTTTGCAAGGCGCTGGTTAGGTGCGTTTGCCAAGGCTGTTTTTGAGTGGGCTCACTTCCAGGCAGCAAATCAATGATGTTAATTTCCTAGGTATAGCCATATTTCCAGAGGGGGTCATTTGAGCAAAAGTCCTGGGATGTGACTTTTTTATGCAAACCATGTTCAAGTAATTTAAATAGATGGTTCACAAAGGCAAGATGGACCTCCCCAATGGCCTGGGCAGAATCTCAGTCCAAATTTTGGCACTGAGAATTCACATTTTGGGCCACAGCACCCTAACCAGGGCTTCTATTCACCTCGAAACACGACAGGAGTACTTCTTACACGATGAGGAGTCGTTTGGAATGCTGAAAACCCAATTTGGTGGAACTTGGTTTTCCACCCTTTTGCTGTTTTTTTCCAAGGATAATGGGCCAAAATGGGGTATCTGGCCAAGTATTGCTTTGTTTTGCCCCATTTTTGTTGCAATGATATTCTTTATTGAAATGTAGACGATTCATGTAATAATGACACAACTCAGGTCAGTGGGTGGTGAGATATGAGAGAATGGTGGTGAAAAACAGGGTTCACGCCGCGGGCAATTAGACGTGTGTCCCAGAACTTGCTTTTTTCAAGCTCAGGTGCTACCTAAGGTTGCTAAGCTTAGAAAGTGCAAGCTCCGGGGCCTTAGATGACCACTTCTGCCATGTTTCCCAACTTTCCATCCATAAATAAATACAAAATCGCTGGCAAAATTTACAGTTGTTGCAATGGAGCTTCATGCCCTGCGACTATCAACACTGAGCTGTACCGAACCTCCCTCTTCTGCATAGAGTATGGCGGTCTGAAAGAGCAAATCATGCAGTGTGTCTCCTGTGTCCTACATACACATCCTACACATATCATACATACGGGCATCACCTTCTTGTCCGCTCCTTATCCAGGTTCCTGTACGATGAGCTGGTGCTGGCTCCATCCAAGCAAACCCAACATCTGTCTCCGTCTGCAGCTTCTTCCTTACCCCCTCCTCCACTCTATCTCCTATCCCCTCCTCTCAACACATCTTGTTGTGCTGTCATGCGGGCCCTGGCTGGATTAGTCGAGGTGCGCTTGCTAATCGCTATGTTCTCGGAGGTGCCCTTTTGCTGTGAGCATAACGACCGGGTAACAAAGTTTATTACGTTGCCTTTATTACAATTCTTGTGAGATTTAATGCAGCGTTTTCCAACTGTGTGCAGTGCTGTACTAATGTGTGCAGTGTTGTTCAACTGTGTGCAGTGCTGTACAACTGTGTGCAGTGTTGCATAGTTGTGTGCAGTGTTGTACAACTGTGTGCAGTGTTGCATAATTGTGTTGCAGTGCTGTACTACTGTGTGCAGTGTTGCATAATTGTGTTGCAGTGCTGTACTACTGTGTGCAGTGTTGTCCAACTGTGTGCAGTGCTGTACAACTGTGTGCAGTGTTGTACAACTGTGTGCAGTGCTGTACAACTGTGTGCAGTGTTGTACAACTGTGTGTAGTGCTGTACAACTGTGTGCAGTGTTGCATAATTGTGTTGCAGTGCTGTACTACTGTGTGCGCTGTTGTACAACTGTGTGTGGTGTTGTACTACTGTGTGCAGTGCTGTACACCTATGCTGCAGTGTTGTACAACTTGTAGCTATTTGGTGTACCTGTATGGCGTATGGTGTCGTTTGTTTGCGATGCAGCTGAAATTGAGTAGACCCCAGGTGCTCCAGCACACCTATCCATCCTTCAGCCAGATGTTCATTCGTGCAGCATCTGATCTGTTTGGTCAGCGGCATCAAATGGCATTACCTACAACCAAGAGACCTTGCACTCCTTGTCTTAAAGATGCACCCATGGTGAATGCACCTTCTGTTTACTAATAAGAGCACGGTGATCAATTAGATCACAGGCACGCGTTCTTGCCATTGCCACACATGTACACATGTATGCGCACACACATTCACGCTCTTTGACATGTATACACATATGCACACACACGCGCACACGCACGCATGTTAGCACAAGATAGAACATGCACACACCAACATACAAATGCACACGCATACCCACTCAGGCGGAGCCACGCCTGCTAGGTCTCATGGCCTCCCGCTCCGCGGTTGCACCTTTGCTGGCTCCCTTGCGTGCCGCCGCCACCGCTACTGCTGCCGCTCTGACTTGTGCTGCATCTGAGCAGAACGATCATGCAAACTCCGCTGCCGCGCTCGTCTCTGCCCCTCCTGGGGTGGACAGCACCACAAGCACACCACCCACACCTGACAAGGCTGGAGGACCACGTCCGGCTCCCTCTTCCTGCAGCATACAACGCCTGGCAGCTGACGCTGCAAATGCATACCAGGCAGCTACAGCAGCAGCTCCGCTTGCACAGGCATCCTTGTCTCTTCTGCACCGCCTAGTGTCGCATGCTGGATGTGTGACGGCTCTTGCCTCCACGCCAGCCGCGTCCCACGCAGCAACTCAGCTTCTGTTTGCACCCCCTAGCGCAGAAGTCTTACTGGCAGGCATCAGGCTGATCAGGGCGCTCGCAGGTGGGTGTCGGGTGGTGGTTATTAAAAGCTAGTGCAGAAGGTGCTAGCCGCCACTCTCATGCACACACACCCACACACACACACACACACACGCACACACACACACACACACACACACACACAACTGACGATCGGCAGGCTTTCTGCCAATCTCAGGCGCACAGAATACGCCAAGCTTACACACTCTCACACCTCATCCCCACGACTTGCGTGTTCTCTGCAATTCCGGGGCTTCATGCTGTGGACAATGTTCTGAACCACCAGTGCTGTCCATGCACACCTCAGGCTTGCATGCCGTTGGCACCGTGGCAGTGGAGTACGGGGGCACGGTGCTGCTTGCAGATGTACTCATGGACCTGGCTCTGGCACTTGGAAGCCCCAGCAACACTCAGCAGCAGCAGCAACAGCAACAGCAGCAGCAGCGGCAGCAGCGAGAGGGTCAGCCCCCCCACTTGTGGAGGCTGTGGGGCTGGAGGCAGCGCGCACAATCACACACTGGTGTGTCATGTCAACAGCAAATACCTGTTGGCACAGCTGCAGCAACCGCAGCAGCAGTGAGCGCAGGAGAGTATTTGCAAGGGAAAGGTGAAGCCAGTGGGTGGGTGGGCAGCACAACCGGCCCAGGGAGAGAGGGTGAAGGTGGCTATCCTCAGGCTGCGGATGAAGGTGCACAATGTGTTGTAGTGGAGGAAGGGAGGCTTCACGCAAGTGTATGTGTGCCTGAGGCAGTACTGCGTCAAGCAGCCGAGGAGGCCGTGGGGTTGTTGGCATCTCTGCTGGGGTCTGCTTCCCACGGGACAGCAATCTCGCTCATGCTCCAGGTCGGTGGGTCAGTTTGATGGTGAGAAGTATTCACACACACACACACACACACACACACACACACATACACACACACACACACACGCACACACACACACACATAAACACACACACACACGCACTCACACACACCTCCCCCCCTCACACACACACACACACACACACACACGTATCTCGGCAAAGGGTAGAGAGAACGTACACGTGTTGCCACGTGATGGTGAGCCAATACGCGTCTTATCTTCATTCTTGCTTTGGCGGCTTTTTTGCGGCTCAAATTTGGGCCTCGAATTCTCCCTTGCTACTGTGCTGTGATGGCGTGTGGAAGGTCAGCACTATATTCACGGTTTTGTAACAAGGACGTGACGTGTATACGAAGTATGCATGCTTCATATGTAGGGTTGGCCAGTACCATACATTCATAGGTATATACGGTGTATATACGGTATTTTTGGCAGGGAAATCAACATACACACGGTCATATACGGTGTGTATATTCAGTTCTGGCCAACCCTATTCATATGGCCTCAATCGAGAACTGCTTCTAATTACTGGTGTAATTGCGAGGGGCATAACCTTATGCTGTAGCAAGTGTACACCTGTGAGCTAAGATACAGCCCATGGGACATCTAATCACGATAATACTCGTCACTCGTACGGTACACGTTACGATAATACTCGTCACTCATAAACACCTTCAACACAATACCAGATTCTGCACCCTAATCAGAACAACCTTTCCTCCCTCTGATCCCCCCCTTCACAGTACAATTCCACCAATTCTTTGTCACTGTAGCTCGTTGCCCACTTCTTGCGTCACGTCCCCCTTCTGCACAGCGTGTTCTACCGTCAGGCCTGGTCTCTACCATAGCTACTTCCCCCCCCTCCGTGGTCATTGCCACTCTTGCCCCGCCCCTCCCACCCCCTCCCTCCACCGCTCTATCCACATGGACCGTGCCCAGTGCAACAGACTCCCCTGCCCACCCAGCAGCACCATCTGCAGGAGCAGGCACCAGCAGTGCAGCAACCACACCAAGCCTGGGTGTGTGTGTGTTTGTGTGTGTGTTTGTGTGTGTGTGTGTTTGTGTCTACCTGCGTGTTTGCTGAGTACGAGTATGGATGTGTGTTTCCAGATAGGAGGCACGACCAGACACTGCATCACCGCCACACAGAGAGCAGTCCACGTTAACGATGCAATATTTTCAGTGGATCACGCTGCAGGAGGCGTGGCCACTCCAGAGCTGATATGGGACCGGAGCATGGCTGAAACTGCGTCAGTGTGTCTCTCACAGCTAGCCTCAGCCTGCTTCCAACACCACCAGCGGCAGCAGCAGCAGCATCAAGGGGGGGGGCTAGCTGTGTGGATGCCTCCTGCAGGCGTGCTTGTTCGGTATGCCAGGCTGGATGGGGAGGTTGCGGTGGGCGGTGTGTACTGCAGGCGAGTGAATTATACTGCCGGCTCGCTATCTATTTTAAATAGTTTGTTCGGTGGAATGGTCAGTGCTGTAGGCTTGTGGTTGTGCTTGCACTTGGCTCTTGTGGTGCTGTAGACTGGTGGAAATGCAAGTGTGTGTTGTGTGTGGTACTTGCGTGTAAAATGTAGATCACATGCGTAATAGTCTGTACTGCGGGTGAGTGTGATGTCCTTTTAGCGCTGTAGGCTGGTGGAAATGCAGGTGTGTGTATGTACGGTGTTTGTGTCTGTATACTGTAGGCATAATAATCTGTACTGCATGTGTGTGCTGCCCAGGCATGGTGTGTGGTGTAAGGTGTATGTTATAGGAGATCAAACAGCACATGCTTATGTTCAGCTCAAATGTAGGACCGGTAAGGACAATATGATTGATTCCCTTTTTTTCATTTTGACAAATTTAATTTTATCGATGTATCAGCGAGATGAAAATGAACCTCAGGGAGACACGGGGGATAACATTTTTGTGTACCTGTCACAGGTAACTGTTCGTCATTTCAAATGCTCGTCATTTCAAATGCCCGTCAGTTCAAATGCCCGTCAGTTCAAATGCTCGTCAGTTCAGATGCTCGTCAGTTCACATCACTGCCACACGACTCACTACTGCCATCAAATAGGCGTGGTACTGTGCCTCATCTTTGTGCTGCTCGTCATTTCAAGTCACTGCCACAAAACTCACCGCTGCCACCATTTAGGCTTGGCACTGTGCCTCACCTTTGTGCTGCGAGTGTGTGTTTTGTGGTTCAAGCATTTCAAACATTTCAAGCATTCCAAGCATTTCAAGCATTTCAAGCATTTCAAGCATTTCTAGCATTTCAAGCATTTCAAACATTTCAAGCAAGGCTGTGCAACCGCGTTGAGCTAGAGATGGTAGCAAGGGAGAGAGAAGTGTGTGTAATACGAGTCAATAAATAAGGACTATGATGAGTGTTTATGATCGCTAAAACGTAATAAAATCACCTCACCCATTCCTCAGGTACAAACTTGTGGGTCAACATATAGCACCACACACGCTGTCAGTGCTGCTGGCTGCACATAAAAAGATCTAGGCCTGCATCACGCATCACACATGCTATCACTTATGCAGGCTGCACATTAAAACAAAATTACAGACCTGCATCACGTAACACACACGCTATCACTTCTGCAGGCTGCACGTACAAATATTACATCAGAGTTAACACTACACTTGTTCTGCTCAGCAGACAAAAACATTCCTCACAATGCGTTGTGTGCATGTACACACACACACACACACACACACACACGACCGCTGCAGGCTGTTTTTGAAAGATCCCTCCTACCCTCTCCGAGACCCACGGGCCTTTGCAGACAAACTCACAGAGGCAGTGCTTGAAACTGCCGCTGCCTCTGCACAGCAGCTGTCTAGCCCGCAGCCACCACAGCACCCACAGCAGCAGCGGCAGCAGCAGCAACAGCAACAGCAACAGCATACATTGCAGGGCAGTGATCAGCCTCCACAGCACCCACAGCAGCAGCAGCAGCAACAGCAACAGCACACATTGCAGGGCAGTGATCAGCCTCGCTTGGTGCTTCTGTGCAGATGCTTGGTTGCGCTGCTGCAGCAGCACGTCCTCCTGGGTGACCACCTTACCACCACAGGGCTACTCCCTAGGTATTTGAATTGTGCAAACATGCGTGTGATATTGACACCTTGTTGAACAAGAAGTATGTGATAGCATGCGTATGTGATAGCATGTGTAGTGCCCTGTACTAAAGGAGGGAACCCCTTGCTGCGACACAGTTGATACCTTATAATCAGTGTTGTGCACATACGGCGTCATTCAAAAATGGCACCGTAAATAACGATCGTAAACAACGGCGTTACCGTCCCTAAACTCTGACGATTGACGGCGTAATTTACTTTTTTCACCGTCAATATGACATAAATTACGCCGTCAGCATCGTTTACCATTGACGCCGTCAAGCGTCAGGTGCACAACACTGCTTATAATGTACACATGTGATGTAGTGGGTGCAAACTGTGTGTGTCCTGAAGTGTGGTGTTCGACAACCTAACAATGGCCCTCTATCACATGGTTGTATGTAAAGGTTTCTGATGGTGTAGTTAACGCAATGAGCGTGAGTATCCTATAGTGTTGTGTTTTCCAAAAAGAGATCATCCCTCTTTCACAAGGTTGGTTGGAACCCATAGGTACGTAACACAAGTAAGTGAGAAGAAGTTGGGGTCGTTATGACCTGACTCATGTTCGATGCAAGGGAACCATTTTTGTCGAAAGCACGCTGCCAAAGGGTAGGCCAGGGGGGCGATGTATGATATTGTAAAATACTACAGAGAGGCTTTTGACAGCACTTTGCAGTACTGGGAACCCTTTGAATATTCTTGCTCCTGCAGATTATCTGTGTAACTGTCCTGTGTTGTGACTGGGTTCATTGCTAAGGCAGAAATGTTTGCGTTTGAGTTCATGGAGAAGGGTTGCAGGAGTGTGCAATTGAAGTAACAGGTTTCAATAACGAGTAAAGAGTAATGGAGTACTTAAAGAAGGATTAAGCTCAAAACAGTGTGCTTCTGAGACTGTGCGGGACGATGATTCTTGAGACTAAAAACTGAGTTTGCAAAGGTGGAGCATGTGTACACAATTCGGGTGCATTTAGGAAGCACCACCAGCCAGGGAAAAACCACATTTTGTAAATAATCAATACTGCCTTCACTGCGTACTCACATCGTATGAACTAATCTTCTGGAATTCAACGCGTTGCTTTAAACCTGCCTGCTCGAAATGCAGACTGGTGTCCTTATTAGCAGCGCACGTGCCAGGGGCGGGCGTCAGTTTGACCATCCCTCAAGCAGGCTCCAGCGTCAACACACCCAGTAGAGGCGCAAGCAACAACGGTGAGATATGGACGTAGAGATAATGACAGCCACTTCTCATTTCTATGTGAGGGAAAGGGAGCCAAGCCGAGGGTACCAATGTGATGAAGGACGTTTGTAGCACTGAGCATCAAGCTCTTCCTAATTAATGTAGGTAATGTCCCTCCAATGCCTGCATCGCTGTATCCTTTTCTTTTACTAAGTGCTTGTGGTGAACTTAAGGACCTTGGGTCAAAAGGTACGCGTAAATGATAGCTTGCGGTGCAGTGACACTTAAGGAGATGGAGGGCATCATGGCAATGATTCAAGTGGAAACGAACGGGCTGGAGTTAGATAGCATTGTAAGATGACTGGGAGCATCGTGAATTGTGCATAGGATTTGGAACATGAGGGTCAGGGAAATGCATCCTGGACATATGCAATGCATGTTAGACCGTATGTTGAATCCATTACATGCGGTCTGCCCTTTGTGCATACCTTGTACACTGACAAAGGTGAAAAAAAAGCTCTGTGAATGCAGCCGGCACGATATGTCGTGAGCCTTTTGGCCTTGTCTTCATCGGCACCTGTGCCACTTTGCCACAGACGATCAACTGTACAGGGAGCACCTGCAGCACACCCTGCGAACAGGCAATTATTGATTGTATTGCATACGATAGAGCATCCATGGGAATGAAGAGCAACTGTGCACCACTTTCCGAGTAATGGGAAGCATTTATGCGCAACCCCAACGCACAGGGCAACAGCTGGAAGCGGCTTGCAGCCTGCTGCGCGTGCTGCATGCACTCAGCGCTCGCCTATCAGCAGCACAGGCCTTGTCCTTGACTTGTGCGGGACCTCTGGCTGCTTCCGCTCATGCCACCTCCTCCGACCCCAACCCCATTCCAATCCCTGGCACCTCTGCTTCAGCAGCGATCACCCCGCCACAAACACCGGCACAACCAATCCACCCGGCACCCCTCACCCAATCTCCACCCCACACAGTCCATCCAGCAGAGGGATTCGCTCCTGCTTCTTTGCCAATGCCAGGAGTTGCATTGCCCCCCACTTCTTTTGCTGTTTCCCCGCCATCGCCGTCTGCAACCGCGTCTGCTGGAGTGGTGGGCGTGCTGCAGAGCATGCTGAGTATGTGCTGGGACATCCTTGTCGAGGATACACCTTTTTCCGCTGGTCAGGTGAGTGTGTGGCAAGACCAGAAGCAAGTGCGTGGACGATATATAGTGACGTGGCAGGTGCAGGATAGATGCAAAAAAATGCGGTTCACAAGTCTGCATTGCCACATTGCTGTGCAGAACATTGAAGCCCATCCTTCGATCCTCTTTGGGGATAGCCTTCTCCTCAATTTCACTCCCTTAAATTCATCAATATCCTTTGCATACTTCGATGACTAATGTGCACTATGACGCTCATTAGCATGCATGAATTTTGCGCTCCTTGTGACGTGCATGTAGGGGTTATTGCCATCAAAGGCTTTAGCAGGCGAGGGCTGTGTTCTGGCAATGGAGACTCTGAAGCGCTTGCTTGTACAGGGAAACCGTAACAAGGACATGATAGTGGGCTGGGCATTGCAGGTGTGTGTGCGCCTCCCTTTGCACGAGTGTAAATATGTGTATAAATTTGCTGCATCAGCCTTTGAGCTCGACCACAGACACTATCTAGGAGTATCCTAGAAGTAGCATCTTTCCTCAGGTCCTGTCAATCTTGTCATTTGCTACTGTTGTAATTGTGCATGGTCTGGATGTAGGGTGCTGCTCTCCTGTCACTGCACTCACCAATGCCAGCAATACTGTGTCCTTGGAATAAGGCGCACACGGTTTCTATCATGTGCATTGGTAACCAGTGTGTTTAAGATGATGCTTGTATCCCAACTGATACCAGACATCACTGACCGTGAAGGCGTATTAGATGCAAGGATTGCACACGGTTTTCTATCATGCGCATTGGTAAGCAGTGTGTTTAAGATGATGCCTGTATCCCAACTCATACCAGACATCACTGACCGTGAAGGTGTATTGGATGCAAGGTTTGGATAAACCCAATTAATTAAACTCCAAAGCGAGGGGGGCAACACACCCCCGATCATTAAACACACCGACCATTATCATGATAACCACTTCACCGATCATTAAACACACCCGATCATTAAACACAATGCGAGCTTAGGCATTCTCGGTTTTGCCCCTTTCCTGATTAAGCAAGCGAGATCTTCATGCACATGAACAAAAGCAAAAGTAAGTAAATTGATGCGTTAAAAGGCGGAAAATGGGGGAAATCGCGTTTTTGGAGCAAAACTGCATATTTCAGGGCGTTTTGACCCGGTTTCAAACCTCAAATATCTGGACAACCACGTGTTTTGCACCAAATGCAACCTCGCAAGGTGTTTTATATTTGAACTTTTAAGTTGCTCCCAACACTCCGCGAGGAAGTTAAAAACGTGGGCGGTACGCAGTGATATACCAACTGTACGATATAAGTGATATTTAACCCCAGGGATTAAATTGCTGACGTTTGGCTGGATGGAGTACAGGCCACGGGGTGGAAATGCTACAAATGGACAGCCATGTTGTACAAAATGTCCTATTATAATCAGAAAATGTGAAGGAATATGGAAAAAGTGATGCATGCTTTCAATCTCTCTCAGTTGCCCCCTGCCTATTAGAAGATTTCACTAACTCAGTGTTTACTGCATCCTAATTAATTTTTTCACAAAAGGAAAAAGTTATGTGTGGCTATTCAGATCTTACGATTTTGAAACGGATATGTGTGCTTATATGGTACAGGTTGGGCCGCTAGAACTTCTGCTGGCGGTGTCAGATGGATCGCATGCACCACTTCACCAACATCAGCAGCAGCAGCAGCAGCAGCATTTAAAATTGATTTGTGTATTATTCTGCACAGGTCGGGCTGCTAGAACTTCTGCTGGCGGTGTTAGATGGATCGCATGCACCACCTCACCAACAGCAGCAGCAGCAGCAGCAGGATCCTAGCGTGATTGTGCGTGTCCAGGCAAGTCTGATTCTCCAATAAAAAGCAGGAGCTTGGTTTGGTTTTAGTATTAATACTGCTGTACCATAAGGGATCAGAAGGTGGAATATCACCTGCCTTATGACAAATTGGCGTGTCAATTCACTGTGCGTGACCTGCATCCAAGTGCAGCAAGAATTGCCATCCTGCATTGGTTGCAATTCAGGTGTGGGCGAGCACTCAGTCGCAGCAAAAGTGACGTGCCTGTGCATGCTCCAGGCAGTCCATAACCTCCTCTTTTGCAGTTTCTTTTTTGCAGTTTTCACATTGCAGTTTTCTTTTGCAGTTTCTTTTTTGCAGTTTTTTTGCTCCTTTCCACATTGGAAGCGAAGCACGCATCTTTACCCAAGCTTGTCAATCATACCACACTCCTTGGTGCTCCTCCTGACACAGGCAGTGGACGTGGTCAACCTCATGGCAGAGCCTGGGACCCACAGCTACCAGGTGCGCTTGTAATCAAACTTATTGTATTAATTTCATTTCACTCAAGAGATCCGTCCTCACAAATTAAGTTAAAATGTCTTACGACAAGATGTATGCAAGGTTAGCAATTGGGCATTTTGCTATCCTAAACAGCAACACATGATCCAATATGACTACCTGTGAGCACTTTCTGTAGCAACTCCCACATATTCAATCACCCAAACAATCCGTTGTCCTGGTGATCAAAAGGAATTATCAGGCGCAGCTACCCAGCACGTTGTCCTAAAATATAAAAATTGTTCCATTCATGCATTGGGCACAAAGCCTGTTACCTGATGTCATTCAACAAAAGTAATAAGCAGGCTTGGATCTCTGGAATGAAATGGAATTAATACGATAAGTTTTTCATGCTACAAAACACAGTTTAAGTACCTTACATATTGTATATTGTCACGAGTGATTGTACGTTACTCTTAGAATGTTTCCCTTGTTTATTGAAGTCACTTCTCAGCGGGCCTCATGTGTGTGGTGGGGAAAACTTGTCGTGAATGAGACGCCGTTCTTTAATTGGTTTCCAGACTCCTATGTGTATTGCAGCCTTCCCCTCTTGTTTTCTGCCAATTGGCCACTGTTATTTTGACCATTTTGGAACCCTAGGACACGAAGTGTCTAGGGCTTATGGATTGCCAGAGAAACTGAGAGCCTTATTGCTTAGAAAATGTTGGCTTTCTCCAAATCTTTTTGTCGCCAAATCGAGTAAGAACCTCATGCCGAGTAGGACCGTGCTTTCCGATCGTCGTAAGACATACTGGGCCTTAACGCCTCATGGCGATGCCGCGAAATGCAAGCCTGGTTCCCAAGCGGAGTCATGTTGTTGCATTTTCTCGATTAGCAGGAAGTCAAATACAACATCGCTGGAGCATAATTGCATTCCAGCCACTTGTTGTTGTGATGACGTGTGCTCGGTGCAAGCGCTGTTCGGGGTTGAGAATGGCAGGTTTCAGGAAGTTCCAAAAGACATCTGGCATCACCCATAAGGTCTTTATAGCTGTGGAAGCTTGCATGCACCTGCCATGCCTTTTCACACAAGACTTGCTGAAGATGACTTGCACGACCTAGGGTTCCCCAAGCACAGCGTCACTATATTGTTTGACTTGATGTAGTAGTTTTTACCTGCGTTGTGTTCCTGGATTGTCCTTATTGCCGTAAATTTCCCTTATTTACAGACAGATTATCTCGGATGTATCGGCCTTCTTGCAGGTGGACATGATATTGAACAACAACAGCACCTGGCCCATGTATCGAGGCCAGCGCCATGATCTGTTTCTGCCTGCACAATCGACTAGTGGAACTGCAGGCTTATTGCTCACGCACCACGATGCACAGCGGCAGCTCGAGTACTTTCTATAGTTAGATTAGAGAGCATTGTTGATGAACTGTTTCCCTTGTTGTTTTGAAAAGGCTCAGGTTTGTTTTTTGTAGAAAAACTAGTGAAATGACTCATCCGTCTCCAGCACAAATGAAACAGCGACCAAAGCACTTTTTGCCTCTGGGATAAACGCAACGTCTGTCACACGTGACATCTGCTGAAAAGAAACGAAAAGAAAAACTACGCAGGCAGTGAAAACCGCTCCCCGCATGAATTAAGGAAAAAAGCCACTTTGGTACCGAGTACCGTAACGCTCCTCTCACAGAATGCACATGGAGCTTGGAGGCAAGCTTCTTACCTCTTTAAAAATCAAGACCCAGTTCCTTGGAGGGCTTCAGAGTGTGAGTGTTGTAGATGGTGCCACCCACACCCAAAAGGATGATGTGAAGATTAACAGAGGCTCCTTGGAGAATGTTGCGAGATCTGTGTGCTGTTCCTTTGCGGTGTTCAGCTGGTTCTGAGGTCTGGTGTCTTCACAGTACTTAATCTCGACGAAGTGGATGTCACGCTGAGTTCTACTGAGGTCTTTATGTCGGTGCTGTCTGGGGTTGGTGGCTCTACTGGTGGCTGGCGGTGCTGCTGGGGTGCTCCCAGTCTCCCTCAATTTCCCCCTGCCACTTCAAAGAACCCACCCCCCTACATTAGTTTGTTGTTTTAGTGTTTTTGCAGCGATGGGAGTAACTAGCACAAAATCTGGGCGGCTGGAGGTAAGTCTGTCTTTATATGGGAAGCGGGTGGGAAGAGCCATTTGAGAACAAATATACTTTCAACTGTTTCAGGAATCTGGAGATTTTGCATGGTCATCCGTTCGTTGCTGCCTATAGTATCTATGGAGACAACGTATGATCCTAAGGAGTCTGTTTTGCTGATAGCCTTAAAGATCATGCGGCATGCTAAGTTGTGTCTTTGAGTGATCATGTTCCTTATTCGCGTGTGCTGGCACCCAGAAAGGATGTGCAGGGCACTATCTACTTATGGGCAGAGGGGGCAAGTTTGACTTGTTTAGAGTTTGAACAATACCGCATGTTTTTAATTATATATTGCCTGTTCTGTATTTCATAATGATACGTTTGGTCTTAAAATAAACATTGGACGATGTTAGGTAAGCATTGCTAGCGGCTCCATTGGTAGTGCCGTCCTTTATGAGGGTCTGGAAGTACACATGGTAGTTCTCTTCAGTTTTGGCATTTCCCAGTTTATGGAGAAGATGCATATGTGCTTGAATGGCGTCACGGTGGTTTGGTAGGTACCAAAGCTTTGGGGGAGGAGATTGGGCCATGTTTGTTGTATGGGAATGATTATTGGTTTGTATTTTGTTTTCTATGTCTTCTTCTGCAAGCCAGTGGATGTTGTACAAGGGATTTCCCTCAGGGCCTGCTATTCTGATGGAGGTGTCTGCAATGGAGTAGGTGGTGGCTGACTTTTTAGCAAGGGCGTCGGCATGTTCATTACCAATAATACCGGCATGGGACTTCACTTTGAAGAAGTGGATGGGCGATGGTGATTGGCGGATTGCTTTAGCAATGGATTGAAGGACATCTCCTTGGATGTGGTGGTGGCGATGGAGATCCGGGTGTGACAGCTGCTTTTTGATTTGGTGCAATGATGTAAGGCTGTCAGTGGCTATATGTGAGTAGCCGTGTATGACTGCAGCTGCTACAGCTGCTAGCTCTGCACGTGAGATGGTGTTGGTTATACCCATGCCTTTTGGGTTTACACAGTGGGAAACATTTAAATGAGGGTGGTATACGCCTGATCCGGTGTCTTGCCCTACTTCATTCTTTTGGAGGCTGCCATCAGTGTAGGTCCAATCCCGCCAATCTTTTACCTTACGGGTTAGGTTTTGGCTGGAGCTGTTTTGGGGTGTTTCGTCGATTTTACAATAATTACGAGGTTATTGGTCAGTGCTAATCAGCAGGGCACTTGTTTGATCTGGGCCTTCTGAGGCTTGAAGGTGGTCATTGGGTAGCTTCTTTATTTTGTTGAGTCCTGAGTGCTGTCCGAAACCTAAGGCTGTTTGGTAGGGATGGTTATGTTTTGAATTTCCCACTTTGCCTCGGGGATCTCATATGGCAAGTTCTTTCAGCCGGTCTTTACTGTGAGCATTAAGGCAGACCCTGCCCTTGGTGTTCCATATGGCAATGATCTGCAATCCCCAGGAGTGTTTGGAAAGTGGTAGTTTTATGTTGTTCCTGTCATAGCAAATCACTGTCACTGCAAAGTATAAGACTCAGCACAACAATCTATCGACAATCATGGGGTAGTAAATGCAGGACGATGAAGCTGCACAGCAGAGATGCAAGCCTATACTACACACTAACAACGTTACTTGGGTAGCGAGCCCAGAGAATGGTCGAAAGGTGGTCCTCATTACAGCGAAAGATGCTTCCTATGCGCTGGCACACTACGTGCTCCCTCCCCTGTCAACCCACAAGCTCTGCACTAACCGTACGTTTGTGCTGGGCGACGGTAGGGTGTCACTCCGTGGATGGTTCGGAG
>Ga0307942_1000569_pt1 | contig 26283 bp, 27 predicted proteins | sample OrgLakmetagen175_FD_201846 | JGI IMG/M metagenome (GOLD analysis project Ga0307942, IMG submission 201846) | Saline water microbial communities from Organic Lake, Antarctica - #175 | ecosystem: Environmental > Aquatic > Non-marine Saline and Alkaline > Saline | place: Antarctica: Organic Lake... | reverse complement strand
CCCCTTACACCTGCCCCCGCCCTCCCCCAAAACCGACCTGGTAAACCAGCGCATTAAATCCGCCTTGAGCCTGCTTTGCCATCTGCCGCTCAGAGATGAGGCACCTAGCAATAAAATTGAATACATTGTTGAGGACAGCGATCTATGCATTATGCATCATGCGATCTATGCATTATGCATTATGCGATCTATGCATTATGCATTATGCAGCGATCTATGCATTATGCATGTACGGAATAACAGGGGCTACACTTTGAAGCAGTCCATTCCTATAAATACACACTATGCATGTACGGAATTACAGGGGCTGCACTTGAAGCAGCCCATGCTCGAAAACACAAGGTTCATAGGAGTGGATGGCAAAAGCATATGCAGCAAAGTTCTCCTCAATGCAGCACCCAGCTGCACAGGCCTTACGCTTAACGTACATCTTATATGCATACACATCAATACATACACCCACGCATGCCATGCAAACACTTGGAAGCATGGCAGTTGGCAGTGAATTTTATCTGCCTATGCCTGCTGGCACACACACACACACACACATACAAACACTCACACAAGCACACACATTCACACACGGCACAGAACACACTGCACTTGGTACAATCACAGAAACATGCTACGGACCATATAATTACTCTTAACACCACAAGTTTTTTTCTCACCAGCTACGAGCCCCACAGAAGGCTTTTTTGCGTCCAAGCACAGGAACATGCTACTTGTCATATAGCTGCACCTCTAAACACCACATGTAATCTTCTCACCAGCTGCGTGCACCACAGAAGCCTTCGTTGCGTCCAAACATGTTGACCATCACTTCCTTGGTAAGCTGCGTGCATTTTGTTTGGGGCATGCATGACTGTATGAACGTGCTACCAGGTGCACATGTGCAGAGTTGAAAAGGAGTAAGGGTTGTTTGGTTTAATTTTCGCCCTCTTCATGTGTTGGTATGAGGTCAGCGTATGTTCAGGATGAAACAAAGCGAGGGGTTGCTGCTCTTATTCGCACCCTCTTAGCGTGTTGGCGTCGATATCAGCTGAGATAATGTGGGGAATGACACAGAGTGAGGTGAGGGGTTGCTTTTATAATATTGTTGCCTATTGATGCGTTGGTATCATGTGAGTGCAAGTTGGAGGTAAAATGGAGGGAGAGAATGCTTGCTTATTTCCTTACCTCTTAAACTCTTGATGCATTGGTACCAGGTGAGAATGCATTGAGGGAGTTGAGATGAGGGAGTGCTTGTTGCATCTTCACATCTTCACAATGTTATTCCTCAGTCATTACCTGTCGTGCTGTCGTCATTCCTAAGTCAGTACCAATTAAAGAAATTGCTGGTTGCATCTTCACACTGCCATTCCTCAGTCATTACCTGTCGTCATTCCTAAATCAGTACCAATTAAAGGAATTGCTGGTTGCATCTTCACACTGCCATTCCTTAGTCATTACCTACCGTCGTTCCTAAGTCAGTACTAACTGAAGCCCTGACATGTTTACAAAGACAATTTTGCTTTCAAGCAACTTCATGTGAGATGGAAGGAACCCTTGCGAGTGAGTGTCACTTATATCGAGCACAAATTCTGTGATGCTCGTCAAAAGCTAGTTTGTCAACTCCTGACCAATTTACGGTAGAGAGAGCATACGGCACTTTGTAGCACCTTTTCTCTGCGATATAATGGTGTGGGGAGTGGCCTCATTTTTTGCTAACTCCTCAAGGACTGCATACAGGACCCTCAACGCACACTCTGTTTATCGTTTTTGCATGCGCCCTTCAAAACGAAAAGCTTGTATGTTGAAGGTTGAAGACTGTGAGTCGTGTTCAGTCCAATGGCGCTACGTACCAAGACGATATACACTTTGGCTTTCACATTCTTTAGATGCCTTATTTTGTTAAGCTCCACAAAGCAGGGGGACGTCCTTTCCCACAGTTATGAGTGAGCTGCATGAAGGTTGCGTGAAGTTACGAAGTTATGAGTCTCCACAAAGCAGGGGGACGTCCTTCCCACAGTTATGAGTGAGCTGCATGAAGGTTGCGTAAGTTACTCACTGGGTCAAGGGCTTTTGCTGCAGAGCAAACGGTGAGGGCCTTGACGAGGCTAGGATGAGCAGGGGGGCTGGCCATGCCTGAGGAAATGATCTGCGGCATGAACCTGGGTGTGGGACACATGGGAATGAACGAGTTTACTCATGGAATGATTTGTGTCGTGGTATGCAAGCAAAGGGGGCTGGCCATGCCTGAGGAAATGATCTGAGGCATGAACCTGGGTGTGGGACACATGGGAATGAACGTGTTTGCTAATGGTATGATTTGCGTCATTGTACGCAAGCAAGGAGAGGAACGCCATTCCATGCCCAAGCAAGGATAGGAAAGCCTTTCCATGCCCATGGAAAGGCATGGACAAGAAGTTGAAAAGACGTGCACGGAGGCATGCGCTTCATCACAGGTCACGTTGGCCTGACTTTGTTTACGGACAAGGTAAGGCGTACAATGACAAAGGGTATAAAGTGTGAAGCGAGGCACGGCATCGTAGCCAATAAGGATACAGCGGGGCAGCCTTTATAGAGCACAATTAAAGGATGTGCGTGCTTCCTACACCGTACCTTTCCTATAACACCCCACATAAATATTGCTTTTTGCCCAGGGGGTGACTGTGCTAATTTTTGGCATTTATTGTGTTTGTCATACTGTCAGTACTTTTGGCTTATTTTTGGGTGTGGGCAGGAATGAGAATTTAAAAAAAGGTTTCCAGAAGTTGGGGTGCGGGATGAGTATGATAAGGTACTTCATACAAATTCGATTAGCAGGGGCAGGGGCTGGCCAATGTTCATGGCAAACCTGCTCGTGCCCTTAAACATGTGCTTAAGGGAGCATAACATTTTCTGACAGCCACGTCAAATTATGGGCCACCTGCCCAAAACGACCCTCCCCCTCAAATCCCTCATCCTGACCCCTTACATGGACAAATAGGGTGACACTTTACCCCTTTGAACAATCTGTCTGCTTCAATTCTGAGGAATGCATGTTCCAGGAAGAGCACATGGCAAAAACTGATGCGTGCACGCTCTTGCACTGACCACCTATTTGGTGCTAAAATTCAGCTAACACCTCTGACAATGCAAGTTGTCGATCATGCACTACAAGGAATGCAAGTTTGAGGCCATTTTAGGATTATTTGCTTGAGCACACTGCCACAGCCTATTTGGGGCATATTCCATGCACACCTGTAACCAGGCATTCACACTCCCCGCCCCTAAATCAAATTTCCCAACAAGAGTGCCAAACGACAGTGCTTGAAAAAAGGCTTCTGGATATATGTATATTTATGATCATGTGAAGCTGCCCCAGTAAATTTCTGGAGCACCCCCCAAAAATTCTCCCAGACTTCTAAGACCCCCTCTCCCCCCTAAACGACCCCTTCATATTCGACTCATTGATATACCAATTGATAACTTCAGACATCAGAATTCCGAATACATAGTTCATATTCTAACTGACATGGGTACCAACATGTTATAGTACATGCACCCTCCTGGCTGACTCCTAGCTTTATTTCTTACAGTGCAGCATGCTCAAAACCTAATACAGTCTCTCAGGAGACCGGATGCAGACATGCTTATGTAAGTTGGAAGCTTGCACATTATTTTAAGATGCCAGAAATGTAAATAAGCAGGTGCGCGCGATGAGACACAAATACAACCACACCTTATGTAAAGGGTGTAGCTAGGGTTGGCCCAAACCATACGTACATATACTTAAATATAATGTGTGTACGGTGATTTCTTAGTAGAAAAACTACCGTGCACACTTTCATTACAGTGTGTTTGTTACGGTTTTTAGAAAACCCTGGGAATAGCAAAACAAACACCGATTGTAGCTGGTGCAGGAAGGCAGGCTTAAACACACAGTATCATCAGCAGAAAAGATACCGGTCGTATCTGGTGCAGGTGGGAAGGTTGACACAAAATACCAACAGCAGGAAATACAAATTGGATCAGGGGCGGGTTGGAAGTTTGACACACACACACACACACACACAGTACCAACAGCAGGCAAATACCGATTGCAGCTAGTGCAGGTGGGAAAGTTGACACACAACACCAACAGCAGGAAAATACTGATTGTAGCTAGTGCAGGTGGGAGGGTTGACACACAACACCAACAGCAGGAAAATACTGATTGAATCTGATGCGGGTTGGAAAGTTGACACACGCAGTAGTAACAAAGGCAACTGGTTGCACCAACAGCAGGCCTTTTCCATCTTAAAATGGCACAGCAGGTGTATCTGTTAGCAGGTATGCATGCAAACTCTACAGATGGTGCACAGGCATGCACGCACACACATATGGACACACTGACACAGACGCACGCACCTTTGGTTTCTATGAGACTGCACAGCAGGTGCAGACACAAGATGTGTAGGTGGCGGCTACTTTGGACCACACACAACACACGCAACTGCACACACAACACACACACAATACACGCAACACACACAACACACGCAACTGCACACACAACACACACACGCAACACACGCAACACACACACAACACACGCAACTGCACACGAGCACAGACACACACACAACACACACACAACACACACAGCTGCACACGAGCACAGACACACCTATGGTCCCCTCGGGACGGTACAGCAGGAGCAGATGCAGCAGGAGTAGACAGGAGCTTGCTCACTGCCGCAACACGCAGCCCTCCAGACAGAAACGAAAAGCGCAGCCCACGGCTGATGGCCAGCTCCTGTGCATCGTGTTTGGGGGATTATAAGGGTAGGTAAGTTGTAAGTGAGAGGAAGGGTTGCAGGCGGGCACGAATAATGATCTTGTAGAATGTGTGTCAGACAGATAGTGTGAGAGCGACCGATCCAGATGGCCACTGAAGACAGCTGATGGAATGCACTCTTGTGCAATGTGTTTGATCTAGAGTGTGTGTGTTTGATCTAGAGTGTGTGTGTTTGTTTTAGAGTGTGTGTGTGTGAGAGAGAGAGAGAGTGTGTGTGTGTGTGAGAGAGAGAGAGAGAGAGAGAGAGAGAGAGAGAGAGAGAGAGAGAGAGAGAGAGAGAGAGAGAGAGAGAGAGTGAGAGAGAGAGAGAGAGAGAGAGAGAGAGAGAGAGAGAGAGAGAGGGAGGGAGAGAGAGAGAGAGCAAGCGAGCAAAGAGGGTAAAGTTTTGATGTTTTTGCTGGGGACAGAACGCTGGGGACAGAAAACGTGTTTGCTTGCTGTGAAGCTTGGATGAACCATAATATTTTGCTGGCTAATAAAGGCAGGGTTTGACAGCAGAAAGTTAATAAGAGTTGCCATCATTTCTAATTTGGCAGATTACGCAGGCTGCCAATGTTTCAGTTACTGCAGCAGAGTGGTTAGGCTGGTGCCGTGTGTGTTCGCTTGCCACTATGAACGATTATCTACTATGAGGACCAAAGCGTTTTTACTTGTTTCTGCTGGGATGTGGGAGTAACGTTCGCAGCCTATGTATTTTTTTGTGTGTGTGCTGATTCTGCCAGATAATACATAACAAAGAGCGCCAACCTGTATCCATTTGTTACCTTTCAAACAGACACACACACAAACACACAAACACACACATGTGCACATGTGCACATAAATGCACACACAAGCCTGCGCTCAGCTCAGACGCCACTCAGCACATACCTGTAACAAGCCCCCCACGCACATACACACTTGCACACATACACACAAGCCTGCGCTCAGCTCATACTTGCAACATGCACACACACACACAAGCCTGTGCTCAGCTCATACCTGCAACAAGCCCCCCACGCACATGCACACTTGCACACATTTACAAGCCTGCGCTCAGCTCATACTTGCAACATGCACACACACACATACACGAGCCTGCGCTCAGCACATACCTGCAACAAGCCTCCCTCGCACATACACACTTGCACACATACACACAAGCCTGCGCTCAGCTCATACTTGCAACATGCTCACGCACACATACAAGCCTGCGCTCAGCTCATACTTGCAACATGCACATACACACAAGCCTGCGCTCAGCTCATACCTGCAACAAGCCCCCCACGCACATGCACACTTGCATACATACACACAAGCCTGCGCTCAGCTTATACTTGCAACATGCACACACACACACACGAGCCTGCGCTCAGCTCATACCTGCAACAAGCCCCCCACGCACATACACACTTGCACACATACACACAAGCCTGTGCTCAGCTCATACTTGCAACATGCACACACGCACACACACACACGCAAGCCTGGGCTCAGCTCATACCTGCAACATGCCCACGAGGATGAATTTGTCTTCGACGTGTTTGTCTGCACTCCAGTGCTCCTGCCACACCTCAGGAGCGTCTAGGAAGCCAAACGCCTTGAGCAAAAGAAGAAACGCAAGATCTGACAAAGGTTGAAAAAGAGTTACTTATGTGTAGGGTTGGCTAGAACCGTATATGCACACCGTATATGACCGTAAATTTGGTGATTTCCCTGCCAAAAATACCGTATGTACACCATATATATATGGTTCTGGCCAACCCTACTTATGTGCAACAATTGAAGTAGCCCTTGCATCCAAATCAAACTAACCACATCGTTGCTCAAGCAGTTCCAGAGAAAGAACGTGTTTCAGATGGTAGGCACACACACACAGGGATGGCTACATCCTTTTTCAAGTATATACGATAGGTGTACAGTATTTTAGCAGCAAACTCACCATACGTACGGTCATATACGGTGTACGTATATGTCCGGCCAACCCTACACACACACCTGACAAAGACCATCAGCCAACCCGCTTTTTCCAAGCATCAACGCATTTGCAAAACGTGTGCGGCCGTGACCTGGAAGGTGTCAACAGTGGGGGCTGGTGTGCGTAGCATACTTCACAAATTGCAGCTTCTGCCATTCGTTTCTGGATCCAATGCAGGATGGAAGCTAGACTAGATGCACACTTAAAGACTTTGTGCAAGCACAGATGCACATGCACACATGCAGGCGCAAAGGAGCGAGAACACAATTGGCACCTGAAAACACTCGAACATACACGTTTGGCAGGGTTTTGATGCAGACTCCCACACACAAAGATGAAGCCCTAGGTGTTCAGCAGGCTTTTGATCAAGGATTTCAAATACAGTGACAAACCCACAGACAATTGACAGATCTTTGATTCAGAATGTTAAACTTCTGGGCCTGACCACGGCACTCACAATGGGCCGATAAAGATGGCATACAGATCTCACGTACGCACATACACACCAGGTAGGAACCTGACAGCCGACTCTGCAACGTTAATCTTCGGGCACAATACCGGCTGTGGGCTGACAATGATGACCTGCCTCACACTCACAGGCAGCGTAGCCAAGCGTCGCTGTACCCTGTTTCACATATGACACGGATTAAAGATGGCATCATCATTACTGCGTGTGGGCTGACAATGATGACCTGCCCCACACTCACAGGCAGCGTAGCCAAGCGTCGCTGTACCCTGTTTCACACATGACACGGATAAAAGATGGCATAATCATTACTGCGTGTGGGCTGACAATGTTGACCTGCCTCACACTCGCAGGCAGCGTAGCCAAGCGTCGCTGTACCCTGTTTCACACATGGCACGGATAAAATATGGCATTATCATTAATGTGTGTGGGACGACAATGATGACCTGCCTCATACTCACAGGCAATGAAGCTAAGCGACCTTGTGCCCTGTATCACGCACAACGAGCCTCAATTGAGATAATCAATATAAGAGCATGAACAGCATGTGGGTTGGCAAATCAAACGGTTGCTGCAATCATCGTTTACAGATGGTTGACTACTCATATTACACACCCATGACACACAAGCATGCGCGCACGTGCACACACACACGCACATGCATACACACTAAAATGTGTTGTTGTGTGACAAGGCCAATTCCTGGAAAAGCATCACGGTTCCCTTCCAAACCACACACACCCAATGAAATCCATAAAGCACGCATGTATGGCATTCATCTCTGCTTGTCCAATGCTTTGAGTTGTGTGATTTGCTGCCACGCCCTTTTAAATCTCACAAACATTCATAGATCATACACGATAGTTTTCTGCTCACATAGCCAATGATTGGAGGTGCATAACTTGCTGCCGTGTCCTCTCAGATCGCACGTCCAGGATGACCATAGCTGTTGTCTGGCCTAAGCAGCTGATCCAGTTCCACCCCCCTGCCACTCCAAACAGCTGTGTTGTATGAACAAAAGAAAGAAGGAGTCAATGCTAAATTGATCAATAGGGAGAAGCTAGTGCCGGACCATAGCAATGCCAAATAAAAATGCCGGGCGTTGCTTTGGTTTAGGTACCAAAAAGCTACTTATTGTCGTACACATCTAGCAAGCTATAAGCCCCAGATCAACCTTATGGCAGTAAACATCAAGAAGACTCAAGTTATTTATTGCTGATATAAATGCATTATGCGTTACGAGGTTTCTTATTACTAGGTTGGCAAGCATCATGCATACGTAGTTTTTACAGTGCATACACGTACTTTAGCAGGAACATTTCTGTACATACAGTCTTTCACGGTGTGTGTGAGTGTGTGTGTGTGTGTGTGTGTGTGTAAACGGCCAGATGGCCAACCTTACTCATTACCAAACGCCCAATGCACGTCATACCCCTCCCTGTTTGATACTCATGAGGCACTCTTATTTTGTAACCACATGCCCCATACTTAGGGTTGGCCAGAACCATGTATGTACGGTGTGTATACGGTACTTTTGGCAGGGACATCACCAAATATATGGTCATATACAGTGTATATACATGGTTCTGACCAACCCTACCCACGTTACCACCATGCCTCGTTATCACACACAAAGCGCGCTCAACCTCCAAGGACAGAGCACAGCAAAGCATCAACACACGCTGCTTCTTACTATGTGTTCGTACCTTGTTGTCGTACGCAGCACGCTCAGGCCGTGTGTGGTGCTGAAACAAGGCATAAAAGCGGCGGGCGATGGAGAACACTCCCTGTTTGTGCATATTTGTACGCACATGTGTGATGTTAATATTTGCACACACACACACACACACACACACACACACACACACACGCACACACACACTTGTGCGTGTGTGCGCGCATGAGCAGAAAAGAAGCATCTGTGATAAGATGAAGGAGTCTGTCCAACTTATTAACACGTCACCATCATTTCTCAAAAGCGGCGTGAAGGAAAGAGATTGTATCGCTCGTCGCTTCCATTACTTTTACTCCCATCACGAGTCTTCCAATGAACATTCTGACCTCACGTTGTCCATTTTTTATGTGTAGCGAGGATCGAAGCAGAAAAGGTATGTTGGCTAGCTTCAAGGCTGGAAGAAATTTGCTTAGAAGACTTCTGTTAATATCTGTGGCCTTCAGCCACACTGGCACATAAACACTCGCACATACACACACACACTCGCACAACCGCACACACACTGGCACAGACAGTCACTAACCAAAACACTTAGAAGCATACATAGTCCCCCTTCTGCATCTCCTTGCCTACAGTCTGCTAGTAGAGAAGCACTGCTCGCACAACCCAAAAAACTGTCTGTTGGTTACACACACGTTGAAACGTACCACAACTTATGGTCCGCCCTAAGCAATCCGCATCTAGAATATATATGATGTCTGAACTTACACACACACATACACACACAGCAAATTGCACCATGACATTAATCAACCTACATCTGGATTACGATTTATAAAAGATGCCCGTAACCACCCACACCCACACACAACATGTTGCACCATGACTTTGATTGAGCCCATGCACCTCTCTTCACCTGAAACAAGCCTGCAACTGAGCCTGCTACTAGGTAATTACACGCTGACTAAGTACAGCAACTGACTACCAAGTAATTACACACTGAACTACTTAGTACTTAGTAATTACACGACAAGATGTATCCTCTGGCCTCCTTACCTGAAACACGTGCGAGGCCTGCAGCCAGTCAGGGTACGATCCGTAGCCGTCCATTATGGACTGGTCATCCCAGATCATGACCTGCACATAACACCATCATGCCATTATGACCTGCACATATATATATGTACCACTATGACCTGCACACAACACCATTATGGACTGGTCATCCCAGATCATGACCTGCACATAACACCACCATGCCATTATGACCTGCACATATATATATGTACCATTATGACCTGCACACAACACCATTATGGACTGGTCATCTCAGATCATGACCTGCACATAACACCATCATGCCATTATGACCTGCACACATATATATATACCATAATGACCTGCACACAACACCATTATGGACTGGTCATCCCAGATCATGACCTGCACATAACACGGGTATATCCTGACCGTAATATATCAACGACACACAGTCGTCAGCATAGGCAACGTACAGCCAGTCGGGCCTACCTATGTGCAAGTACTCTCATCATTCTATCATGTCTATCTATCATGTCTATCATGTCTATCTATCATGTCTATCTATCATGACACACAAATGACGCACAATAATCGGCATAGGCAAAGTACAGCCAGTCGGGACTACCTGTGTGCAAGTACTCTCAAAGTGATCTATGACCCACACAAAACACATCATGACACACAAATGACGCACAATAATCGGCATAGGCAAAGTACAGCCAGTAGGGACTACTTATGCGCAAGTACTCTCAAAGTGATCTATGACCCACACAAAACACATCATGACACACAAATGACGCACAATAATTGGCATAGGCAAAGTACAGCCAGTAGGGACTACTTATGCGCAAGTACTCTCAAAGTGATCTATGACCTACACAAAACACATCATGACACACAAATGACGCACAATAATCGGCATAGGCAAAGTACAGCCAGTAGGGACTACTTATGCGCAAGTTCTCTCAAAGTGATCTATGACCTACACAAAACACATCATGACACACAAATGACGCACAATAATCGGCACAGACAAAGTACAGCCAGTCGGGACTACCTGTGTGCAAGTACTCTCATCATTCTATGACCTACACAAAACACATCACGACACGCAAATGATGCACGATAACTGGTCAGGCAAGGCGACCTAAGTACCAATGCACGATCATCTCAGCTCTAGCTCTTGACCTCAACTGCATACCAGTGCGGGTGGGTGTGAGACACAAGCATATACATACACATACACACAGCAACAACATATCTAGCAAAGGTGGGTGTAACCGCTGCATGTGTGTGTGTTGATGATCTCAGCGTGCGTTGGTCTAGCGCAACAGGTACAGGTCCTGTAGTGTATAGGTCCTGTGGTGCTGGTCCAGTGCAATTAGGGTTGGCCAGGACCATATATATACGGTGTATATACGGTATTTTTGGCAGGGAAATAACCGAATATACGGTCATATACGGTGTATATATACGGTTCTGGCCAACCCTAAGTGCAATGGATACAGAGTTCTATTTTGCTTGCATCGTGAGATGCATAGGGCTCTGTCATTATTACCAAGCTCTGTCATTATTACCAAGGAGGAACACAACAACTCAGAGAAACCGGAGGAAAGGGAGAAAACTAAATACTAAAATAAAGAAAAAAGGTGAGGGAGGGGGGGAAGTAAGCTAAACAGAGTGTTCTCCAAGGAATAAAAAGAATGGAGAAGGGAAGCAGAAACCGGAAAAAAACAGAAAGTGAGAACATCTCACTTTGTGCTACACCTCAAGAACCTGAATTCAGGTGTTCACACTGAACTCATAAGTTCCATTTCCGTCCCTAAAGGCATAAGGCTGGCAGCCCACACAATCATGTAGGACGACACAAATTGCTTGCAAAGGCATGTCAACACATGCACGTGCACACACACACAAATACAGGCGCACGCACACACGCACACACATACACGCTTCCATACATGCAAAAAACATCACACACTGGTGCAGGTACACACCTGAGGTATCGTCTGTGCGGCTTCTGTAAAGTCTGGACGCCTCCATTGGCTAGTGTACACGTCAAAAAAGAATTCTGTGACCTGCAAATGGTGTAGCATGCACCATACAAAGATGCATATTTGTAGGTTTTGTCAGAACCATGTGAGTATATTTACGGTGCGTATATATGTATTGTGTATATACGGTCGTATATTACTTTTTTATCTTTCACGGCGAATTTTCAGTATTTCTACAGTTAACAGTTCAAGACGGTATACAGTACATGTGTATACGGTTCATACACCGTATACATACGTATACAGATATCCCATAAACGGTCCTGGCCAACCCTGCTTATTTGAATTACAGGTCCCTATGACAGCCACTGTTCACCTTGTGCGTGATCGTGCATGTATCATCACCTTGTGCGTGATGGTGCATCTATCATCACCTTGTGCGTGATCGTGCATCAATCATCACCCTGAGCGTCACCATCTATTCAGGACATTCAGCATTTGATAATGTGTCACTCACCTAGTGTGTGATCATCCACCATTCATCTCACGTGTATCCACATAAATTGATCGAGCAATATATTATTCTCCTGCAATTACACCTACCACGCACGCCCAAGGTCTGGGTGCCTGATTCACTCCATCATGGCAGGCAGCTGCCACAACAGGTCATACGCATGCACACGCCCGCTATGCACACAAACATACACGCACACACATAAGCATAACAACATTTGCTCTCACACACACGCCCCACCTGCTGCTCCATTTCTTGTGTGAATGGCTGCTGCACTCGCGCCTGAGGGTCCGGGTGCCGCACCCACTCTGTCATGGCAGGCAGCTGCCACAACGAGTCACAGCGTACAGGATCACCTGCACCCACTAGCACATGGATAGGGTCCTGCACAGGAAAAAGGAAAAAGCGTGGTCTATTGAGCACGTGCGTGTGTGTCTGTGTACGTGGATCACCTGCACCCACTAGCACATGGATGGGGTCCTGCACAGGAAAAAGGAAAAAGCGTGGTCTATTGAGCACGTGCGTGTTTGTGTGTATGTGTCTGTGTAAGTGGATCACCTGCACCCACTAGCACATGGATGGGGTCCTGCACAGGAAAAAGCGTGGTCTATTGAGCACATGTGTGTGTCTGTGTGCGTGGTTCACCTGCACCTGCATGGAAGGGGTCTTGCACAAAGGAGAGGCTCGGTTGAGTACGTGTGTGCATACGTGTGGATGCGTTTGTGAGTGTGTGTGTGCGCGTGTGTTGGCTTTAGGTTTGGATGAACTTGGGACTCACAGACTATTTAGCAGGAAATCCTGAGTGTGTAACTGTTGCAGTGATTACCTTTTAATACTTATAACACAAAAGCTCACCCAGGCTTCACAATTGTTGGGAGAAGGGTCTTATCATACTTTCTTTCAAACACACCATACCTGAGTGTGTGCATAGGTAACATCCCTCCACAGCGGCAGAGCACTCCTTGCTGCCAGAGCCTCACCAGGTAGGCTGCAGGTTCCTGTATGTGTGCGTGCGTGTGCATGTGAGTTTGTGTGTGTGTGTGCGTGTGTGTGCATGAGAGTGCATGGGAGTGTGTGCAACACAAACCACGTACCTGTTTGTGCAGCTGTACACTATTGATATTAGCCAATGTAAACCAAGGTCTTCGGGTAAACATCTCGATCGACACGGTTCACGCATGCCTTGGAAAAGTGAGTTTAGGAATAAAGCCATTACCCTACTTGGAGCATTTATTGACAGCCTCATGAGGACCCATGCACATGTGCACAAGAGGACCCATGCACATTGACACATGCAGCTTTTCATGGCAAATTTTTGAGCCTGGAAGTGGCAACCGGTTAAATCTTCAGTGCCAGCCTCACGAGGTCCATACACATACACCTAATGCAGCTCAAAAGTGATAGCCTTTTAAGCCTCAATGCCAGTCTCATGAGATCCATTCACATACACCTAATGCAGCTCTAAAGTGGCAGCCCAATGAGCCCTTGGTTACGGCCTCATGGAATTTATTCACATTCACATATTGCAGCCCTTAAGTGACAGCTTTTGAGCCCTTAATGACAGCCCTTTTAGCATTTAAAGGCAGCCTAAAATGACGGCCTTTAACAATTGCTTCATATCTTAATGACAGCCCTTGTAGCCTTTAAAGGCAGCCTTTAATGATGGCCTGTAACAATTGCTTCATATTTCAATGACAGCCCTTTTAGCAATAAAGGCAGCCTTTAATGACGGCCTTTAACAATTGCTTCATATTTTAACGACAGCCCTTGTAGCCTTTAAAGGCAGCCTCTAATGACGGCCTGTAACAATTGCTTCATATTTCAATGACAGCCCTTTTAGCAATAAAGGCAGCCTTTAATGACGGCCTTTAACAATTGCTTCATATTTTAACAACAGCCCTTATAGCCATTAAAGGCAGCCTATAATGACGGCCTTTAAGAACTGCTTTATACATACGCGTTACGTGTTACAATCCACTGAATTATGTAACATTGCCACTACCAGTTTTCTTTATTAGGAACGTGTTTGTCTGAGATATTCTTATCAGCCTCCAACAAGCCTTGAAAAGCACTTGACTCTTTCCATGGGTATGTAGAAGCCCTCTTCTCTGCTTACCCTGGAAAAGAGATGGGCTGTGAAGCGTACGGTCCAGTATCCCTTGCAATGTGCACTTTCTTATAGCTTGTCAAACCAGGAGAAACCACGTCAGCAGGCCATTATAAAAACAAGCTCAGGTCAGCACAAAGCTAGGGTCAGCACAAGCCTATACCTGAGCTGTAGAACCCAAAGTGCCAGTGTTGCTGTGCGCCTGGGATTATTATGCGGTGGTACTGTGGGACAGTGAACCTGCACAGCAGCAACCGTACACACGTGCAAACACATCAGCGCATAACAAAACAACCGCACACAAGGTTCATCCTTATGTCGTCAGCTTTTGAAAATTTGTCAGTGCAGTGTCACTGTTATGTTTCTACATATAGTGATAAAGAAATAAACCTTTGCATTCTTCATTGGTCAGCTTCGCTCACTAACAGTAATAAACCATTGCATTCTTGCGTGCAACTTCATCGATTAGCTTTGCCTAAGTAACAGCAATAAACCATTGCATTCTTGCATGCAACTTCACCGATCGGCTTTGCTCATTTACAGTAATAAATTATTGCATTCTTGCGTGCAACTTTATTGATCAGCTTTGCTCATTTATAGTAATAACACTTTGCATTCTTGTGTGCAACTCGAACCTTATACACGATTATATGCGCAGCCTTTTAGCGTGGAAGTGCAGCACAGCAACGTCTGACACACATCACAGCAACGCCTGACACGCAGCATAGTATTGAATAGTCAGTGTGTTCTTTTTATGGACTTCTGGCGTGCATGTGCTGCAGTGAAATGCCTGTAAAATGTTTTAATGCTGTCTCTAATGGGTTCTTTGGCTTGGAACGCAGTACAGCAGTGCCTGAAGCAGCAGTCGCATTATAAAAGGTCATGGCGCATTTGTTTTGCAATCCCCTGGTGAGCATATGTTACAGTGAGATGTCTGTTCATATTTGTTTTGTAATCCCCTGGTGATACTGGTATGAGCATATGCTACAGTGAAATGTCTGTGCGCATTTGTTTTGCAATCCCCTGGTGAGTACATGCTACAGTGAGATGTCTGTTTGCATTTGTTTTGCAATCCCCTGGTGAGCAAATGCTACAGGTAGATGTCTGTGCGCGTTTGTTTTGCAATCCCCTGGTGAGCAAATGCTACAGTGAGATGTCTGTGCGCGTTTGTTTTGCAATCCCCTGGTGAGTACATGCTACAGTGAGATGTCTGTTTGCATTTGTTTTGCAATCCCCTGGTGAGCAAATGCTACAGTGAGATGTCTGTTCGCATTTGTTTTGCAATCCCCTGGTGAGCAAATGCTACAGTGAGATGTCTGTACGTCTGTACAATGAACGCTGAATCCTTACATGTGGTCTTTTGGCATGGAGATGCGGTACAGCACAGCCCGCTCCTCCAAACCACACTCTAAGGGCAACATGAATGTCCAGAAGTTCCAGCCAGCCAAGTGCTCCGTGTGCACCGCATCTATGTCAAACTCTTGCTTCCTGGGCAGCAGGTGTAAGGAGGGGAATGGTGGTTATTCAACTTATACCATATGATTGCCGAGATACACCAAACCTTTTTGTGTTCATAGCACCCATGTCAAACTCTTGCTTCCTGGGCAGCAGGTGTAAGGAGGGGAATGGTGGTTATTCAACTTATACCATATGATTGCCGAGATACACCAAACCTTTTTGTGTTCATAGCACCCATGTCAAACTTTTGCTTCCTGAGCAGTAGGTATAAGGAGGAGAATGGTGGTTGTTCAATTCATACAATATGATTGCTGAGATACACCAAACCTTTTTGTGTTCATAGCATCCATGTCAAATTTTTGCTTCCTGAGCAGTAGGTATAAGGAGGAGAATGGTGGTTGTTCAATTCATTCAATATGATTGCTGAGATACACCAAACCTTTTTGTGTTCATAGCACCCATGTCAAACCTTTGCTTCCTGAGCAGTAGGTATAAGGAGGAGAATGGTGATTATTCAATTTATACCATATGATTGCCGAGATACACCAAACTCTGTGTGTATAGCACATATCACCTATGTTCAACCCTTGCTTTCTGGGAAGTAGGTGTGCGAGGGGATGGGCTTGGTGGTGATTCACCTGATCTCAAGTGTTTTTTGTTGTTCACTGAGCGTGGTGATTCACCTGATCTAAAGTGGTTTTGTTGTTCACTGGGAATAGTCATTCACCTGATCTCAAGTGGTTTTGTTGTTCACTGAGCGTGGTCATTCACCTGATCTCAAGTGGTTTTGTTGTTCACTGGGCATGGTCATTCACCTGATCTCAAGTGGTTTTGTCGTTCACTGGGCATGGTCATTCACCTGATCTCAAGTGGTTTTGTTGTTCACTGGGCATGGTCATTCACCTGATCTCAAGTGGTCATTCACCTGATCTCAAGTGGTTTTTGTTGTTCACTGAGCCCCTGTGTACATACGCCTACGTCAAACCCTTGCTTCCTTCCTGGCATAAGGTTTACACAGACAAGGCAAGTCGAGGGGTAGAAAAATATGCGGAGGTGACCTACGATTAGATCAACCTTCTTGCCCACACACCTACAGCACTTACCCCACAGCAATTTGTAAAGAAAGTGTGAGGAGCAAGCACCCATCTCTTGTTCACTTTGTAAAGAGAGTTTGAGGAGCAAGCACTCACCCCTTATCCACTTTGTAACAAGCATGTGAGGAGCAAGCACTCACCCCTTGCCCAATTGTAAAGAGGGTGTGAGAAGCAAGCACTCACCCCTTGCCCACTTCTAAAAAAAGGCGTGAGGAGCAAGCACTCACCTCTTATTGTCCTCACACAGCTTCAGCACAGGAGCGTTTTGGCCACACATCCTGCCTGCCCGTGATTGGTGCATCACGTACAGCACGCTGACCTCAAACAACTGCAGGGCTGGATGGTATCCTGCAAAGCGCAGGAAGGGCCTGCACGCACGTCCATGCATGCATGTTTGTGTGCACGCGTGTGTTTGTGTGTGCTAGGCAGGTGGTAAAAATGCGTATCCTATTAGGGCAGAGTGCGTAAATTCAGAATGCACGGATTTTACCTTGAACAGCTTTCAAAGCAGCACAACACATCAAGTCACAACATCACAACTCATAAACATTAATCTGCAAGCACACACATGAGGGGCTCGTCCAACCCATGCTGCCGTCACACACGGGGGGCGGTGCGGGTATACTGGGCACACACAATTACACACTGCACACACACACACACTGGGGGCGGTGCGGGTATACTGGGCACAGACAATTACACACTGCACACACACACTGGGGGCGGTGCGGGTATACTGGGCACACACAATTACACACTGCACACTGCACCCAAAAGGCAAGGTCACACACACCCTTGGAATGCTCCAGCTGGCTTACATTATCTTGAAAGGGAACGCACAGAAAAAGAGTGCAAAAACACAATGATCTCACCCCTTTCTGCCATCGCCAGTGGTGGTGGTGCGGTCCCTAGAAATACCCTAGCGAGAATACAACACTAAAACACACATGAAAACATGCAAGCACAGTGATCTCACCCCATTCTGCCTTCCCCTTGTGGCGGAATGAATGCACCGGGTGTAGCCAAGGGTATGGACACCAGGGGAGGTGGTAGGGGAGGCACTTCATGGGTGGAAGCAGCCGCAACAGCAGCAGGAGAGCCAGACGGCGGAACAAAATGTGGGTGCTGTTGCATGCGCACAGGGGCAAACATGCCTCCCATGTAGGCCTGAGTGTGTGTGTGTGTGTGTGTGTGTGTGTGTGTATGTGTGTGTGTGTGCGTTGCGTGTGAGCAGGCGTTGAGAAATCAGTGAGCGAAAGAGAAATTGATAACGGTAATTGTGAGCACTTAGTAGGGCACAACCACTCACTCGTATGCAATATACAATATACCATAAAAGTTTGCACCATTGCTTGAAGTTAAGGCGTGTGCACTTTTGAGGTGCATTTTTAGGGTTGGCCAGAACCGTATGTATACACCGTATATGACCGTATGTTTGGTGATTTCCCTGCCAAACATACTGTATAAACATCGTATATGAAGGGTTCTGGCCGACCCTACGTACTTCACATGCAGCTGCATTTGCTTACGAGCACCGTCATGGAGTCCTAGTACTCTGACCACAACTATTTTCCGTCAAAAGAGAAAGGCAATAACAGAACGCCAAATAACACGTGAGGCTGGCCAGAAGCCGCCTTCGTTCGGACCAAAAGCTCAAATACGGTGCTTTTAGCATGGAAGTCTCAAACACGATGTCTTACATGGGGTATCTTGGTACGCATATGGGCATATGTGCACTCATATCCGGTCAGCCCAACGAGAATATGTAGGGTTGGCCAGAACCATATATATATACGGTGTATGTACGGTAATTTTGGCAGGGAAATCATCAAATATACGGTCATATACGGTGTATATATACGGTTCTGGCCAACCCTAAGAATATGCTTATCAATTTGATCTCTTACTGAAGTGCTTAATGGTGTCTGCCACAAAAAAGCTTTTTGGCAATGAACTCTCTTTATAAGAAAAAGGAAACAAACTGTGCCACTGAGCGTGCCCATGGACTCACTTGATCAGGTGTGATGTCAGCCACAAAGGGGTCCACACGCTGGGTCATGTGGGGCCCTGTGTGTGATTGTGTGTGAATGTGTGTGTCGGGGTGTGTGTGCATGTGTACGTGTGGGTGTATGTGTGTGTTCATGTGTGTGCATGTGTATGGGTGTGCGTGTGCGTTGGGCAAGCAGTTCTTTGCGGCGGGGAAAGGGCTGGGAGGTGGCCATCATTTTGGTCATGATTTCTAGGGTTTGAAGCATGGCAAGACTCATCACTGATCCTGACCTTGTGCACAACCCTGCCTGTGTGCAAAACACATTCCCTTACCTGGAGTGACTTTGAGAGGGCTCCTTGCTCCACACCTCCCGCCTGAATGGGCCACAACGGGGGGCTGCAGCATGTGTGCATATGTGCACGTGTGTGTGTGCGCGTGTGTGTGTGTGCGTGTATCCGTGCATAAAAGACTGTGGGTTCAATCAGACGAGTGCAAAGATGGCCAATCTCAAGCACGTTTAGCCCCACTAACACAAACCTGCTGCTGCTGCTGTTGTTGTTGCTGCAGATGTTCCTGCTGCTGCTGCATCTCGTGTGCTACCTATTGTAGGCAGGCAGGCAGGCAGGGGCGTTTGTGTTGACTTCTTGAAATGTAATGTACATACAGCAAAAGACACGTGTATGTGCGTTTAAGAAAGCATGCGTGTATCTTGGTGTATGCGTAGAAGGCAGGTATGCGATCATAGTTGAGCTTTTCAAGAGCAAATGAGCTCAAGCTAGTACTAGCTTACTTCTGCTCACCTGCTGTTGTTGCCGCTGCCTCTCTTGCTCTTCCATTGCTGCCTGCTGCTGCAACTGGTGATGATCTGGACTGTGTGGCTGGAAATGCTGCTGCTGCAGCTGCTGCTGGAGCTGCTCGATGGGAAGGGGGTCAGTCTCGGGGATTGAGGCGAGCGAAGGTTGCCTGCATGTGTGCACGTGGCATGAATTAAACCCAGCCTGTGTTTTTCTCGATTGATATAGCGCAAAAGGCCTTATTCAGAAGTTACCTGTGTGTATGAACTCGGGCACGAACGCTTTCTTAACTAGTAATTAGTAATGCAGATGTGCTTTTGCGTACGCACATGGTATACCGCCAAAATTGGCTGCATGCAGCATTAACTATCTGTCAAGCCAATGCAGACTGCAATGATGAAGCTTATAAGATGGCATGCTTCAATCACACATCTTCACATCTTACAGAACGTTGCTGAGCAGCGGGCGTGGTGAAAATATTCATTAGGGGTTGGTCAATGATGCACCATCATTTGAGTTGACCGCCCACTTTGTTTTGTACACTCTGCTAGACCTCAGATGATTGCGTACGAGTCACGTGTATGACGGTTGACAGATGACTAGGGTTGGCCAGAACCATACATTTAAAGGTATATACGGTGTACATACGGTAATTTTAGCAGGGAAATCACCATACATACGGTCATATACGGTGTGCATATACGGTTCTGGCCAACCCTACGTATGACGTGTTCAGCCGTGAAGGATGGAGCAAGAGCGCACCTGCTATGCCGCCTGAACAAAGGCTGCTGCTGCTGCTGCTGCTCAGACTGTGGCTGTTGTTGCTGCTGATGTTCTTCTTCTGTGCTCTGCTGCAACGGAGCCTCCAGAGGTCGCCTTTTGGCAGTGAACATTCGCGCCAATAAGCCTGGCGTTTCTTTCTCTTCCTGCTCATTAGGACCTGGAGGCACAGGTCCTGGAGGTACAGGACCTGGAGGTAGAGAATCCGGAACGGCAGGTGACAGCTGCGGCAGCGGCAGGTCACCAGGTAGCACACCAGCAGGTGCAGTTTGATGCGACAGACCAGCAGCAGTTTGATGCGGTAGACTAGCTGGTTGCGCCTCCGGTTGAGTCAAGACTGGCTGTTCGTCAACAGGTATGGGAGGGTTGTGACTCCCTGCAGGCTGAGCCATGGGCTGCTGCCCATTCTCCACAGTTGGCGGGAACTGTTGCTCCTGCCCCTGGTCTTGCAGATGCGGGCCGTCCTGCTGCTGGCTCAACGGAGGTCTTCTTTTCTTGGTGGAGAAAATGCGCTTCAACAGGGAAGGCTGCTCCTGCTGCTGCTGCGGTTCTCCCTGCTGGAGTGGATCTACCTGCTGCATCTGGTGTGGGACTTGTTGCTGGGCAAGGGAGTCCATCCCTTGCTGCTGCGCCCACTGTGCCTGCTGCTGCTGCTGCTGCTGCTGCTGCTGCCAATGTTGCTGCTGCTGCCATTGCTGCTCCTGCTGTTGCTGCATGGGGTCCAATGACCGATTTGCCTTTGGTCAACGCACTTTTCTCTGTTTTACACAAGGGTATCATTCCAGTTCATTTGAATTGGTTTACCTAAAAAATATAGAAGGCAACTAGCGACGGTCAAACGTCGAGCTGGAAAGTTGACTCATATTTAGGACCAGTGTTCTTTAAATTAATTAAATCTACCTTCGCGGTTTTTGTTTAAACAAAAGAGCAAATCGATTCTAAACGCAGGATGCCACGCGTACCTCGATTTCCACGGTTTATAAATGTTGAAACATAAATCTCGAAGACATAGAAAGTCTGAGCTGTGGAGTTCACCCATGCTCTGGAAATTCTTAAAATGCTTGTGTGGAAATGTGACTGGCACCCTGTTCAGGATGAGGAACACGTTTTGCTGGACTGTCCGCATGAAAATTTTGTCAGCCTTCACACACAGCACTAGCTTGTCTTCCCACCTCAGTATGAGGATAGCCTAACTTGCTTGAGGACCAAATATTTGAAACAACCAGGTCTGTATTGTCTCTCTTGTGGCTGAGTGCCTATTCCTTTTCCTTCCTTTTTCTAGCGCTTTTTTGATTTGATTACAGAATTTCCATAAGCTTCCGCTCAGATGCCCCCCAGAGGCAGATATAGCGAACCTTACCTTACCTCAGCCATATGGAAATTTGATTTCCAAGAGGGTTCCAAAACAGGACTTTTGCTTCTACATAGCTGGTGGAATAACTGCGTCCCCCAAGAATGCTTTTCACCCATACTCCTCTGATTCCGGCCAATTTACGCGTGGATATTTGTTTAACCGTTCTGAAAATACAGCATAATTCTATGACGGCACGCTGCCAAGCTTGAACTCTGATTGTAGCTGCTTAATAAATGCAGTGACTTTAAAAAAAGCTCTTGAGAGTGGGAATGACATGAGAGTCCGACGTTAGCAGTATATTCAAAGTAATGGAGGCCCAAACTGTGCAAGGATGGCAAATCACTTGACTTTGCCGTCTTATTGGTGCTCTGTCTTCTGTCTTTTTGCTCCAACCTTCTCTTGTGCAGCTTGGAAGTCCGACCTACAAGCAAATCAGGAGGCAAACACAAGGAAAGTATTATTGTAAGCTGTATGTAGGCCATTTAAATCAAAATTTATCCTGAAAACATGTCGTAAATAGTACAGCCCAATATAAAATTGAAAAGACAAGCCTGCGCCACTTTTTAAGCAGCATTGAACCAAGTTGTGCTGCAAATCAGACTGGGTTGCAAATCCACTGCCTTCTTCCACTCACTCTAATTGCCCGTTCAATCTCAACATTGGCAGCCATGTAAAGTCTTTGAGGGTGGTCAGCGTGCGGTCAACCTCTGCCTTCACCTGTCAACGTATACAGACATTGCTTCAGCATTGAACTTCCAATGTTGAGAGTGCAGCCGTTCCATGTTGAATGTGCAGCCGTTCCATGTTGAATGTGCAGCCGTTCCAAAGTTTGTAAGAACACAAACCAAGCGTTGGAACCCTTAACAAAGGCACGCAGTGGAAGTAAGAGCGGAATTTCAAGAGACCAGGTAAGTCATGTAATTACTAGGCACCGAGACGGGGCTCACCTTCTCATGCACTTCGTCCTTGTCAAGGTCGGTATCAATGCTGGTCCACACAGGGGTCTTTTGCTCTTCAAACATTTCAGCAACCTGAGCAGAGGCGGTGCGTATCGTTAGCATGTGCGAAAGCTTGTAGCTTTGTGCACGTCTGCACATGCTTTTGTATAAGTAACGGTGCTCAGAGCAGTTATGGTATTTAAGCCTTATAGGCTTAAATGCTACGACATGTATAGCGTGCGCCATATTCTCAAAACTGATCCCTTATACGCTTTAAATTCTGATTTGCAGTGAATCAGAAGGAGGGAGCAGCGTTAGCAATGCTAACGTAGCATGCTAGAACCAGATAGTTGGAAATTGGAGATTTATTTGAAAGACCACAACCAATGCTTTTAAAGATCCTTCCTTCATCAAATTAGCATTCCCTGGAAAGGAACTATGTGAATTAACAACATAACACACCTTTTCTTGAAATTCAGGTGTCTCGTAACGCTCATCTCCAAAGCCGCCACGCTCTTTGGCCGCTTCAGGAGACACCTGAAAGCAATACACAAGGAAGGAAGCACGCCTAAAACTTCATGCTGCATAATTTGTATAATAGAGGAGTGTGCGAACATCGCGGCGTGTTGTATGGTGACTGAAAGCTTGTGAAGCCTAAATAATTCAAGTTGCACAAACATGATATAATGATGAGGTGAGTTTCCTTCCTCTTCAACACACCATCACAGCATTGTAGAGGAGTACTCACGAATTGGACATATCTAGAAATTCTGCAAGTGCTACAAGATGCCTTTGGTTTGTGCTCGGAGCATGAACCAGGTGCTTGAAACAACATGGTAAAGGAAAAACATGGGAAAGGAAAATTTGGTAACGGGAAATATTTTAATCCTGATCCTGAGCTCAAATCAGTTGCAATACTGTACTGCGCTTGGTTGTTTTGCGAATAAAAACATAATTATCCATGCCCCTCACAATAAGTCAGGCCGAAGATTTTGTTTTTTTGGACCTTGCAAAACTTCGACTTTCCAGCGGGGACGATTCTGGGCTCTGCACAGGACCCCCATTGTTTTCAGGGGCAACCACCATCGTTACGGCCGAGTTGAAGCCTGAGAAGCGGACGTGGTTCCGCCTTGGGAGCTCCTGAGGCAGACATTGCCAGTGAGCAAGCTAGCAAGCAACCCTGCTGCTGACCAGCAAGGATCTTTCCTGCTCCATTTGGACTTTGGGCAGACCCATGCTCAGCCACCTATGGGGGTTCAAGCTTCTCCAGGGGAGAAGCAGTAGGGCAGAGCTGCTGCTGTCTCAGGTGCAAGTCCTGGAGCACGGTGTGCTTGCATGCACCAGACAGTCATCCTCCAACACAAGCAGCAGAAGCAGAAGCTCCAGAGGCAGAAGGGAGAAGAGGGAAGCCGAGTGACACCCAAAACAATCGCAAAAAATCACAATTCTTCCTAGATTTTGAAGGTCCTCGCAAAGCTAATTGCTCGCAAATTAATTATTATAATTCTTTGGGCACCTCGCAAAAAGTAGACCTCGCCATACTAAAAGCGCAGTACGGTACTCACTAAGTGTCGCTGATATCTTCCGTTATATGCACAACCAGGCACACACCTGGAGGTACAGCACTAGATCCGGGGCAGGCAAGCTCTGATCAGGTGCTTTGCACCACTGCAGATTTGGCAACACAACACAGGTTAAATCGTTAGTGAAGTAGACTCAATAGAGTCATACACTGAGCACATGCTTCAACATGGATGCTTCTAGCTCCGCCCTTAATCCTTCAAAATCGATATGCAATTCAGAGAGGAAGTTATTACGCAATTAATCAGGCAGCTGCAAAGAATGCTTTCATGCAGTTCACAATAGCATACTATCATACTGGATGGGAATGGCCTATTAGTGGAAAAAGCCGGCACAACATCGCTGGGCGCACCTCCAGGCTCATGGTGTCTTTCCCCTTGGCTGAACTGTACGCAATGCCACTGTACGCGTAGCGGTCCACCACCAATGTGATGCCAGCTGCTAGCTTGTCGAGCAAGGACTGCCTGCACGGAGTTGAAGCACACATTCAATTTAGCAGAAAAAAAGAGCAAACGGAGCTTCAGCAAGCTTCAGACCCCATTGTGCATCACGTCACCCGTCGATCTGGACATTCAAATTTGCCTAGTGGGAGAAGGACAATCTTGATTCCTATGTCATGCTCCTAGCAATTCCCAGCAGTAATGCTGTTTTAGTACACAAAAACAAATCCTGCATTCTGCATACACATTGCATTCTGCATACACATGCACCAGCATGGCGCACCTCTTCTCCCATCGGTTTTGCACAAACAACAGGTGCACCTCCTCGTCTGTCATCTCCAACTCCTTTGACAGGTACTTGTTGATACGCTTGCCGGACTCAGTTTCACGGTCGGGGAAGCGCCACAACTCTGCTGCCAACTACGATTAAGTGAAAGGTAGGGCGACTTTGACCGAGTAATGACAGGCGAACGGTCAAAACTCACGTGAAGACGCACCCAAATGCGGGCCTGTATACACATACTTGCAAAGTGGTTTGACCGGATGCAAAGGCACTACAAACTCACATCACGCTTCTTCAGGTGCTCCATGAGCTTGTTGCACTGGGTAGTCTTGCCACACTTGTCTACGCCCTCAAACACGATGAAGGCACCTGCAGTTGGCGACGCGAATGACAGTGAGTCCCTCTCATGCAACAGACGCATGCTTTGCGCGCGCAGTGTGCTTCATAGCCTAACAGTTGCGCCTAAGGAGACGCGCACTCCCTGGCCGACCTGGCCCACCAAGTGCGCAGATTTGTCGTGCCATTCAAATGCTTGCACACGTGGCCCTTGGGTTGCTGCCTGGAGCCTGCTGGGGCCCCCAGGTCTTCAACAACTGCTTATGTACCTCTGGGGGGGCTCTTCTCCTCCGTCGAAGTAGAGGCCTTGGCCATAGCAGTAAGGGCAGCCATCGCCTCCTCAGCCATGCTGTGTTTGTTTCTGGCGATGGAGATGCTGTTTTTCGCTCGGTTTAGATATGGGACTGCGGTCCAACGGGCTGACCTCAACAGACCCCCTGAGCTGATGGAATTGATTTTGGTGTATTGCTGCAAGAAAGAGAAATGGAGACGAATTATATTGTTACATGCCCAAAGAATTCCCGACGGGTTGACCACTGTAATATCAAATATGTTGCACTGGTCTTAAGGCGAGAACACGCACAATTTAGTCAAGTAGGGAGGTGGGTGAAACAAACAGTGTAAACTTTTCACACACACACACACACACACACACACACACACACACACACACACACG
>Ga0307942_1000565_pt1 | contig 26339 bp, 32 predicted proteins | sample OrgLakmetagen175_FD_201846 | JGI IMG/M metagenome (GOLD analysis project Ga0307942, IMG submission 201846) | Saline water microbial communities from Organic Lake, Antarctica - #175 | ecosystem: Environmental > Aquatic > Non-marine Saline and Alkaline > Saline | place: Antarctica: Organic Lake... | reverse complement strand
GAGGGAGGGAGAGGGAGAGAGAGAGAGAGAGAGAGAGAGAGAGAGAGAGAGAGAGCAAGAAAAGGAGATGAGAATCAAAATTGCCATGGGGACGAACGTTTCTAGCACACGATTAGTCGGACACAATTATTTGTAAGCACAATTATTTGTAAGCGGTCTGTCTGTAAGCGGTCTTTCTGTAAGCGGCCGCTGTAAGCGGAGGTGATAGGGAAAATCCCTTACCCAGGATCATAAAGGCCCTTCCCCATGACCACCACACAGGCTCCAGGGTGAGCTCCGATGATGGCCTCAAGGCGGCGGACGTGCTGCGCCTGCATTGAACACTCTAGACTCACTTCTGGTCTCGTAGCCGTCCAGATCAATTGCAGCACAAGTGGTCACAATGTTTTGTTTCCAGGTTGTGCGGTCCTCAAGGGACACAGGGGGAGGGGTCGTGCGTCCCTTGAGGACCGCACAACATAGATTGTGGTCATTTGACTGCAAGGATGGAGCAAAAAGGGAGCCTGTGTGAAGGGAGCAAGTTAAACAACGCATCGTGCACTGCAATTCACGATGCTGTGCACTACGATTCACGATGCGTGCACCAATAAAGGCAACTTATGAGCTTCTTGTGTGCGCTTCACTGCCTCCCTCGTGTACGACTGTGCACGTCCTAACAATGGGGAAGGGAAGAGGGTGCATGCATCGTGATTCACGCGGACTGCCGATGATGACGAATAGATCTACTTCCCTGAGCCCCGGGCTCACTTCCAGTTTCCCTGAGCCCCGGGCTCACTTCCAGTGGCGTCCAATGTCAACAGGCTCACCTTGCAGTAGTGTGGTGTGTTAGACGACTCCAGACAGAGCAGACTTGTAGTAGGGGAGCAGGAGAGCTGTGGAACTCCCAACGTCGATGTGCTGTGGCGCAAAAAAAAGGAATCACTGGCACAAAATCGAAGAACTTATGTGATTCGATTATCTTGGAACTCTTGGACTGAACGAAGAATTTTCCTGACGAGATCTCTCACACAAATTATGACAGAATATATGAAGAATATATTTTCTAATTAATTATTTAGTTATGCCAGCTTGCGCCGCTACAAAACTCTTAAATAGTAAATTGATAAATCAGATCGTTTAAACTTCATAAACATGATGCCGGTGAGGAGTGACAGGTTTTTTAAGGCCCTGCAGGTGCCCCGTATCATGCTGTCAGATGAGTCCAATCGGTTTACGTTTGTCAAGATTAAAATGAATTGGGGCGGCCCCATTTGTGTGTAACAGCTTTGAGAACGTTTGTAAAGGAACTTACACCCACAGAGTGTAGCATTCAGGTTCGCTTCTACTACTGTTTACAAAGCACTCTGCCTTTTGAAGGCAACGATTGAAAAACTCATTTCTATGTACAGACATGCACTTCCAGTACAAATCGAAACCGCTCAAATATCATCAATCATAATAATCTTATTAAATGGGTATTCGAGAATCGATTACAAAACAATAAGAGTTTGCTGTCAGGGCATTTACTGGTAATCTAGCAAACACACGCACAATTAAAACAATTTAATCGTGGAGACAATTGAGGAACGCACTCGAAGCAGGGGCAAAGAGACCTGTAAATTTAAGCGTGCAAAGGTTAGCCTGTGCAGCGTGTGTCGAGGCGTGCTGCGTGGGTCAGGAGGCACACAGCTCATGTCCCTGAATGAGTAACGCACCACTGTCTGCTACAGCAAGGGAGGACCTTTTGGCAATCCATCAACAACAGCATGGACAAATAGCTGAGCAAGGCTTCCTACTGCGCAGTAACCTTTTCCAGGACCGCCCAAAACTGCAGAATCCACTGTTTAATTGCTGCATGAGGGGAGATCGCCTTGTGCTTGTACTTTCTAGACCTCCATATTAATCCAAGGCTGCATGTGTAAAAATGGTTGCCTTTGTCTGAGATACCATTTTGGATATTACAAGAGTACCCATAACGATACAGTGTGTTATCATTGCCAGGAGAATGTCATAGCTAGTCGCCCGTAATCTCATGCACCTTGTGCTTCTCCTTGCACTTGATTGTAGGGTTTGGAGGTTGGAGAGACCAATCGTGCCTCTGTCCAAGCTGTGATATCTGCAATCTACTAGTTAAAGTATAGTTTGCAGTTGTTCAGTTGAGGATCTTATAAGCACGAGCTGTCTTTTAAATTTCTATAATACTTTTTCCACACCCTAGAAAGACATGTCACATGCTGCCTTATATACGTACATTATGACCAAAAGAGATGCTCAAAGAGTCTTTAGAAGTCAGGACGATAGCAGAAACAAGTGAGTCAGAACATCACGGCAGATAGTCAGAATGTGGTGGTATTTGGTATTTATATTGAAGGGTTTTGCTAACGAGTCAAAGAAACACACGATTGTTTTTAATGGCCTGCAAGGGGAGGGAATGCTGCTGGGTGTGCTCAATCACATTAGCATGGCTCTCACCACCATTAAATTTCTGCTGCTGCTGGGATTGCTGCTGCAAGGATCATTTCAGCGGGCAATAAACCTGCACCAAAAGGGAGTAGTCTTTGTCCCGGACTCTATTGGAAATATAGAAATGGCGACTCCTGTTCAAATGAGTACCCTGCGTTTTAATTAAAGCTGCTCCCAGTTTTGAGCTCTTATTCGTGTCCTGCGCACCTCCCTGCTGCCATTCAGTCCACCAGTCACTCAAACACAAAAAGTCTTTAATCTTTAGTTTGTATGGACTGCACATCTTGCAGAAATGGATGAAGAGTAGTGCTGGGGAGAAGCGCAACGGGAGGCCCTTGTGTTTTAGTCTAAAAGGCGAGAGGGAAGTTTTGCGGCTTCCAAACACGATTTATTTTGCAAGCAGTTTTGACATCGGATTAATGGAGAGCAGGTATCTAACTCGGTGTGTGAGAAAGCCGTTTGGTGCCAGTCAGGAAGCGCCAGCAAATACAGATGAAAATGAGCAACAGCAAAAAAGTTGGTAAACTATGCATGCAGCGAAAATCACTCCCCACGTTCATAAAGGACAAGTAGCCGTATTGGCACTATGCACCGCAGCACCAGCCACAGAAGCAAAAAAAGTAAGGAATGGATGCTGCACGTAGTGTACACACCAACATGGCTGGATTACGAACGGATGCCTTGTTTCCTCACCCCCCACTGCATGCATACACACAACAAACAATACACACACATACACACACACATACACACAACACACACAGCACACATATGCTACACACACAGACGTACAGACACACTCACACACACATATATACCTAAACACATATACAAGCAAACGCACCCACGCACGCAGGGAAGAGCTGATCTGCTGGGGTGAAAAAATGGCAATTTAGTAGTAAAACCAGCCAAAACAGCACAAACAAATTCTGAGGGTCAAAAACATGGAATAATATGCGTGCTACACGTCCATCGGGGCTGTGTGGGTGTGAATAAACATCGTGCTGTGCGTGCTGCAAATTGAGCAAATCGTCAAAAACTCACAGGCCAAATGGAGCAAAACGGACGCTTTGTGTGTTCCTGGGAGTCGTAGGGAGTCGTTCAACAATCAAATACAACATTTCACTAAGCGGGGCTGGAATAGGTCAGCAATACTTGTTCAAAAGAGGCAGCTATTAATATCAGCTATGGTCTTCTCATGCGTGCCTCATCAATGCTCAATTCGCTTCAGGTCGGGACTCCCCCCCTGTCCTGGATTACGGCGGGATTGAACACGCAAGTAGGCACGAAATAAAACGGCAACTTCCTGCGTCACAGGTGGTGAAAAGGTGCAACGTTACTAGCGGGAGGCGTACTACACAGAACTTGGATGCAATGCAGGTGAAAACAGCGTCGGCAACATAATTTTTAGTGTGATGTTCTGCCTCTTACATTGTAAGCAACAGTTATTGTAAGTTGATGTTCTGCCTCATAAAAGGAATTTGGTCAGTATGATGTGTTGCCTCTTACATTGTCAGCTACTAACAGTGTTCTAGCAAATTGGCTTACTTTCATTGGAATTTGGAAGCAACACGAAGGATCTTACATTGTCAGCTACTAATAGTGTTCTAGCAAATTAACCTAGTTATTAATTGCTGGTGGCACACAAAGAATGGCATGATGCAGACTAGGTTATTTTGCTGCAAATCAACAGGTGCAAACTACTGTCTGACCAAATATTATCTAGCTGAACACACACACTGGCCTATAAGTAATGTGCAATTCAGCATCAAGGTGGTGTTATATACACGTGCGTGCCCTGGCTTTGTGAGCAAAGTGGAGGCTTTGTAGGCATTATGTTCAACCTTAGCTTAGCAACGAGAAACAAGTGGGGTGATCGTTTCGGGCCGTTCAACAAAAGCATCGAATACAGAATCTGCAAAAGATTTGCTTCAGACTTCAGCTACAGAAGCATGACTGCAACATCCCAGAAAGGTCAAATGAGAGGCTAGGCAGCATAAGACACGAAGATCTGCATCAAGCATATGAGCATCATTATTATGATTAAAAAAACACAGCCTGAAGAAGGCATACTCAAACTTGCAAATTTAAGTTTCGTGGTTTTGCCTTTTGCAAGCGGAACTCGTCATACATGTCTTGAAGCCTTTTGAACACATATTGTACAACTCACACGTAGGGTTGGCCAGAGCCATATATATACGGTGCATCTACGGTGTTTTTGGCAGGAAAATCACCAAAATTACGGTCATATACAGTGCATACATACGGTTTTGGCCAACTCTACGTGTGGCCACGACTCACACGACTCACCAGTACTTGTTTTTGACTCCTTTCCACACATCCTCATTGATTGCCTCCTCTATGGCCACCTGGGAATCCAATCGGAAAATGTGGCCGAGGATGTTACCATCACATGTGGTTGATGAAGGCAGTGCATTGTTTTGCATACCGATTACAATGTGGTTGATGAAGGCCGTGCATTGTTTTGCATATCGATTATAATGTGGTTGATGAAGGCAGTGCGTTGTTGTGCATATCGATTACAATGTGGTTGATGAAGGCCGTGCATTGTTTTGCATATTGATTACAATGTAGTTGATGAAGGCCGTGCATTGTTTTGCATATCGATTACAATGTGGTTGATGAAGGCCGTGCATTGTTTTGCATATCGATTACAATGTGGTTGATGAAGGCCGTGCATTGTTTTGCATATTGATTACAATGTGGTTGATGAAGGCCGTGCATTGTTTTGCATATCGATTACAATGTGGTTGATGAAGGCCGTGCATTGTTTTGCATATCGATTACAATGTGGTTGATGAAGGCCGTGCATTGTTTTGCATATCGATTACAATGTGGTTGATGAAGGCCGTGCGTTGTTTTGCATATCGATTATAATGTGGTTGATGAAGGCAGTGCGTTGTTTTGCATACCGATTACAATGTGGTTGATGAAGGCCGTGCATTGTTTTGCATCAAATACAATATTTAAACCTCTACCCACGTTACGTCTGTGACTCGTAATGACAAGCGATGGTAACACGCACACATACATACACACACAATTGCTGTACCATGCACATCAAGGGATTAAGGGCACACACCCCCACGTACGTGCTCAAAATACACATCATATAAATGTGCACCCCCCACATACGTGCTCAAAACACACATTATATAAATGTTTTACGCGCACACATACCCGCTCGTAACTTGTTGTCAGGCCCAACTCCTGCAACTCCAGCTGCGCGACACGCCCCTCAACTGCGTCAAAATAAAAATGGTCATGCAGTGTGGAGCGTGGGGGCACATAGGGTGGAAGAGATCCAAGTACAAGGCAGTTGTTTAGGGGGATTACAAATATGCAAGGCAGTTGTTTAGGGGGATTACAAAAGTACAAGGCAGTTGTTAAGGGGGATTACAAAAGCGCAAGGCAGTTGTTTTGGGGGATTACAAAAGTACAAGGCAGTTGTTTAAGGGGATTACAAAAGTACAAAGGAGTTGTTTAGGGGGATTACAAAAGTGCAAGGCAGCTCTTTAGGGGGACTACAAAAGTGCAGCCACCAACACTCTAGCAACTGAACTCCCTGCTGTGCATTCCATCCAGCCTCTGATACGCAAAACACTTATCACACGACATACTTGAGAACTCCTCCTTTTTATACCAGTTGAGGAGCGATTGTTGCTGCACAACATCCATTTCTAAAAGATTTGTTGGAGCGGTAAGACAGGACCAATTGCTTTTTATGAGCAGGCTAGCAGTCGCACTTCTTGACTGAAGGCCTTTTTTGTAAACCTTTTTAACCTTGCAAGCCTTGTAAGACAAGCCAATGCCTTACGTGCACCAGCCCCTCTAATCCTGGTCAAGGCAGCTTGCAGATACATCCATAGGTTTTGTCTCGAGCAGAGAAATCTGGGACTGGTGCTGGACTGCGGTGCGCATGAAATGCACCCAGCTTTTACCATACCTGTGTGGAAGAAGATGTTGTCTGGAGCCAAGCCCATAAAGAAGCTGTACACTCCTCCTGCACGTAAGTAGCCCATGGGTAAGCACAAGTACATTAAACTGTACACAATAATGGACACGCAGCTTATTGATGAGACCATGATGTGGGCACAAACCACAGTAAGCTTATTAATGAGCCCATGAGGTTGGCATCAGCTTATTATTGAGCCCATGAGGTTGGCATCAGCTTATTAATGAGCCCATGAGGTTGGCATGACCCATATTATTATGGTGCACGTGTGTCTGTACACAAAATTAGACACACAGCTTATTAATGAGCCCATGAGGTTGGCACAAAATATATTACTATGGTGCACGTGTGTATGTGAGATCATTTTAGCGGGGATCCTCCAAAAGTTGGTCCATCAGGTAGGGTACATACGATCATACGATCTTAAGTCCATTGTACACATAACCGTACACATAACCAACAAGCCTCGACACGTTTTCGCGCACGTAGACGAATAATGGTTGTAAGCACACTAACTTGACAGCCATGCCTTGTCTGATGCTGCCGAGACAATGGCTGAGAACAAGTTGTGAGCTTGCACCAGTGCCTAGATAAAAACAAGGATTGAGAGGATACAATAAAATTCACGACTTGTAGGTGTATGCGAGGAAATATCTTGATCTTTCAATCGCCCTTACGGGCTCAGCAGCTTCAGAAACGTTTTTGGCTTTTGAGCTAAAAGGAAAGGCAGGGTTCTCACAGGTGCACGTGTGTGTATGTGTGTGTGTGTGTGTTGTGTGTGCATGTGTGTGTGTGTGTGTGTGTGTGACACACAAACAAACGTGAGGACACCGTTTGAAGATTGCAAAGTCTGTGCCTACACTTTATACATAGGCACACTATCCACTAGAATTGTACATCACAATATCTCAATATACATGAGTCATGTAAACATGACTATATGTTCAAACACTATCCTGACAAAACCACAGTGTACACCCCCCGCCAAAAAAAGGGTTATGACCAACCCTTAGTAAATTGGCGCTCAAGGACAATCGTATGATGTGAATAAGATGGTCAAGCGCAAACAACTTGACAGAAATTGATGGTACAACACAAAATGCTAAAATTGTTGTCAATCTCCTGGTTCCAATGCAAACCTTCACAGATAACGCTTCTGTCAGGGACCAGGCGAAGGGCTCTGCTGTCAATATCTTGATCCCAAACACAAGTTTTGTTTGGGCTATGCTATGGATGAGGTTTACAGTTCTGCAGTGGCATATGTTCCTTGAACGATGCCGGGGTGTTGTTTCAGTTCACAATTTCTGTATTCATTCGGGCTTGCAGTGGTGTTGTAGGCAAAGATTTTATACCCCAACCACAAGTATGAACAGTGTTGCAGTACTCTCTCTCTCTCTCTCTCTCTCTCTCTCTCTCTCTCTCTTTCTCTCTCTCTCTCTTTCCCTCTCACTCACCACAAGACAGAGGCAATGCAACTAACTGTTCAAATTTGCTCACCAGGTTTGAGCAAGTGAGGTAGGTGCTCATGGAAGCTCGCCATCTCTCCATAGTACTCTCCATACCTGCAATTTTTGAATGCATGTACAACAATGTTGCATGCGTATACAGTGTACGTGCAACACACAAGTGACTAAAGTACTTGCATCCAACGTGTGTATACGTGAGCAAATGTTGAATGCGTATACAATGAAAGCAGGCGCCGACAAATGCCATCCAGTAAATCACAGTTTGGTTCAGAGTTAGGCAATGTGCCGTCAAAGCAAACATGAACATATGCACGCACACTCACGCAAACACACCAGCACTACACACACACACACACATGCACATACACACACGTACGTGTCAAAGAAGATGCCGTCAAATTTCTTATTGTCCAGAGTGTTCAAAACGTCCTGCCACCGTCCAAATAGCAGGTTTGCCTTTTTGTCCCACCCCTGAGCCACGGCATGCTTGTACACATCAGGATGGGCTTCTATGATGGTATGGCTGCGTGGGTTGTGGCTCTGCGCGCATGCATGCGTTTAAGTATGCATTCTGTGAGTGTAGTTAGAGGTACACTTCCTAAGATCACACACAGCCACACCGTTGGTTGATTTGTGTGTGCATTTGAGTATGCCTTCGAGGTGATTTGTCAGGACCTCATTTACCTACCTAGAAGCTATCTGGCTTAGAGGCCACTCTCTCTCTCTCTCTCTCTCTCTCTCTCTCTCTCTCTCTCTGCTTTATTCGTCCCTCTTCCCCCTCACTGTGTCCTTAAAGCAATGAGACAAAGCACCGACGCCCCTTCCCACTTCAACTAGCAATAAGAGCCCGCCAAGGCACCAGTCTGCGTAAGAATTGCGCCAGCACAAACAAGTGAGCCAAGTCAGAGGATGCTAGGCCGAGCCTTGAGCTTAGTAGATATAGAGACCAGGAGAAAATACATTTCCATGTGAGGAGGAAGTCACAGGCTGGTAGCGATAAAACCGCCAGCATGGTGAAGGAAACACCAGGAGCAATACGTCTGCAGTACTATTTAACTGCCAGGTGTTGCGCTGGGAATTGAGCTGCGGCACAGACACCGGTCACCCTTTTCTCACTCAAACAATAACTCACTCGTCACACTCTCAGCTGCAACAGCCTATTTTGATCTCGCAGAAAACATGCTAGCATGAGTGTGGCGATGACCTCAAGCACGTTGCGTGTTGCGTGCGGTTGGTTGGAAGGGACATGTGTAGGGTTGGCCGGAACCGTAAATATACACCGTATATGACTTTGTATTTGGTGATTTCCCTGCCAAAAGTATCGTACATACACCGTGTATATATAGTTCTGGCCAGTCCTAGGCATGTGCCTAACCTTGTTTTTTGTTCTACGTTTTTGTGCTAGGCTCCATACATTATGTACCCACAAAGGACACCATACAATATGTACCCACAAAGGGCACCATACATTATGTACCCACAAAGGACACCTGCATCCCCTTCCGGACACCCCTGCCGCATGCCCGTGAAAAAACACCGCTGACCCACCTACAACCCTGCCTCCACAAACACTGACGTGCATTCCTACAACGTTATATGCACCCTCCTCCTACAGCGTTATATGCACCCTCCTCCTACAACGTTATATGCACCCTCCTCCTACAGCGTTATATGCACCCGCCTCCTACAACGTTGTATGCACCCTCCTCCTACAAGGTTATATGCACTCTCTAATGATCCCAATGGAACCTAATAGCAACAAATGTCTGCCTATGCATCCCCTCTCCTCCCCACCCCCACCTCCAGCGCGCGCGCTTGCCATATTTGTGTAGTCCTGTCAACAAAAACCACACACACACACACACACATATAAACACATACCTGGATGGCCTCATCTACAAGACCCAGCCCAAATCCAACGTTCAGCACATCTCCTCCTCCGTGCTCCGTCTGATCAGGTCCATAGGAGCATATGATTTTGGCATGCCTGTCCATCAAAGGGCCCTGTGATTGCGTTGATGGTGTCATATGATCTTGGCATGCCTGTCCATCAAAGGGCCCTGTGATTGCGCTGATGGTGCTTTGCGTGTGGCGTGTGGTGTTTGGCCATCAAGGGTGCTGAATTATAGGAGCAGATGATCTTGGCATGCCTGTCCATCAAAAGGCCCTGTGACAGCGTTGATGATGTGTGGTGTGTAGTGTTTGGCCAACAAGGGAGCCTTTTTCACAGCCTAGGGATCATCGGCTATTATGTGGGTTTGTTGGGTGCCACGTGCCACGTGTTGTGTTGGTGCTAGTGCTGGTTGGCTGGGGCTTTTTGTATTTTCCATTTTTCATCCTTGGTATGGGTTGAATAAAACCCAAGGTGCACACAACATGCAACATCATATGAACACACATGGATACACAACACTTAACATTCTGGGGTGCTGTGTGTCCATTTTGGTTGGCGGTTGGGTTTGTGGTTGGACTGGTGGCAAATGATTGGTGGCAACGATGTGTCCATTTCGGTTGATGATTGGTGGTTTGGTTGGTGGCAAACGATAAAAAGCATTTAGCAGGGGTCATATGAATATGGCAAAGGATGCATAGAGGTGATGGGGGGGACCCAGATTTATGGCTAAGGATAATTCATTTCATGGGAAGGACACGGATTGCATGCCCCGGAAGTAGCAAATCATTGTACTATGTGTGTCCTTCCAAATGTCAGCATAGCACATGTGTGTGGCCAAGTGCTTGAATGGCCAAGCAATGTTAGCAAACATAGCACATGTGGCCAAATGTCAGCATAGCACACTTGGTCATATGAATGGCACGGTGATGGTCATTGATAGGTCCCCATGGACGTGTGGTGCTGAATGTGTGGTTACAAACGGTCTTCCAAGGACTGGGAGTCGTGTATTGATTGGTTTGTATGCGTGGAGTCATGTATTGATTGGCTTGTTCGTGTAAAGTCGTGTATTGATTGGTCTGTACGCGTGGAGTTGTGTATTGATTGGTGTGTACGTGTGGAGTTGGGTATTGATTGGTCTGTATGCGTGGAGCCGTGTATTGATCGGTTTGTACGTGTGGAGTTGTGTATTGATTGGTCTGTATGCGTGGAGCCGTGTATTGATTGGTTTGTACGCGTGGAGTCGTGTATTGATTGGTCTGTACGCGTGGAGTTGTGTTTGATTGGTCTGTATGCGTGGAGCCGTGTATTGATCGGTTTGTACGTGTGGAGTCGTGAATTAATTGGTTTGTACGTGTGGAGTCGTGTATTGATTGGTCTGTACGCGTGGAGTTGTGTATTGATTGGTCTGTATGCGTGGAGTCGTAAATTGATTGGTCTGTATGCGTGGGGCCGTGTATTAATCGGTTTGTACGTGTGGAGTTGTGGTGGTCTGTAATGCATGTTAATCCACCACGCGCGGCAAGAGCACATGAATCCAGTCGTAAAAAAGATAATGCAATGTGGTCCCACCCACACATGAAGGGTTTTAGGCTTTAGACTCAGTCACGCACCTCCCAACCCATCATGACGGCTTCACCTGTGTATGTGTGTGTATGTGTGTGCATGTGTGTGTATGTGAGCGTGTGTGTATGCTTGCATGTCCACGTGCATGCGCACGTGTTCAACATCTTACGAGCACTGGCATTTCTTGCAGCAACCACAGGGCCCAAGCCTTGCGCCAAGAACGCAAAGGACGCACGCAGCATATTATTCACCTTTGCATGCCCTTGCTACATTCGTGTTTGCCCTCTGTTCTGTTTTCCCGCATAGCATGCATCACATATTTGTAGGGCTGGCCAGAACTGTTTATATACACCGTATATGACCGTATATTTGATGCATTCCCTGCCGAAAGTACCGTATGTGCACCATATATACTGGTTCTGGCCAACCCTACACACTACACATATGTAGAGTTGGCCAGAACCGTATATCACTTTTTCAATTACCGTACATACCGTATGTATATAGGTATTTACTGTACCGTACTGCGCTTTTAGTATTGCGAGGCCTACTTTTTGCAAGGTGCCAAAATAATTAGAATAATTAATTTGCGAGCATTAAGCTTTTGCGAGGCCCCTGAAAAGTCAAGGAAATTTGTGAACTTTGCGAATTTGGGGATTTCTTGTGCTCCTCTCTGTATCTATTAAGTGCTGGTTTACATCAAAGTCTGAGACAAGTTTTAAGGCTCCTAACTTCAGCCTGAGGAGTTACTCTTGCATTGCCTCCCCCCCCTCCTCCTCCCCCTCGTCCTCCTCCGTGGTGGTCTCTGAAATCTCCAGGGTTTCAAGGCCCCTGCCCCTGCCCCTGGCCCTCGCACTGTGAGTGCGGACCACCCGGCTCCCTCGCCCCCCACGGCTGCCAGGCCCTACCCTGCTGCTGCTGGTGGTACATGCGTGCTCCCTGTGTGTGTGCATTGTATGCATGTACCACCCTCTCCCTCCCCCTGCGACCCTCCAGGTGCATCCTAACCCACACTGCCTGCTTCTTCAGCTTCTGGGCTTCTGCTGCTGCTGCTGCTGCGTTTGCTGTGAAGTGCAGATGCAAGCGCACCTGATGCTCCCCCCCACTCCACCTGAGTTGCAGCTGTGCCCACACATGCCTCTCTCCTGGAGGGGCTTGCACCCCCAATGGTGCAAGCACCTTGGGCCTCCCCACAGGCCTCTTAACTGGGGCAGGGCGGGATGCAATGTGGCTGCAATGGCTGCATCCCTGGCTGCTACTGCCTGCTGCACATCAGGCGGATGATGAGCTCCCGAGCGGGACATCGTCCTCTTCCGTTTGGTGCAACCTAGGTGTCAAATAGTGATGCTTGCAGGGCGATGGGGTTCCATTGGGGGGACCCAGAAACTACCGCATTAAAAAGTCTAAGTATTGCGAGGTCTGAAAAAACTTTATTTATTTTCGGCTTGGCTTATTGCAAGGGTCCGTAATGATTAATTAATTACTCGCAAAACAACCAAGCGCAGTACGGTATAAAATTGTATTCCGTATATACGGAGAAATCGGTACCCTTCAGATATAAATCATAATTTGGGCTCATTTTGTAGCTCTTGAAAAGCTACACACCTCATCCAAATTAGTTGTGCCAAAAAACAAAGTTTGAAGGGCTAAGCCTGTTTAAAGCCAAAAAGACCCCTAAATGGCCATTTCCAGTGCAAAAAGAAGCCCAAGTACTTTAACCACCAATAAAATATTGTGATTGATGCAAAAACGTGCATCAAAACAAAGTGGGAAGTAAAGGGAATGCTTAATTAAAGGAGTAGCAAAGGAAAGAATTTGACCCCAAAGAGCAAAAAGGACTGTTCCTGCCGGGATTCGAACCTGAGTCTGGGGATGTACAATTTGAGATACGGTTTTGCACCGTATTTTTATACGGAAATACGCCGTTTATACGGACGGAAATACGCCTCCCCCCCCCCTGTATTATACGGCGTGTATACCTTAACGTATAATACCTATAATTATACTTACACGGCTCTGGCCAACCCTACACATGTGCCACCACATTGCAAAATTCATGGCGCAAGCAGTAGAAATAGAAAAGGCTTGCACAAATCTGCGTGCCAATAGCTAAAACACATTTCAAACGGTATCCTGCACAGCAGACACACAAGGCTAGCTGATGTCCCTCCCCGTTCCAACAGGGATTTTGAAGAGCAGGCCTTAGGTTCGCACAGGCAACAAGCAGACAACATGCCAGAGTAGGAGAAGGGCAGAGCAAAATGCTGATCAAACACTGCCTTTGGGCGGTCGCAGGAGCGCAAAACACCGCCCAAGGCCATTTGCTGCTCGAGGCTTCTTTGCTCTCCTGCTTCCAACTGTTTTAATTCCTACCTTATTACATCTTGATGCAGCTCCCATCAGTCACACATAATAATTGCGCTCACCACATTATAAAACACACTCTTTGGACGCCTGATTTTTTTTTGTAAAAATTAGCACGGTCATTGTCATTGCAGCACCTCTTGAGTCCAGCAGGTCTGACTCACCGTCAGCACTCTTTGTATGCCTCTTACTTTTTTTGTGAGAATCAGCGCCGGCGTCAATAACATACATCTTGAGTATAAGCAGCAGGCCTGACTCACCGTCTGCATCCAGCAGCTTGGTGCCATCTGCAGTGTAGTGTAATCGCTGTTTTAAGTAGTCACTGTTGACTGCGGATGAGCTGGAGGCATCATTGCCACTGGCAGCCCTGTGGTGAGTGAGTGAGTGTGGGTGTAAGAGTGTATTGAGTTTGTGTGTGTGTGTGTGCGCGTGCGTGCATGTGTATGTATGTGCGTGTGTATATGTGTGTGTGTGTGTGTGCGCGTGCTCTGTATGCGTAAAAGCTGGAGTGGCTAAACACATGAAAAGGACACCAGGTTCATGATGCTCTTCCTGAGCACCCTTTTGGCTGTGGTTGTTAAAAAGTTTAAATGTGATGTCTACATCGTCAATTATAGCAGCGAGAACAAAAGGCCTTCCTAAGTTATCCGATGAATTGACCCCTCCTTCAAGGAGATGGTTGCCATTGCTTGAGCCCACCAGCCTTTCCTATTGCTGACACCTTGCAGTTGCATACGCTGCACCCTGGCATAGGAGGTCTTTATTAGCGATGGTGAGTGAGCCCCTTGTGGACAAGGCGTGCTACAGCTTACACGCCAAACACAGTGCAATGGTGCAGAGATGATTTAAGCCAGCTGCTCGCCTGTCCCCCAACTTTTTCAGCCATCAAATTGACAATAATTTCAACAAACAATAATTACTACTTCGTGCTTTAGACTGTAATCTATTACCGGCCGTGAAGCGATGGTAGCTGCTTTCACCTGGCTGCCATGCTGAACAGGCTAACCCTAAGGAGCCTGCTCTCTGGGACTCAAAATCTAAGTGGGTCCACTCACCTTTCGGCGGCCCCTAGGATCATTTCCGCCTGCGCGCCCCACGCGAGTAACAGCTCGACCAGTTCAGGACATCCTGCTGCATACTCCCCTGAAATTATGCAAGCACCGGCGGCTTTCAGGATCGACTGCCTGGTTGTTCATTCTCTCGTCTGCACATTTGTTTGTGGAGTGGATGGGTGGTGCAGAGCCACGCGTGCATTTACGTTGTACGTGTACATGCCCTTGGGACTGGGCGAATCCAATCATTGCACTTGTGAGTTGCGCTTTTTCAGCAAGTGTGATGGCAGGCTGCTCATAAGGCCAAAATATCACTTTGAAAAAGCAAAGGAACCTACGCACTCGCGAACACGATAAAGTGTGAGTATGTCCGAACCTGCGCAGTAGCCGTCTTTGTCTTGTAAGTTCCAAGGGCAGCCGGCTTCAAGAAGCATCTCCACTGCACCCTGAAAGCACAGACAAGTAATTCTGCGTCCTGTCCTGCATCTGGACGGCTTGACCCACAAGATAATTGCATCTAATTCTATTTTGTTCAACTCAGCGGTTGCGTTGGAGCGCATAAGCCATCACTGAAATGAGAGATGTAGAAAGAGAGAGAGAGAGAGAGAGAGAGAGAGAGAGAGAGAGAGAGAGAGAGAGAGAGAGACAGATAGACTGTATGTCGTATCACAGAATGGGTAAAATGGAAATGGTTCTTGTCATGGGTGCAAGATGATGGTGGACTGTCTGGACATGGTAGCCTGTGCTCAATTTGCGCGGTGCCCAGCAAATGAGCAGAGCATAGGAAAATGCCTATTCTTGGCATATCATTAGAAACACTCACCTTGTGGCGCTCGTCTGCGCTGTGCATTAGCGCACTCATGCCTGTGTCTTCCTCCTAGGAAACAGAGAGAGAAGAGGCCCTTCAGGTGTGCAACCTTACATTTTACTATGCAGAATTGAGAGTGTGGCTTGAGAGGAGGCTACAAGAACAATGATCGGAAGCGTGAAAGCGTAGAGAATGCACGGTTGGAAAGCTGTTATAGTCGCTTGCCCATGCAAGCATGGCCATCTATCCTTGAGACTGCGAGCATCAAATCACCTGATAAGCAACATCTACGCCATCGTCAATGAGCGATGAAAGAGCAGCGCAGTCCCCCTTCGCTGCCGCTTCGCACAACTGCTTCTCTTTGCTGCCTGACATATAACGCCTCTTAGGGCCCTATGAGAAGAGCTCTCAAAAAAAGATCCTTATTAAAAAGATGTACACAATACTCCCCGCGTACTATTCTGTTTCATGATTTGCAAGTTTGTTGCGAAAAGGACAGCAAAAATCCAAACCCACCCATAGGAAACAAATATAATAGAACAGTAAAATGATCCTGCAGCAGCACGTCAGCCAGCAAAGAGCAGGTGCTGCAAATGCCAGGACAGCAAGTGCCAGATGCAAGCGTGCGACCTCACTGAACCTAGAACGCTTTCTCTCTGCGAACAGGTGTTGCCAGGCCAGGAGCAGCTGCAGCTGGAGTCAGCCCTGTTCCCCGCACCCCTTGCCAATGCCATGCAAACTCTCCCAGGCACACCTCCAGCAGAAGTGCACATCGCACGGCCAGGGCTCAGCGAAAGGGCGTCCAGGTATAGAATCGGAAATGCACAAAATTACATTTTTAAACTCCCGGGAGTCCCGACGCAAACGCAACTGACTGCCGGCAGTAATCCTGAAACACGCTTGGTCTCTTTGCTGGTGCAGGCCCGTGTTGCAGCTGAAAACGATGCAGCACAGGTGAGAGTTCATGTAATTAAGGATGCACACGTTGCAATACCTGTGCACGTTTACACAAGCACAAGCATGTCATACACACTTGTGCAAACGCGCAGGAACAGGCACAGGCACGTGCCCACACATACACAAACACAACTACACACACACACGCACACACACACACACACACACACAAGCACTTGTACACACGCGCACACACACACACACACACACACACACATACACACACATACACACACACTTGTACACATACACACGCACAAGCATTTATACACACACATACACACGCACAAACACTTACACACACACACACACGCACACACATACATACATACACTCACAAGCACACACATGTATGTAAGCACAAATGCATACTCTCTTGCACTCATGCGCCTATGCACATAATAAATGGTAAATGGTACAACCACGTTCATACCTATCGCTCCTCAAATGCAAGTCGTTACGGGCATGTTGCACGATTTACAGCCGCAAAAGCTGTTTGTTCACAGCCGCAAATAGGCTGCAATGGTTCGAGCTCTTAGCATGTGCTTCTCACATCCATGCGTCTAGATACAACCGAGGTACACACTTCATGCACACAGGATGGAGAGTCGTATGATGTGTACGTGAATCAGCCTACCCCCTTGAATGAGGGAGAGGAAAAGCGCATCATCTCTGTGTTTGTGGCGGATGAGTCAGGAATGATCAACCGTGTGGCGGGCGTGTTTGCCAGGCGCAGTGAGTGATGATGGTAGTGCAGTGAGTTACGATGGGGGTGCACTGAGTGAGGATGGGGGTGCAGTGAGTTGTGATGGCAGTGCAGTGAGTTACGATGGTAGCGCAATGAGTCACACATTTTTTGTGGCGCAGTGAGCGTTTACGATGGCGCACTGAGTGAGGATGGTGGTGCAGTGAGCTATGATAGTAGTGCAGTGAGTTACGATGGTGGTGCAGGGAGTGAGGGTGGTGGTACGGTGATTGAGGTTGGTAGGGAGACACAAGATGGTGTAATAATTGTGGGTGATCCCTCCTTGTCTCTCTCAAATGCACGTGAGGCAGCCCCACCAGGCTCTAAATGACTCGTCAGGAGGTGGGTGCGCATTGCTGCTGCACAGTCACAACTCGTCAGCTCGTTGTGTGGTCAGGCGTTGACCTCGTCATGAGTTCGTCTCGTTGGGGCTCTGCATTTTCATCTTTACAACATACACACGCACATATCCACACACACACACACACACACACATGGGTCTGCACACACGCACGCACGCACGCACACACGCATTTAGACACACACGCACACACGCACTAAGACACACGAACGCACACACGCACTAACACACGCACACACACAAACCACACACATTCACCAGGTGCCAACATTGAGTCCTTGGCTGTTGGCCTCACAGTGGACAAAGCGCTGTTCACCATCGTCGTCACTGGCAACCCCTCGACTGTGGTACGTGTGTAAGTGTGTAAAGCACAGTCGCTGATTGGGTGAGCTGTGAGAAAAATTAGCGCTGCTGCTTATTCTCAACTCACGCTTCTCTTCCTTCTCGTCAACACGAAACGTCGCTGCTTGTGCTCAGCTCACGCTTCTTTTTCTTCTCGTTGACACTTTCATTGATGTCGATATTCCTTCCCACTTTCTTTCTTTCTTCCTTCTGTGCTTCATTGTCTTTGCCAACAATCCTCCTTCTGCGCTTGGGTGACGTCACACAAGCTCCCATGAGATTTCAAAAATTGTAACGCTTTGGCAGCAGCCAGGCCACCACGCCTAAGGCCTGCACCTTGTGTGTGAATCATATTCAGACCCGTAACACTGAAGCAGTAGCAGCAGCCAGGCCACCACGTTTGGCGCCTGCATCTTGTGTGTGCCTGTGCTATGTAAGAGTCTGTTTGTTGAGTTGGCGTGAGCATGTTAGCATATCCAGAATATTTTGTTTGCTCTTGTGGCCTTTGTCTGCAGCATTTATGATGTCCTTTGATGTGCAGCATCAATTAAATCCTTTGATGTGCACCGACACAGTCCTCACACGCACACAGGCCCCTAGTGGCACTAGGTGTCGTGATTTTTTCAGGTCGTGCAGTGCACGTGCCATTCTGTTCTATTCCGTTTTCATTGTGAGATGGCAGTAAATGATTCATTGTGAGATGGCGGTAAATGATCGACACGGAAGCTAAAGTAAAGGTTTACTCAGGATCCCCTTTCCTGTTCTGTTCAGGTCAACCTGGTGAAGCAGCTGCAGAAGCTGGTGAAGGTGCGCTACGTAGAAGACATCACCGACAGCAAACGCATTGGTAAGTGTGCGTGTCCATGCTATGTGTGTGTGATTTGTATGTACCTATGTATGTTTATATGAACCCAGAAATGCCATTTGTTCACCAGACGCCTTAAAATAAAAATATATAATTGAGATAAAACGGTGAGTCTGCTTTCAAAACTCTTCATACTATGTCTATGCTTAAAAGCAGGCTCAAATTCCTGCCTGTACAGATTCTTCATTCTACTCTTACGCCAGCAGCCGTGTGTCTTTTTTTTCATTAACGAGATTGTTACGTGATCTGGAGATTGGAATGGTTGCAGAGAAAACCTTCTGCGTGCACACACACACACACACACACACACACACACACACACACACACACACACACACACACACACACACACACCCCAACACACACATGTGAATACCTGCACACACACACACACACACAGACACCCCTACACACACATGTGAATACCTGCACTCACATACACACATGCACATGCACACGCGCACACACACACACACACTCAGACACCCCTACACACACATGTGAATACCTGCACTCACATACACACATGTACATGCACACGCACACACACACACACTGTGCAGAGCGTGAAATGCTCATCATGAAGCTACGTGCCCCCCCCGGCCCTGATCGAACAGAGGTGCTGCAGCTGGCTCAGATCTTCCGTGCGCGTGTGGTTGATGTGTCAGACAGAGCACTCACGCTGGTAGTGTCAGGCGACCCTGGCAAGGTGTGTGGGTTGGGGCCTGCGTGTGGCGCTCACTGTGCATTCATCAGTCTGTTTTCATGTCTGTGCTGCTGCTCTGTGCCTGTGCTCATCATCATGCAGCACGTAAACCATGTGCTTCACTTCTCATGTCACAAGTGCAGTGCTTGATACATCCCCCCCCACACATCAAACAAACACATGCATGCCCACATACATGTGCACACACATTCGCATACGCTTACACCACTTGCAGTGCATGGCCATGCAAAAGGTCATGGGGAAGTTTGGCATCATTGAGATAGCACGCACCGGCCGCATCTGCTTAAAAAGAGGAGAGCAGCTGCTGGAACCTGGAGCAGGTGATTGCTTGGGACGTTTTTTTGTTCTTGCTTTTCTCTTGTCACTTTCTTTCTTTCTCTCACGTTTTCAGCTGCTCGAGCCTGGAGCTAGTGACTTGCTCAAAATTTTTGGGTTGCTGTTCTTTCTTTTCATTATCTGCTTGAAGCAAGGAGGGCAGCTTCTCAAGCCTGGAGGAATTTCTTTGTTTTTCTTTTTCTTGCGTTTACCCTTTTAGCATCTGCCTGAAACATTGAGAGTAGCTGCCCTCTGCTTCGCTATGCAGGCGGTATCGTTGTGGCATTTCAGCACAAACCACTTTTCAAATCAAAAAAGAGGGTACCTGACCAACACCAGGTCTCCTGCCTAGGAAGGACGACAGGGTGCTCTTCTTTTCTCTAGGGATTTCCGTGTACGTATATATACGCCGTATAAACCATATATATATAAAGGGTTGGCCAGAACCATGCATTTATAGATATATACGGTGTATATACGGTATTTTTGGCAGGGAAATCGCCATACATATGGTCATATACGGTGTGTATATACGGTTCTGGCCAACCCTATATATATACGTAAATTCCGTATAACCGCATATAAACCCTTTAAGGAAAAATACCTTTTCAGTATTTTTAGGGGGGTCAATTTCTGAAGAGCCATTTATTTATATTGACCAAAAATAAAAGGAGGGAAAGTTATGCTTGCCCAAAGAGGCCAAAACACACAGGCACACACGGTCACTGTCACGAGACCCCTCTTCTTCCCCAACCCCATCAAATTCCCCCTTTTTTGTATGCACGTGTGTGTGTGTGCCATGGAAGTACAACCCTTCCGGGGCCCGGAATAAATAACACAATTTCGGGCTGCCCCGGAGGGGTAGCTTAAAGCTGGTCCAGGTTTCCCGAAAATTTGCAGGGACGACAGCCCCTGCGATTCCGGGGTACCCGGTAAAATTATAAATGTAGTTCCGGGTGATTTGCAGTGAATGCAATTGGAAACGACAGTGGGATGGAAGAAGAGGGAAGAGTCAGCCAGAAGGAAGGGAGAGAGTGAGCCATCCCAGCAAGAGGCTCCCCCTCCCGACCAGGCCTCCCTTCGAAGCGAGTGCTGGGCTTGAGTGCTTGCATCTTGCATGGCAGCATGCAAGCACCAAACCGATGAATAAAAATCTCTCCGGATGGAAGTCCCCGGCTCCTCCTCCCTCTGCTCCCCCCCCTCCCCCTGCCCCAGGCCCTGGTGAGGCCTCAACTAGCGGCCATGCACGAACCTCAAGCGATGTCAAGCACATGTGAGTACACACACATACGCACAAGGCGCACACATACACACATGCATACACACACAACCACGCACGCGCACACACACACAAGCACACACACACGCACATATACATACGCACACACACACACAAACGCACACATGCGCACACACACATACACACGCACATACACACACAAACGCACACATGGGCACACACACATACAAACACAAATACACACAAAAACACACAAAGCGTACACACAACTCACACACAACACACAAATGAACGCACACACTCACACATCACACACACACATAAACACACAAAATGCACACACATACGCACACACACATGCACACAACACACACGCATACACACACTCGCACACACACGCAAATACACATACGCACACGCTCATACACTCACATGCATGCACACACGTACGCACACACACATACGCACACACACACACTAGCACGCACACAGGCACAAACAACCACGCACACACGCACATACAGACACAAGCACACACACACATCCGCACATATATACACACACGCAGACGCACACACGCACACACACACGCTCACACACGCGCGCACACACACACGCACACACACACATACACAAGCATTAACACCGTGCTTGGGGCCGGGGGCGACAACACATTTTTTAACACCCTGAATAATATTGAAAGCAGTTCCGGGGAACCCTGGAGAATTTGGGCACCCAGTGTACTTCCCTGGTGTGTGCGTGTGCGCGTGTGTGTGCGTGCGCGTGTGCATGTGCATGCTTACGTGTGCGTGTGCGTGTGCATGCTTACGTGTGCACGGACATGCATGTGCGCGTGCATGCACACGTGTTGCGTGCACATGTGCGTGCATGCAGGGGTGGGTGCATGCACATATTTGTGAAGAGTGTGCGTGTGTCGTTTCTGTTCCTGCATCATCTCCGCCCTGGAAACCTTCTGTGGGGTTGGCTTGCATGCCCTGCTCATACTCTAACTCTGGTGCTCCTGGTGCTGCTGCCTCTGAACCCCTTGCTTTCGAACCACTGGCTGCTGTTGAACCATGTGAGGGATACCCTTCCACGGGACACGACTGTTAAATAGCACAAAAACAATTGTTAAAAATTGCCCGGAGGGGCTTTGGACTCCAAGGCCAGGGGAAGGTCACTTTTCACCTCTCATTCAGACTATATATATGTATGCTGGCTAAAATTCACATACGGTCATACGAATACGGATACGGAGAATAAGTATTTATACATCCGTGTACATACTAATACGGTTCTGACCAACCCTACATATGACTGTTATGTGCTGCACGCATGATGCATACGCACTGGCACACATACGCACATATATACACACATAAACACACATAAATTCAAATACACTTCCAACACTCGACCAGGCTTCAACAACCCCCCAAAGTCCTTGGCCACGATGTCCATTGATGACCTTGGCAACCCTTCTCCCAACGATACAAAGTAGGTTGGCAGCAGGGCCGGTTTGGTGGTTTAAACAAAAAATTTGTGTGACTGGTGCAGGCGGACTGGTTTGGCCCCCCAGTTGGTCGCTAGTCATGACCAGTCTTTTACCTAAACTAAACATACCAGTGTCACTTTAGGCTGACCAGTGTCTCTTAGTAGTGTGTCCAGTGTCACTTAGTGGTAGTGTGTCGTGTGACCAGTGTCATTTAGTAGTAGTGGTAGTGTGTCGTGTGACCAGTGTCATTTAGTAGTAGTGTAGTGTCAGTTTTAGGCTGACTAATGTCATTTTAGGCTAATTTTAACATACCAGGTCACTATAGGCTGACACAGTGCTAGGGCTAGGCACGGTGCTGCTCGCCAGGGCTACTACATAAACCGTAAAACTTATCAGTACGCAGTGCTGCTTGCCAATGTTGCTGTATGAATGGTAAAACTTAGTAGCAGGCACGGTGCTGCTCGCCAGGGCTACTACATAAACCGTAAAACTTAGCAGCACGCACGGTGCTGCTTACCAATACTATCATGGACTGGAAACATAGCAGTAGGCACGGTGCTGCTCGCAAGGGTCATCATGTGAACTGTAAAATTTGGCGGTAGGCAGTGCCACTCGCCAATATTTCTACTGAATGATATAATAGCAGCAAGCAGTGCTGCTTGCCAAAGCTACAATACAACGTGGTCTCATACTTTTGTGGAACTTGCATTCATTCTTCTCTTAAGAATAAGAAGTTAAGTGTGGGCACCACTACTCGCTAATGCTTTTATATGGAGTGACAGTATTTAGCAGTAGGCAGGGCTGCTCACAAGCCTGCTGGACAACAAAAGGCCGCACAGGTGCCTATAGACCCTCCATCCACGTTACGGAAAAGTGACCCACCTTTTATATAATCATAGACCCTAAAAATCCACGCTATATGTGAAAGCCACTCCCAACATTAATCACGGAAATGATCCAGACCGTCTTTGGAAGATCCAGTCCGTCTTTAAAACCCCTGAGTACCTAACAGGTGAGTTACTAATAATGCAACAGGAATCAGATATAAGCGGCCTCCAAATCTGCTTGCCGCTTTTGAGACTGGGGGCTTCTGATGCCGTGAATAAAGGACCCTGACTATACTCATGCCTTGCACAACAGCTAACAGCCCTTGCTATGTAATTTAATCACTTGCAATGTCTCGTGTGTTTCTCGTCCTTTTTTCCAGTTCCCGCCAGCGTTGGGGTTGTACAATGTTTAAAAATACTTATACAGTGTTCAATCATAATTGTTCAATTACAATCGCTCAAGGCAGTCACCTGTAGGCACTCAATCACAAGCTTCCTTATCAATGTACGACCCCTCCCCCCCTCCCCGCAGGGTCATCCCACACACTGCAGAGGCCCAAGACAATGATGTGTACGTGGTGGATGATGCAGAGACCAGTGGAGTGTGGGAGGTGTGTGTGTGCGCGATGAAATGTGTGTATGCATACGTATGTGTCTGTGTCCGTGTCTTTATATGTGTTTGTGTGTTTGTGTGCGTGCTGGATTGTCGCAGAGACCAGTGGAGTATGGGAGGCCTGTACTTGTGTGCATTTGTTAGGTTGTATGTTGCACCTCGAAAGTGTCATTTTTCAGTGGTTTAAGCACCAAGTGCTGTGTGTTGTGCACGTCAGCTGCCAATACAAAAGTGCTGTGCGTGTCGTGCACACAGCAGCCATGCTCACCCGTTGCATCACCATGCTTTTGCAACAGGTGGACAACATTTTGGAAGCCACCTATCAAGGGAAGAACGACACCGACTTTGAGGCCCACACTTTAAACATTGAGGTGCTGGATGTGCCAGGGGTGCTGAACCAGGTGCGTGAGATGGTTTTGAAGCAGGGGTTGCTCTTTAATACGGTCCCAAGCATTTAGATTGAGTGTGCTGATCATGCTCGCTGACGAGCAGGCTCATTGACAAGGAAGATTATTAAACAAGACCCATGCCGTTCAGGTAGCGCTTAGTACGATTGCTGGATCAGGTACATATGATGGTCTGGAGCTATGCCTTTATTCCGTCATGGTAATGTCATAGTGGTAGTTCCTCATGTAATGTGGGAAGTGGTGTTCCACTGCCTGCGCGATTTCTCTTTTTCTTATGGTGGTTTTTTAAAGTCAGGTGTGGATCAAGAGCAGCAGGAAGCACATAACAACAGAGTTCATTTCATCCACTGGAATGGCATGCTAGCCTTCTGAGAGGTGCATTTTTTAAGCATCCTAGTTAGATGATGCACACCAGCAGTCTGCTTCCATTTAAGTCTACCCGCATAGGTCACTAGTGTGTTTGCAAGGTGTGGCCAAACCGTGCTGTACACACACACACACACACACACACACATACACACATACACACAGGCACTGAAGTAGTCTGCTTTCTTAAAAGTCTGCCCGCACAGGTCACTAGTGTGTTTGCAAGGTGTGGCCAAACCATGAAATCCACACACATGAGGCACTGAAGCAGCAGCAGCCTGCTTCCTTCCTGTCTGCCCGCACAGGTCACTAGTGTGTTTGCAAGGCGTGGCTACAACGTCCAGTCCTTAGCTGTGGGGTCCAGCGAGCGCGAGGGAAGGAGCCGCATCTGCATGATCGTGCCTGGCACACAGGTATGTGATTTTGTAAACAAGAGAGTAGGAGCCGCATCTGCATGATCGTGCCTGTGGCACACAGGTAAACAATTGGAAACAACCGTTGTCTTCTTCACAAGGCAGTCCTGGACGTTTCATACGCACACTGCACATATACGCAGGTTTTAAATTTTCCTTGCCTGCAAGTACCAGATAGTGTACGTAAGTGTACAGCTCTTTTGCTACGCCCCATATATATACTCGGCTGTGTGTGACGTTTTTGATTGCACGCTCTGTGTACTTTGTTTGTTCTGCAAAGTCTAGGTCAAAGTTGTGTTTGTTCTGCAAAGTCAAGGTCAAAATTCCATTACTCGTGGTCAGGTCTAGCAGAGCATTGCCTAGAATGACACAGGGATGTGTCATACGACGGATTCGCATCATATGTCATACCATAGTCATCACGTAGTTTACCATATTTATAACATTGCTCTGTACAATGCAGTTGCAAATTTGCCGATTCCTGTTGCTTTAGGCAATTTCCTGTCCAGGAGTGACCTCAAGCGAGCGTTAACGCCACTACGAATTTTGCTGATTATATCACTCATTTGTAGGGTTGGCCAGAACCGTGCATATACACCGTATGTGACCGTATATTTAATGGTTTCCCACAAATTTCGAATGCACACCGTCAGGGAAGTACATTAGGTACCCAAATTGTTCGGGGTTCCCCGGAAGAACTTCTAAATAATTTCGGGGTTCCCCGGAACTGGTTTTAAAATTATTCAGGGTGTTACAAAAATTTTCGGGCCGGGGGCTGGCGCCCCCGGCCCCAAGCGCGATGTTATTTCTTTTGAGGCACTGAAGGGAGCTAATGAGGCAGAAGTCGAGGGCATCGATTTACATTGCGGTCTGCGACAAAGCAAAAATGGCATAAGTAAGTGGTCACAAACGAATAACTTAACATGTCCAAATACCGAATGTATACCAGCATGTGATTTTCAGTGGTTATATCGGTACCCCCGTCACACAGCAATGCAAAGTATGGGCTCATCATGACCTTCGTAACCACATTACACAATAAAAACTCGCTACAAGCATACAAGCCAGACCAGAAATACCTGCGGTTGTTGTATTTCTTTG
>Ga0307942_1000564_pt1 | contig 26343 bp, 23 predicted proteins | sample OrgLakmetagen175_FD_201846 | JGI IMG/M metagenome (GOLD analysis project Ga0307942, IMG submission 201846) | Saline water microbial communities from Organic Lake, Antarctica - #175 | ecosystem: Environmental > Aquatic > Non-marine Saline and Alkaline > Saline | place: Antarctica: Organic Lake... | reverse complement strand
GCATTTTCCAGTTGCGTTACAGCCCTTTTTTTTACTTGGTTTGTTTTGAGGTTTACCTCGTTCTCATAGGTTGAGCAGCCATTCCAGGTTGAATGCCTTTGTAATCCAAACTAAACTAAACTTAGTTCAGTAAACCCCTCATACCATTAAAGGGAGACTTCTAGCAGTGCGCCTAGAAACCTCTGGATCTCCCATCATACTTTTCTCCACTTACTGGCCTTCCCAAGACTCAACCTCAACACTCCAGCAAAGAGAAAACATTGCTTCTGAGATTAACCAAGTCATCAATCACAAAAGTGTATTCCCATTATCCTGGGGAATATGAACGCCACCTTTAAAGAAAATGACAGGTCTAGTCATATTTCCTATCGAAAGGATGCCCACTACCAAAAATTCACACAAGACAACCATCTTGTACCTATCGATTATAACCTTGCTAAACGACCTTGGACCTTTAGTATGTGCACCTTGTCTGCCCTCAACACCCACACTACAACCCGTCTCGATGACATCCTTCTTCCTAGCGCTCTTGTAAAAAACCAAAGACATCCTCAACTGTTTTGCTACCCAGATGACAGAGGTTGCAAACACAGCGACCACATTCCTCTCATAGCAAACATCCCCCTCTCCTCTCTTGGGGTTGCAGTCAAGAACATCCAGCAGCAAGCATCGGCAACTAAAAGAGAGAAGGTCCTGCTCCGCCCAATTAAAAAATGTGACCAAGAAAGTGCAGTGCGCCCTTAAAGATCCTGCCTATCAACCCACCATCCAGCATGCAGAACTCCTGCCACAATTAAATACTATGCACGACGCAGCACAAAGGCTCCTTGCGCGGCTGGAAGATAAGTGTGCCAAAATACCAAACAGGTTGACACACTTTCAAGGATCTCCAGCAGCTATCTGTGTAGAAAACATGGCAGACAAAGTTGTGAACCTCATAAATGAATGCCACAAGACTGTACTCCAAAAGTGTGCTACGAAAACCTCAACAACTGCACTGACAATAGCCATTTTATACCAAGAAAAATAAACAAGTTGCGGAAGTTCTTATGTAACAAACTTAAACACCTACGCTTCTTAATGAAGCAAGGACAACACTTTCAAACTACCATACATTTGGATGAAGTTATGAACGCTAGCCGGCAAAACGCCAATGTTTACCAAGCACTCACCCAAGTGTATACCTTACTCAGCCAAGACATCAGCCATCCCCAGATCGAAGGGAGGACACTGGCACAACAAATTAAAGACAAGCACGATGCTATATAACAAGAAATCCATAAAATTGACAAAGAACACGAGTCCAAACAAGTCAAATTATTAAGAAAAAGCAACAAAAGAAAATTAGTGACTTACATAACTCATCAGTGACTTACATAAAAACAAGGACACGACACCTAACAAAGAAGAAAGGGTGAGGAAAATCAATGCTACTTCTTTGGATGCAATTAAGGCTTACACTCCCATGGGATGGGCCTGGTCAGATGTACAGGTCTTGCAACGCCAACAGATCCAAACTCCTGCTCGGCGAACAGTCTCCACAAGGAGAACGTAACACACAATACAGAAGCAGACAGAAAGTATGGACATAGATCCAGGCTGCTAAAACACGCAACCCAATAATCCTTCCCGCCAAACACGAACCAACAACAACCCACCTTCATTACAACCTAACAAAAGGCAGAAGAGGAATCCCATCCACTTCCTGGAACTCACTAAAAATCCCACTGCTTCACTACCTAATTCTCCAGAGCCTCTGCAACCAGGTGAGACTGCGGCAACCAAAATATGGCATTATAAACATAGCAACGCGGCTGTTTTTGGCAGTGTCAAGGCCTGTAACACAATTTTCAAGTATGACTATCAAATACAGGAGGTGCTGGACTGGCAGCAAATAAGCAAACCTAAACGTAACACCAACGCAACTTCACAAGCGCAATACATCATCCAATTACAACCTGTCACTATTGAAAAATGGGCATTATCCTTGTTCCAAAGCACGGGGCTAAAAGCAGCAAAAACAGAGCCCTTTCCAAGAAGCCAAAAGGTAGACGATTGCTGCCAAATTTGCTGGAGCCCGGTCAGCCAAGAGCATCCAGAAAGAGAAGAAAACTATGATCATATGCCACAATGTGATACGTGTCAACGCACCTACCATCGGAATTGTCTGACTGACCTGAATGCTTGCTCACTTACTGCAAGGCAAGATGCGGAAATTAGTGAAGACTGGCACTGCCCAGCCTGTACTGACCTAACTCAAGCGGAAAAGGACACCCAAAAATCCTATACAGAAGAAAAGGAAATGACAAAAGCGATCTGGCAACCCACATGGGAAGCGGCAGAACTGCTCTTAGCCAACCCTTACATCAAAACCTACGTGGATAGCTATGATAATGCTGATACTAGCACTCAGCTAAATACCAATCAGAAGACCAAGAAAATGACAATCTGACAAAGCAAGGCTATGAGGTTTGTACCCAGCACTTTGAAAATATGTGGGACTTGTCGCAAGGCCAAAATATCAGAGGCAAGGCAATCTTTATCACAGACACTGTCAATCCCCAAGCAGACATTCAACCCACCTGGAAATGTGAGGTCTGGGTGCGGGATGTGGACCTCCTCAAGCCAGGATGTAATAAAAATTCAGAGTTGAACCCATTTTTGAACACAAAACCTGTCAAGCAGCCTGTGCGTATGACATATGTGCACAGGTATGCTATCCCTAGAACGTCTCAACATCTTGCTACATGCTTACAACCAATCTAAACGGATTGGCCTACACAGTACTACACAACCACCTGTGCAAGACGTGGCAACTGAAATTGTAGGTCTGCTACAAAGGTATAAACTTCAAATAAGCTCACTTTACAACATTGGGAAAAAGGCAAGAGATTCCAACATGTATTGCTCTCCGAGGCACATTATGACCTCCCTCCAAAAATTGGCACTAGTTACCAAGCAACAATTTGCTAGCCCCCTAAATTTTGACCCCAGTTACCAAGCCTACTGGAGCAAAAATCCCAGAGACACTGTATTTGGAGCAAGCACTAAATCTTTTGACACAAAGTTCACAGGCTTCTCCTTTTGCTACCCGTATTTTTGCGACTTTCTCCTGCATTCACTTGTGGGACATGCACTTCAATTAACAAGAAGCTACAGCAACATTCCTACTCCTTCCTGACAGGCTTGGTTGGAGTAAGAACGGGTACATGACTTGGATAAACGACTACCCTGAGCATGCATGCGTTCTAGCCAAGTTTTCTGCAGACAGCATGCTCTTAAACTCTACAGAAATTTGTTTAGACGCTCCACCCCAGCCGCAGCACAACACGAATAAAATGCAGCTAATTGTCGTCTGGAACAATCAAGGGAAACAAGCCCTGAATGAATCCAACCCAGCTTGGCTCAACAATCTCAAACAGACAATTCCTGACGCAACGTGGACTTTTAACAATTGTGCCCACGTGCTTGGCACTGCTCGTGTGAAATGCAAGAACAAGCAGAGGAAGAAAATTCAACTCCTACACCCAGATACTTCCATTGCTGCTAACATCAGCCAGTGGCAAACGCTTCATAGCACAAACATCAACCAGTACAAGAGCACACATTCCCAAAGTACAAAACTGGAAATAAATCACATACACTGATGGTAGTGCCATGCGCGATGCGATCAGCAAACAGCAAATTATAGGCGCTGGCAATTTCACCCCCACTACAGACACCGGTTATAGTGATACCATCACTATCAATCCTGGAGGCAGCGGCCCCACACTCACCATCAATAGAACTGAACTTGCAGCTGTGCTAGTAGCGGTACAAAAAGGCCACACTGAAATTGCTACAGACAGTGCCTCATCCCTCTTTCAGATTAAAAAACAGGTATTGAACCCAATGGCTGTACTCCACCACTTGCACAGGGAACTACTCAAGGACATTTTAAATTTAATCCAATCCTCACCCTCTACTGTCACTTTCTACAAGGTGAAATCTCACTCTGGTATTATTGGCAATGAGGGTGCAGACCACCTAGCACACAAAGCAGCAATCAATCAAAATTCTGACATTTCTCTCCCGCCAGCTACTGAGCCCTTCTACGACCTGTTCTGGCTAAGCGTTCCAAACAAAGTTGGCTCCCATGCAGAAGAACTACGGGTTCTGACTAACCTGCAAGACAAATGAAAACATCACATGCACGCCCACCATTACCTTGGTGAAGCTAACACATATACACTGCTTTACAAGCTCTGGCAAAAATTGCGTAATACGCCCGAGCGTGCAGCACAGCCCGACTCTCACACACAGCAACCTAATGCAAAGCCCCTTGCTCATGCCCAACTCAGTAATACATTCTGGTCCATGCCAAATGTGACTTTTAAGGAGCAGGAACAAGTCTTTAAGTACAGGACGGACACGATACACACAGACAAGCACACCAAACGGTTTAGTCATACTTCAGGGCCTGCCACATGCCCTTTGTGCGAAGGATCAGACAGTGCTCCACACATACTTCTTAGGTGCAATAACCATACTCTGATGAAAAGAACGCACATAAACCGACACCACCACGCTGTTAGCCTTTGTGGTGAAGAGATCAGCAAAGGCAAACTGGGCTCAGCAATTGTTACAATGGATGCTTGTAACAGTGAAAAGTTACCTGACCTTAACATTGAACTCCCTGATGAAATTGAAACATTCCTGAATGGGTTTTCCCAACACAACAAAACCTTCCAACTAGACATCAAAGCCGTCCAGATGGCGTGTTATTTATGCCCATTGAGGGAAGAGGCAGGCATTTGGATCCCAAACAGATCCCCCCAAAGGACAGAGACATTCGTCTTGTAGAATTCAAATTCTGCTCAGACATAAACCCGCAACAGACATTAGAAAAAGCGCACAACCAGCATCAACCCCATACCAGCGTCTACGAACAAGGAGCCTCCGAGGCATCTCTCGAAACAACCAAGTCACACTTCATGTTATACTTCTTGGAGTCGGGGGCACAATCTACAATTAGTACACCATAGCTCGCTCCTTTACTAGACCTGGGCATCCCTTTGCACAAAGTGCACCAACTAGCTAGTGCACTACACTGCCATGCAATAAAAAGCTTAAACAAGATCACAAAAACAAGACACAAAATACAATTCAACAACAACAGTGAGAATAGGAAATCTGATGGGGGAGTTAGGGGGTGGTAGAGCGGCTGGCTTCAGGAGGGCTAGGCGCAGGCCGGATTGCATGGCTGACAACCCGCTGGATCCTCATTAGTCTCTGTTGTTTCTCTTTTTCGTCTTTTGGTGGGGCTCTGGCTAGTGTGAGCACTAGTTGAGAGCCTTTTCTTGATGCACGGTTGTGACTTCCAGTGTAGACTTTTACTTTTCCTTTTTACAACGCGCTGCTACATTGGCAATTGAAGCTTCGGTCTGGGTGCTCCTCACTCCGTGAGGTCGTCCCCAGTTCGAATCAAGCAATCATGCAAGCAATCATGTAAAATCCTCGGGTTTGCTTGTTTGTGATTAGCTTTCGAGGACGCAAGCACATGAGGGTGGGACGAATGTATCATATATAAGGAATGCAATTCCTTCAAGGATAAGTTATCTTTACATCTCGAGTATGCCTTTTACAACGCGCTGCTACAGCTGCTGGGGTGCTCCCAGTCTCCCCTATTTGCCCCATGCCACTTCGAAGAACCAACTTCCCTACATTAGTTTGTTGTTTTTGTGTTTTTGCAGCGAAGGGAGTAACCAGCACAAAATCTGGGCGGCTGGAGGTAATTCTGTCTTTATTTGAGAAGCGTCACGATTTGTCGCCGTCACTGATTGGCGTGACAAGCGACACGCACATGAACTATGCAAGAAAGGGCAGCGGTATAAAGGCATAAATGGCCCTAGTTTTGTACTAGGTGAGTCCATGCATGGTGGCGTGTACTTACAATGAATGCTCCAATAAAACTCTGAACTTCTGCTGCTACTCATCAAGCCAGATCACTGTATTTCTGGTTTAATTTGTGGCTGGCCGAGACCAGTCAGCAGCCGATCAGCCAAAACCCTGGCTGAAGGTCACCCCCCTAGTAACCTCTCTGATTTTCACAGTATTCGCACTGCTATAAACCCCCGCTTCCTCCTCCCTCCAGCCATGGGAAGAGGAGCGGGCCTGAATATACTGAATCACGTATTCAGTGCGCAGCTCAGCAGCAAATCGCGAAGCAGATGCAGCTGCACGACTAGCATCAGTAACAGCAGCAGCAGCAGTGGAATACTTTGCATAGCTTTTTGCTGGCATAAACACCAACTTTTTGCGCAAGCTTGTTTACACATTCCTTGACTATTGTCATGATGAAAGCCACAGGAAACCATTATGAGGGACAGTTTTAAGACTAAGAAGATTGAAAGGGCACATCTACGGTGTGCGCATTACTACTTCTGATGCATTGATGTTTGCTCGTAAGCAGGCCTTTTTTTCACCTGGTAAAGCACAAAAAATAGACCAATAAGACTAAGGAGGGGTTTGAGCCTTTTCATAGCGATGCTGACTAAAATCACCTTAAAAGAGTGACACACACATGCATACACATACATACGCACAGACATTCACACGCGCACAGGAATGTACACAGTAACATATCTAAACCGTGAACCGTGGCACATCTTTCATAGTAAAAGCATTAAAGGATGCATCGCAGCCATACAGCATCACAAACTACCTTTGCTCAAAGTAAACCGACGGACATTTTGGTTTTGCCTAGGAATCGTTCAACCGCGCGCAAACTGTCCTCAATCTGCTATAGACCTTGCCAGGGGGTGAGCCCATGATGAGAGCGCACAAAGAGTCACGTGCTACTCGAATGTTCTGCATCAACACGTGCAATAAAAAAGTCAAGATGAGAAAACAGGCGGCTAGCAGGATTTTTGTTGTGTCAAGTTGTGTCTAAAAAACACGAGCAAGGAGGAATGCAGCATGGAAGTAATCCTCAGGAATGTGATGATGTAATGACCAAGAGCAGTGTATGTTTGGGCACAGCACCCATCCCCAAAGCTGGCAGTTTCTAAGCTCAGGCGTTATCAACACCTACCTCTGGGTGCTAAGCTTAGAAACTTCCAGCTTAGGGGCCCATACTCTGGTCACATTTCTAATGTACCCTGTTCGGGGCCTCAGATGACTCCCTCTGGCAACTTATAACGAATTTTGGCCTTTTTAAGGCATTTCCGCCCAGATGCGGCCTGACAGCGAGCTTTTTTGGCAAAGCCCCCCTTGTGGGGGCATGAGTCCCTAGCGTTGTCAACTGCCCACCAAACTTTACACAAGCCTACCCAGGCCCACCCAGGACACCTCCAGGGCTGAGACTTGGCATAGGCTCCTGACCCAAAACTTCACCGTGCCAGAAAAGTTTGGGGTCCCTGGTGTGTGGTGTGTAAAGCTTTAGAGCAACAAAATATGTTTGGGCTGTCCAGACCTCCTCCCCAGTCCTGCCCACGGCACCTCCCCTAGGCTGAAACTTGACATAGGCTCCTAACTACGGTTGGCCAGAACCGTGTATGGGATTTCTGCATATGTATGTTTGTTTACGTTGTATAAACCATACATATACGTATAAACCGTATATAAACCGTATATGGAGACAAGTGTGGGAGCGTCGCTAGCAACACTGAATAATTGGCGAAGCCCATCACGCATGCAACGTGTGCGTGCATATGCATGTTTGAGTGTGTGAGTGTGTATGCGTGCACGTGTGTGTATGTGTGTGTGCGTGTGTGTGTGTGTGTTTGTGCGTGTGTGTGCCTGTGTGTTTGTGCGTGTGTATGTGTGCGCACGCGTGTGTTTGTGCGTGTGCATGTGTATATGCATGTGCACGCCTGTTTCTATTCGTGCGCGCGTGTTTGTATGCATGTGCGTGCGTGCGCATGCATGTGCACGTGTGTGTGCACGCCTGTGCGTGTGCCTTGCTGCCCCACAGATGCTGCAGTGGTGTGCAGAACACTGCGCTGGAGCAGCCTTTGCTGAAGCAGTGAGGTTGTGCTGCTGCTGTTCCCTGTCTGCTGAGAGGGCAGGTGCGAGCAGGTGCCCGAGCTGGCCACAATGTCGGATATCTGCTTCAACACACAGTGCGCGGCAAGCACCTGCACTGTGCGCTTCATGCCCCGCGAACAGTCCAAGCCAACAAGGACTGCGTTCCTGAAGTATCCCGTCCAAGCAAACCTCCGCAAGTCATGAACATCTGACTAAACTAAATATAGTCCATCGAAAATAGCATTACTTGATTTTGCTTTCATGGTAAACCGTGAACTATGCAGCCGGAGCACAACCAAGGACCCCTGATGCAGCATCCGCAACCGGGAAAGTGTGCTTATGGATGCTGCATCAGTGGTAAGTGGTCCGGGGGCCTGGCTGAGGAATCCTGGGCAGCTTCCTGGGGCTTCCAAACATAAAAATTTGCTCCGAAACTTTACACACAGCAGGCACCCCGGGGTCCCAGAATCATCTGTCCCGGTAAAGGTTTTGGTTAGGAGCCTATGTCGAGTCTCAGCCAAGGAAATGCCCTGGGTGGGCCTGGGGAGAAGGTCTGGACCCCCCAAAAACAAAATGTTACTTAACATCTTCAAACACCGCACCCCAGGGCCCCAGAATTTATCTGGTACGGTAGAAAGTTTGGTTAGGAGCCTATGTCGAGTTTCAGCCCGTGGGGTGGCCTGGGTGAGCTTGAGGAGGCCTGTGTGAAGTGGGGTGGGAAGGAGTCAACGCTAGGGGCTCACGCCCCCACGAGGAGGACTTCGCCAAAAATTAGACCTTCTTGGAAGGTCGTCCCCATTCACCCCCCCCCCCCCTCCACGGCCAACAACACATTGGAATTAAAGTGAGCTCAAAGGCCAGTGGAAGGTTGTGTCACGACCACAAATTCAGCTTTTAGACTGTATATATTTATATATACGCCCGGTTAAACATCATACACGGTCATACGGATATGAGTACGGCGAAAAATTATTTATACGACGTATATATACTTCTACGATTCTGGCCAACCCTACTCCTAACCAAAAACTCCACCGTGCCAGAAAAGTTTGTGGGCCCTGGGGTGCCGTGTGTAAAGTTTTGAGCGATATTTCATGTTTGAAAGCTCCAGGAAGCTGCCCAGGATTCCTCAGCCAGGCCCCCAAGCACTTCCTGCTGGTGCAGCTATTCATCAGCACATTTCCCTGGCTGCGTTTGCTGTGTCAGTGGCCCTCGGTTGTGGTCCAGCTGCAAAGTTCACGGTTGACCTTACCATGCAAGCATGAGTTTCTGAGCTCAAATTCGATAACGCTAATCTAATGTCAATTTAATCAGATATTCATGATGCGCGGTAGTTTGCCATGCGACCCTTGAGGAATGCAGTTCGTGTGAGACATTGTGGCCAGGCCGGGCACAATGCTCGCACATGCCCTCTTAGCAGCAGCACATCCTCAAGCCTGCTTCAGCAAAGCCTGCTCCAGTGCCATGCACACCACTGCAGAGCCTGTAGGGCAGCAAGGCACACACACGCACGCACACACACAGGCATGCACGCATATACGCTCACATACACATTCAAATACACGCGCAAGGACACAAATACACACACTCATGCATGCAAATACACACACTCGTGCATACACACATATACACGCAACACGCACGCGCACACACAGGCATGCACGCATTGCACTGACAGTGCTGATGGGCTTTGCCAACTTTTCTGCGTCGCTGGCGACGCTCCCCCACTTGCCTAGCTTTCTTTCGTATGCTATGAATAATATGCAGTGCTTGGAAATAACTGTGATTTAGGGGCAAACTGGACCCATTTGGGGTAAAAGATTGGTACTCCCCAATTTGCAAAAACAAGTTTTTGTAATGCCGTACAGTGTACTGTATTGTACGCAAAAAAATCCTCCGCCCATACATCAGGTCAGCCAAGCCCCACCCCAAAAGGGGGAATTGATGCCCCTTTCCTGGATTGCACATCTGAGGTAACCCAATGGTTTCTATACATAAATTTAACACTTCTGCATAAAATTTAATGAGTTTGGGGTCAAGGGTGAGAGTGGGGGGCTGGATTTGTGCCAATTCCCTGCCAGAAAGGTGGTATGGGTGTAGAAATGCGGGTTTTGGTCCGAATTTCACGATTTCTTTTGTTCCCAGATAGGTTTAGGGTCAAACCATACCCATCAAAGCAAAAAAAGGGGGTGAAAATTTGCCCCTAAGGGACTTAGTGCGTGGGCCTGTTTGCTGGGCAAAAATGGTGCATTTCTGGAAACCCTGGAAACAAGCTTTCTGGCCATCACCTGAGTGTCGGGAACCCTTCAGTATGCTCCCAAGGCATGCCCTGTCAAGTTTTGGTCTGGAATGCAGGGGTTGGGTCGTGGTGGGCAGCGACAGCTGAGATTTTTAACAGCTATGGATTCAAATTTCACTGCCTGCCCACACCAGCTGAGCATGCTAAACTGCTCTTTACTCGTCAAACTTCAAATGTCCTCAGTGTCACCTCTGGAGTTGGCAGAGAAGGCTCAGAAATAGCCCAGCTGCAAACCATGCACCCTATGCTCCTCGCATAGAATCAAGCTTTTCCCTGCCAAAATTGAGCAGTTTCCTGGACCCCCGCCCCTGCCCCCCCGACCCCCTCATTATGCTCCAAATATTACGTCCAAACATCATTGTGGGTGAGGCAAGCCGCAAGGCCACTTTCTGAGGACTTCATTTTGGCAGGGAAATCCAGGCCCCGCACCCTGGGCGCCCCCCGGCACAAACTGAGTATGCAGAGTTGCTCAATTAGGTCCAGCTTCAGGTCCTGCATACTCAGAATGGGGTGGGAGCATTGGGGCAAGAAATCTCACAGGCATGGCTGACCTGACCAAATTTAACATTATTTGGGGCCATCTTGTAAAAAATTTATATTACATTAACTTCCAGATTCTGCAGGAATTTTGCGGATTTTAGTGGGCCGGTGACTTTTGTGAACATTATTTTCAGAAGGGGGGCGGTGAGTACATGCACGTACAGTTTACGAGTATTTAGAAATTTACAACAAATAAACATTTAAACTCCGTATGACATCCCTGAATTGCTATTTGCCCTTTAGATTTGTGTACCGTACTGTACCGTAACCAATCTGAGATTTGAAAAACCTCGATTAATATACCCCAAAGCGATCAATGCGAGGCGGGCACACATATTTATAAACAAAATGCGAGCCTATGTGAGGGCCTTCTGGCCCTATGAGCTGCACCTACATGCGTATGCACACGCGTGTGCGCGCGTACGTGTGCGTGCGTGCACATGTGTGCGTGCGTGCGCGTACGTGCGTGTTTGTGTGCGTATGTGTGTGTGTGTGTGCGCGTACGTGTGAGCGTGCATTGCGTACGTGCGTGTGAGAACGGTTGTGTACATACGTGTATTGTGTACTGGTGCGTGCATGCGTAAGTGTGTGTGTGTGCGCGCATACGTGTGTACGTACGTGTGTGTATATGTTTACATGTCCCATACATGTGTGCGTGTGTGTGTGCATGCAGGTACGTGTGTGTGCGTGTACGTGTGCATGCATGCACATGTGTGTGTGCGTGCGCTTACGTGCGTGTTTGTATGCGTGCACGTATGTGTGTGCGTGCGTTGTGTATAGGGTTGTGTGCGTACGTGCGTGCGTTATGTACTTGTGTGTGTGTGTGCTGGTGTGTGTGTGTGTGTGTGCGTGCGGGTACGTTTGCGTGCATGCGCATTTAAGGGATTGAAGACGCCCTTCCTCTTGGTGTCCTTCCTCCCTAAGAGTCTTTTGGCCTCCAAGCTGTTTGTCCCCTTGAGAGGCGGCTTGGGAGGTTTTCCCAACCTGTCCCCGTTCATGCAAAAATTAATTGTAATGCGAGCTTTGCGAGGCCCTTGTAACTTAATTAAATTGCTCCGACACACCAAGAGGGGGTCAAAATAATTCGCGCAGCGCGGTGATATAAGCACAGTACGGTATATAAGAAGAGCTCATAATTTATCAGTAGAGGGGCGAAGGGATATTGCTGATGTTTAATATTGAGGCATCGTCCAATCGCAAGAGCTGCGTGATAGTGGGGTTCTTTTGGCTCACACCTAATTTTGCATGCGTATTTTTGATTTATAAACCTTGCACCCTCACTCAAGTATGTTGTATTTTAGCGAAACACCAAAAAAGGACTGATGACACATGGTTAGACTGAAGCTTTTTCAAGGTCCCCAAAAAACAATTCCCCTCCGAAGGATGGCATGGACACATACACACATATGCCTAACACACATGTGCACTCCCGCACACGACCGCATACACACACGCATACATACAAACACATGCACACATAGCCATACATACATACCTTAAGCTTAGGAGTACCTAAGCCTAAACCCTAACAGATCTTGTGAGCGTACCTGGAATGAGCCCAAAATGTGGATACGCTGGTCGGCAAGCACTAAGCGAGTGCGAGTTGCGTTCTCAATTGTGAACTTTGTCTTGCCAGACTTGCCGGCTAGGCGCCCTATGCACCGAGACATGTGCTCACCACGAAGCGTCTGCAAGTTGAGTCATTTGCTTGAGGATGTAATGCTGCAATCTGCATTGTTTGCAAGGTGGTGCTTGAGAGTAACATCACCCTAAAAGAATAAACATCTGCTTTTAGCATGCATGATACTTTAGGTCTGGTACCATCACACTGCAATCAGTGAGCACTGTTTCAGTCTGCCTACCTTGACATCCTTGACCTCAAAGCATTCAACGTACAAGTCGTCCAAGCGAAGGAGCGCTATGGCATCACGGACTTCAAAACCTATACCCAGAAAACGTGAGACGACTTGCGTCTACGGCAGTGCCACAAGAATGACCAAAAGCAGCTTTAAAATGAATGGTTCAGCCTCGTTACTGCCTTTTCCAATTTTTTTGCAAGTTGTGGGTCTGCTTGCAGAGCTGCCCAGTTACAAAAGCTCTTTGACATGCACACACGATGTCCGGTCTTTTATTTACATGCACATGTACCCACGCATAAGATACCGGCCCAACAATAGCACAAGACGTAACCCGCTTCCCCTGGCAGGGCACGGAGCAGGCTGTGCAGAAGCTCTTAAGGCACCTGTCACGTACCTAACAAGAACGCGTGCACAAAATCAGCTGCCTTCTGCAGTACGTGCGGGCTTGCGGTCTTGGGCGTGGTCTTAATCTCAACCTGTAAGGATATCAGGAGTATGAAGTTGCTGCCCAGTTTCTGGTGCCGTGCGCTCCTGCTACTCCTTGAAGAGTTCTTTACTTTGATTGCAAGCATCTTTCGTGAAGAATGTAGAAATGGACATGCACAGAGACACACACAGACAGCGGAGACCAATCAACAGACACGCTCCCTGGCTTCACGTGACTTGGAGTGCAATTGTCACAATGTGTCCGCTGCATAACAATGTGTCCGCAGCCCCATCTCGCTCACCTTCTTGGTTTTTAAATTCATGCGCATGTCCAACTTCAGGTTCTCTGTGATGGGTTTGAATATCTCCATCCAGTGCGTTTTCAAAGGAGTCAGGCGATGTTGCGGCACCGGTATCTGTGAAGAAAACAAACAACTATTGGCATTGGCCTTGGGCCGCGTGTCCCAAAAACCTGCAAACTAATGCTAATGCAAACCCCACATGCACACAACCGAGGAACACATTCCAAACCCACAAATACATAACAACAAAGCACATATGGGATCAAGCAAGAGGCACGTACACGCCACAGGCACAACACCTAAATGCAGGCATTCACGTACAAACAATCAAACACACACACAAACACACACCCAAAACATGTGCACGCACACATTCACAAAAATACACATATACATGCACGCACGCATGCACACACAAACAAACACATTCGCACATGCACGCACATACACATACACACACACGTCCAATAACACACACATGCTGCATACACAAAGACGTATGAGCATGCACACGCTTATGTGTCACAAACACACACACACACACACACACACACACACACACACACACACACACACACACACACACACACACACACACACACACACACACACACACAAGCATGCTTTGGGCGACAACAGTGCGTGCCTAAGAACAAGACAACTCACCCTCCTGAACTCGACCTTCGTCTCTGCGTCTCCACCGGACAGAGGAGCGAAGCCTGGCTTGCCAGGCAGGGACGGAGGCTCCTGGCCCTCAGTGCCGCCCTCCATGCCTTCCATGGCGGTGGCCACCTCTTGCAAAGGTTGCTGCTCATCCCTCTTGGAGATCTTGGGCATGGTGTACTAGCAGTATTCCTGGCTGAATTAAAAAAAACGCCTCTTTCTCCTTATAAGCAGACTTGCCTTAACATTACTTTTAAAAAGGAATAATGAATCAAAAGAGGAAGCATTACTGAAGGGAGGGAGAGGAGGGGAGGGGAGTGGCATAGACCGTCTCCGGATGTCGTTGGACATAAGAATAGCTGGACGGTACGTGTTGACAGCGCTGCGCATCACGGCTGCCTCCTTGTTTGTAATTTTCAACTCGAGTTGACGTACGTGCTGGCCGTTCCTGGTGTTGTGCACAAGACGCTCCTGCCCTCTTCCTCTCCCTGCTGGATCTGGCCTGTTCTCACCTGTTAAACACAACCACCTGAACCTCCTCAGGTATAGGCTTGGTCGCAAGATTGGAGGAGGGAGCTTTGGGGACATCTACCTTGGTGTGTGTGTGTGTGTGTGTGTGTGTGGGTGGGGGTGTGGGTGTGGGTGTGGGTGTGGGTGTGGGTGTGGGTGTGGGTGGGAGTGGGTGTGTGGAATTATTTAGGTGGGTGCAGCCAAGAGCAGCAACAGCATCATCATTCCCACATCGACCTATTTAGGTGAGCAGGTTTGTTTCTGTGCAACAGCAAAATCAGCCTGGGACTAGCTGGAGTGGGAATGGACAGGGCACACACATGTAACATAGGCAGTGAGCACGGCAGGGAACTGTGTCGCCCAGGGCTGCCTATGGACACCCCACCCTTCAAGTCTATTCCTTAAGCGCTTGTCTGGGGCCTGGTCCAGGGTGGATGGACCGGGTTTGCTTGGACAACAATGCTAAGCTAGATTTTATTGCTCAAAAACTGGAGGGGCCCTGAGCTGCTCTCAAGCACTGTTCGAGTATCACCAGCAACAGGACGGGGCCCCCGCTTCTAATATCACCGAGCCTTCTGGGATGCAATTATAGCACAATAACCACAAACCGTGCCTTCGAACGTGCGGAGACTTGTCCACCAACCCGCACGACAACTGCCCCTTCCCTTCAGGAACAAACATTCAGAGCGGCGAGGAGGTGGCTATTAAGCTGGAGTCCATTAAAACGCGGCATCCGCAGCTGCTGTACGAGTCCAAGCTTTACAAAATCCTGCAGGGTGGAGGTGAGTGTCAGTGGATATTTCAGACATTTTGTGCAACAACAACAACAACAACAACAACAACAAAACAACAACACACACACATACACACACACTCTCGCTCACACACACACACTCACACACACACACACACACACACACACACACACACACACACACACACACACACACACACACAACTACATCCTCGTGCCTACGCACGCAAGTGCACACGCGGACACACTTAAACCCGCACACTTGCCTGCACACATGCGCTAGCACGCGCTTAGCACACAAGCGCACATTCATTTGCACGCGTATACCGACACACATTATATACACATACACACAACAGTGTTCCTTTTAACTTTCAAGCATGACCCAAGAATGTCCAAAACAAAATAACCTGTTCAAACTCTTAAACATGGTTCAGTGGCAAATGCTTACTGGGGCTGTTTGTCTCAAAGTTTGTTTAAATAACTAAATCTCAGCTCCGTAAGTAACTCCACGTCTGGGGCAGGCATTCAGCCACTTCCCAGTGGGTGTTGGGAAGGGATGCCTGGGTGCTCTCTTTGCACTTGAATCCTCGAGCGTGTGTTGCGCTGAAGGTATGTGTAGTGCCTTACAGCACTGAACGTGCGCTCATCCTCTACTGACCCCAGCACCCTCACCATCAACACTGCTGCAAACTTCGTCCACTTTGTAACGGTGCTGCCCGCCGCGGCTGCCAGAAAGTGTGGTAAGGGGCAACTCCGCAACTGCGCTTTGCTGCTGCTGCTGCTGCTGCTGCTCCTCCTCCTCCTCTCATCAAAGTCGCTGCTTTCAACTGCTGCTGCCTCTTTGAACCTGCTGCTGCTGTTACTGCACGTGCTGCCCTTGTTGCTGTGTCTATAGCTGGGGGTGCAGGCTGAGCAGTCAGGGCAGGGTGAGAGGGTGGGGCAGGCTGGGGTGGACGTGGTGATGTACCTGCTATTGGTGCGTCGCCGTGCCCCCCCAGAAAGGCATGCATATCAGCCACAAACTCACCGGCCTGCTCAGCTTAGTTGTTCATGCACCATGGAGCTGGTATTGCTACGCTGCTTTTACTGCTGCTGCCTGCCCCCTAACGGTGGACCGGCTGTTACAGAACACTACTTTGACCTCTTCAACTGGGAAAGCGAGCTCTAAAGTCAGATGTTACGATATTACAGTTGCAGCCGCTTTTGTCACCTATTCTTGCACCTGAAAACAACAATGACAAAAACAATAAAGGAGGTCATTCCCGTGCAACTCCCCCTCCCCTTCCCTGGCCAAACAGTGCCAACAAGCCTAATATGGAAATCTCCCCAACCACCCCACCATTTTGGGGCCTGAAATTTGCGTTGGAAAGCTAACTTATCTTTACGTACCTACATAGGAAGCAGGCAAATAGACTCAGTGGGTGGACTGCTTAAAATTTTTGAAAGAATGCCACACTGCACCAATCCACACCCTCTATAATTCATAAGCCTTGATAATTCTTACTGCAACTCTTGTGTGCAAAAAATTCAACCGAATTTCAAACACCGATTGGCCCCATTTATAATTTATATCGACCTGTACAATACATATTGAGAGCAAACATTGGGCCGGAGCTCACAGCAGGTTTGAAGGGACGGATTTTTTCCGAATTCGACACTGCAGCATTGTTATATGACTAAGGGTGTGCCAGCCTCTAGTCGAGGCTTGATGAGGTCGAGCCTTGTCGAGCCTCGACGTCACTGCTGTCAAAGCCTAGACGGCAACTGGGATCTCCATTTTTGTGGGGAATTCAGGGGAAATTCCCTGGGAATTCCTATGAATCGGGAAAATTCACCGCTTTTTTTGAAAAAAATTAAGCATGGGAAACTAGGGTGAATGACAGGGTGTGTCATACGGCGTGTTCGTATAATACGTAGTTTACCGTATTGAACAAATCGGGCCGTATTATACCAGAGGGGGTTATCTGGGCAAAAGCCAAAATATGCTCCTTTTTGCATGAAAGGTGCAACTACTCACACGTCACTTCATCAAACTGGACCCAACCTAGCTTTAAACTGATGCTGACTTCATAAGCTACCCGAGCATGTGCTCAGATTCAGACAAGTCACCTTGCGTACAGAATGACAGGACTAAAAAGGACACGTCGTGCACTTGTACCCTAGATGGGTGCTTTCCAGGGGGAATGGCACATTCATTTGCATATCTCGCCAATCACTTGCTCTTTTTGCCACATTTCTCTTACAATGACCTTTATTTACTCTAAGTATTTCAAAACACAAAAAATCACAGTTTGGTGCGCTGGCTGGTCAGATGCAGCATATGGCTGCTAAAAAGGTAGGGTTCACGCCACGGCCGATTAGGTATGGGCCCCCTAACTGGCACGTTTCAAGCTCAGTTGCATTGGAATCTACATATTAGAGTTGAGCTTGAAACATCCCAGTTAAGGGGGCCCATACCCTGGGAGCATGCAAAAACGTACCATTTTTCTGGCCTCAGATAAACTCCCTCTGGTATTATACGGATGCAAAATTTGCCCATTTTTCCCGATTTTTGGCCTTTTTAGGCAATTTCCGCTCCTAAAACGGCCTTTCAGAGAGAGAGAGAGAGAGAGAGCTTCCAATGCTATTATATAATATATAAGTAGCATATAATGTATTGGAAAAGAATTGGAAACGGTTTGGGTGACATTGGGGCGATTTGGGCCCATTTTTGGTCAAAAATCGGCTTTACCAAAATGCTTTAAATACGTGCTAAGTACGATTGTGTCATACGTATTTTTTGTATATAACACGTATTTAATCGTATTGGACGTCCCAAATGACCGTATGACACATCCCTTGTGTAGGATTTTGCCAGTGAGGCTCGACGAGCCTCGTTGAGGGGCGGGGCACATCGATATAGGCCTTAGTTGGTGCATTATGGTTAGAAAACCACTTTCTGAAACTTGCGCAGATAGAGCCGGAAATTTTCTCGAGTTCATTTATAATCATGAAGAGACCGGACTGAAAAGAGCTGTAGGAATTGTTTGAATCTCTCATGGTGCATTGCCTGGAATTTCCTGGAGTTCATTTATAATTGTGAAGAGACCGGAGTGATAGGAAGTGTTTGAAAAACCTCTCATGGTGCATTGCCTGGACAGGCATACACACAGCAGATTGGCTGGAAATAAGTTCCATATGTTCTGAACAATATTTGATGATATTAAGAAAATAATGCACAAAATTGCTGCCCATTTTGGGGCGTCGAGAAATGAAAGTCTGACACTTACCTGAACAATGCTGTGCCATATTTCGCGTTGATATTACACAGAAATACTTTATATGATTAAAAAATGCAGTCGAATTTCCCAGAGGGGGCTGACTGAGCCATAACAAAGGGTGTTTTTTAAATGTGGATTGAGCATGGGCGCCATGACTGGCAAGATCCAAAATTATATGAAATATGAATCCTTGCTCTGTCCATAGATGTAAAATTTGGAGCTTGCCAATTTTGGCGCGTGTGCTTAATTTGCTGTGGCGTGCAGGCCATTTTTTACCACAAATTGTTCATACCAATTCACCCACAGCACCAATCTGGAATATTTTTAATGGTGTAGAATTCTTATTGGAAAAGAATACCATTGCAACAAGAATAAAAGAACGGCTGAGTAATTGGTGTTTTATGAGGATTTGAGCCATTTTCCCATGGAAATCACCACATCAGGGCTTGAATGCACCATGTGTGCTTAATCCAGTCTATCTCAGCACGCAAAGCGACCCACATGAAACTGGGCACACGCTCGGGTGGCTCTCAATGCCAGCTACACTTCGGTACTAAAATGGTGTCGATCAGATGAAGTGGCTGTGAGTGGCTGCCTTCTGAATGCAAAAATGCACATTTTCAGGCATTTCTTCCATTAGCCCCCTCTGCAAATTTCCCGATTTTTAGGAATTTCCAGGGAATTTCCCCTGATTTCCCCCCGAAGATGGACACCCTAGTTGCCGTCTAGGCTTTGACAGCCGTAACGTTGAGGCTCGACGAGGCTGGCGCACCCTTAATAATAATATTACATATTTTTGTGTAGTGTAAACGCCAAAAAAAGGCACGCCACGATGTCACATTCTTGTTCAGGGAAGTGTCAGACTTTCATTTTCCCCTCAAAATAGACAGTAATCTTGTACATTATTTTCCTAATATGATCAGAATACCGTTCGTTTACGATCAAAGAAAATTTTTAATAATTCCGGGGCCCTCTCCAAACTGTATTTGAAGTGATAAATTAATTATTTATAGTGGTTTTGAGGGTGATTTTCAAAATGAGCTCCAAGCGCGCCAATGTGAAGCCCCTGGCCCCGTTCTTGAAGCCTCAGTCCCCAGCTGAAAGGCTGGCTGCTCAGCAGCGGAACCGTGAGAAGCTGCAGAGGGAGAGGCAGCTCAGGAGCTGGCAGAGGAAGCAAGAGGCAAAGGCAAGGGGCGAGGCTGTGATGAGGCCCGTGGGGCGCCCGTGCATGCAGCTCCAACAAGCCTCTTTCTCTTTCCCCATTTGCGTTTGCCCCTTTGTGTGGCTATTGCTGCATGTGAACCCCTCACCTCTCTTTCCCTGCTTCTGAGCACTGTGCAGCATCAGCATCAGCCACAGCTTCGGCCTCTTCAACAAATATCAGTAGCAGTGCACAGGCAGCATTCACAGGGGTTCTCGATCTCAAAAGTTAATTCCCGACTGGGCCCTCCCAATGTGCCCTCGAACTCAAAATTTAGTCCCCAGACCCCCTTACGAATTGAAACCGAAAATTAAATTAGTTCTTGTAAAGTTTGGTTCCGAACTGATTGTGAACGAACGGTATATGGAACTTGTTTTTGGCCAATCTGCTTTGCGTATGCCTGTCCAGGTACCATGAGAGATATTCTAAAAATTTCCTACATTTCTTTTCAGTCCAGTCTCTTCACGATAATTGTAATTAACTCCAGAAATTTTTGGCTCAATCCGCGCAAGTTTCAGAAAGTGGTTTTCTAACCGTAATGCACCAACTAGGGCCTATAACAACGAGCCTCGCTGGCAAATCGTACACCCTAGTTACCCATGCCTTTAAAAAGCCTATATCCTGAAGCTAAGGCTGATCGGTGAAAGTTAAGACATACACCCGTCCCTGCCAAAGTGGGTGCAAAAAACCCACGCAGCCCCCCAGAATGCCAAATGTCCAGCAAATGTCAATGGTTTAGGTATAGAATCAGGTATGTTGCATTCAGTTGAGGTAGAAGGGGCTTGGATTGGGTGGACAGCTCTTTGGCACCGCTCAGGGTGACCTGGCACCAGAAGGTGATCCTTTGTGACCATAGCTAAAACTTTCTACGCACAGGATGTTGTAGGCAGAAAAAGGAGAAAACTCCCCAACTTATTTTGTCCAGCGGCCCTGCAAATTAAGGCAATGCAAGAGAGGAACCAAGAGGAAAGCAAGCCTGAATTCTTGCAGTCAACGCACCTGGCGCTCCGTACAGGTTTGTTGTCCTCTGTGACAGTTGATGGCCGCATGCCAGCACGCTCTGCTGACTGAAGAGAGGGAGCCAAAGCGTGCATCTGTATACTTATTCTACACTCGTTTGAAGCACGCTGGGGCTGCCATCCCAAAGTAGCACAGAACTGGTGACATTCTTGTGTGTTGGGTGGGTTATGGTGCTGTTCCCTGATGGATGTACATGGTCCTCAAACATTTACCATGCGCTCTAGCTTCTCCATTAGCACGTAGTGCTGCATACCCTCCAGTTGGCAGTCCTTGCAGGAGGCCAGCAATGCCCTCCGCAATGGCAGCAATGCATGAGTGGCATAAAAGAGCTGGTGGTCAGGCAGGTAGCCTGCCAAACCCTCGCCAGCCTTGCAGAAGAGATGAATGACTCACACATGCACGCACATTGTTGCATTGCTCAACCTTGCAGCAATGCGCAGGCTTGAAACACACTGAGTGCCACTGACCCGCATCTGTGCTAAAGTGCATCTGGGGTACATTTGCTGCCTCAATAAACTCCAGAAGCCCCTTATCAGCCAGGACGTCCCAGGCGCATGTGCTTATGTACACTCGCAATCATTGCGCGTCGTGAGGCTTGCTGTACGTCCAGCACGACGCGGAGCTGTGAGCTGTGCAGCTTTGTCCAGTGCTGTGCTGTTCTTCGTCTTTTGCCATGCTGCTGCATTCCTTCTGGTGCTGCAGACCGTCCTGATGGCTGAGGAGACCCTGCTTCCTGCTCTTGGTAACATATGCATCCAGCCCACCAAAAGCTGCACTTCAACCAGTACAACTGCTGGGCATCCTTGCCCCCATCCAACTGCCACGTATCAATCCCTGGCTGCTGCCTCTGCCCTGCTATTTCAAGGTGTTTGTCCTGTGAACTCTGCAGGTACCAGCTTCATCCATGCAGGCTGGTTGGGGCAGGTGCTGCCGTGCTTGAACTGTCCCAAGTGTGTTACATCACTCTCACTCTTCTTTGCTTTCTTGCAAGGTTCATTTTTCATTCTTAAATACCGTACTGCGCTTGGTTGTTTTGCGAGTAATTAAATAACTATTATGGCCCCTCGCGATAAATCAAGCCGAAAAAGAATTAAGAAAATTTGGACCTCGCAATACTTTGACTTTAAAAAGGCCATTTTTTTGGCAGGAACCTGCAGGTCTTGGGTTCAACCCTGCCAAAATACACTTTCTGCTTTTCGCCCCGAACTTTTTGCTGTTTCAACTGCGGGTGACAGAAGAATTCCAAATCTTCTAATGGATGTAGGCACTGAACAGAGAGGAGAGCACAGGAAAAGCTTGCAAAGTTCGCAAAATACCTTAACTTCTGAGGGAGCCTCGCAAAGCTTAATGCTCGCAAATTAATTATTGAAATTATTTTGGCACCTCGCAATAAGTAGGCCTCGCAATACTAAGAGCGCAGTACGGTAACTCAAAATTCGAGAGGAAATTTTACAGTTTCAGCCATATCTTGGCTCCCGAAGCGCCCTTGGTAGGGCTTACGGGAAATCTTGGCCGGAGAGCCCCCTGGAGCCTCAAATTTCAACTTGACGCCTCACGCCCCTCACCAATTTGGACGTGTTGACACCAGAAGACATCGACAGAGTCTTTAAAAAAGAATCACTGGCACTCACACAGATACTCACGCACATGCATGCACAAATACACATATATATACACATATACACACATGTAAGTGCGCACTCTCACACACACAATCATGCTCAGCTTCTCAAAAACGTATAAGCACAAGCACAAATCTGAGATCCTATGATTTGTCACGTGACACGAGGTACAGCCCATGTACACGCACTGTATGTGTACATACAAACCAAGTGTTCATGTGCTGCTGATGCCCTAGCTTGATTCCTAGAGAAAAGGAGGGTTCTGTCAGCTTGATTGCATGCCATTCCTTTTGCATTCACTTTACATAGCGCTAACGCATCCCATACAGGCACTCTAAACCCTCTTAGGCAAGTAGGTGATGATGGCTGCAATGTGGCACTCCTCACCAGCCTGCCACAGTGTTGCAATAACAGGGCAGGAAGTCTACATATCCATTTCATTATTTGCTTTTTTGCTGCCTACCACACCCCTTTTGCTCCTGCTCTCTGCAGTCGGCATTCCCAACGTCAGATGGTATGGAGTGGAGGGGGACTACAACGTGATGGTCATAGACCTCATGGGCCCCAGCCTAGAAGACTTGTTCAATTTCTGCCATCGGAAGTTCTCGCTCAAAACCAGCCTCATGCTGGCAGACCAGCTGGTAAGTTGCACTTGTTACAAAGTTCATAATTCATGATGCTTTAACAAGTGCTCAAGATAGGCACTGCACTCAGTAAAGGGTACCTTGTTTCGACCTTTTTGCTGCCAAACTAGCAAGATGAATATGTTATAATTCCTCAGAGTTCTGATTTGCCTTGTCCGCCGTTCCTTTCCGGTGACCTCTGTGGGTCCCCATGGGTAGAGTTAAGCGTCCTGCATGACCCCGCCAGCTCACAGTAGAAAGTGCTGCCTCCTCTCCTTGCCTCAACCAGGAAGGTGTCAATCAAACCTGAGAAAAGAGACTGTTGCTGCTCAACCCGCTGATTGAAACAATGTATCATGTGCACTTGCAGCTCTCGAGGGTTGAGTTTGTCCACTCCAGGAGTTTCATCCATCGCGACATCAAGCCAGACAATTTTCTCATGGGTGGGTGTCAGCACAACCCTTGTCTTGTGCCCACAGAGCCGGGAGTTTAGAAGTTTCTCTGTATGAGTAGGCTCCCCAGAGCTGATATATCTTGTGAAAAAAGCGCAGGGTATACAAAGTGCCTCGCAGAGTCAGGCGGATGCCTTAGTCAGTTTTTTTTACGGTCTTCGGTGTGGCATCGTGAGGTGGTTGATGAACAGACCAGCAGCAGGCAAGCCCTTAAAGGTTCAAGGCTTGAAATACAGCTTAAAAGCAAGGGGCAAGTAACATAACTTGCGCAGCAATGGCAAGGCTCAGTAACCCTTAAGACACACAAGCACACATGCGCAAGCGCATGCATTCATACATACATAGATGAACATAAGCATACAAACGTACAATTACACACACAACCCTTTCCCCTTATCATTGCAGGATTGGGCAAGAAGGCCAACCAGGTTCACGTCATTGATTTTGGCTTAGCCAAAAAGTACCGTGACCCCAAGACCCACATCCACATTCCCTACCGCGAGAACAAGAATCTCACAGGCACAGCCCGCTATGCCAGCATCAACACACACTTGGGAATTGAGCAGAGCCGGTGAGAGACGGGTAGCATGCAATTTCATTGGTGCCAATGTAGATTGACTGCCATGGTAAGATGATCCATTGCTCAGAGCAATTATAAGTAGGGTTGGCCGTAACCATACATGGGATTTCCATTTACTGTGTAAACACCGTATGCACTGTAAATGGCCAGATATGCGTATTTCTGTGTACACATATAAAGGGAATTTTGGTGTCACTCATAATGAATACAAAAAGGGGGTCATTCTGCAGCTCCTAAAGAGCTGAGCACGCATGATCTAATCTTTTAAGCCAAAAAGTGAATGGTTAGGGAGCTAGGCCTGCTTAAGCCAAAAAGACTCATTAATGGCAGTTTTAGCACTTTTTTAGTGAGCCATCCCCATGCACCCCCCCCTTCCCCCCTTCCCTGACCAAACAGTGACAACAAGCCAGAGTTAGCCATCTCTCCCCATCCACTTCACAAATCTGGGACTTAAAAGTTGCGTTGACAAGTGGGGGGAAGCGTCGCAAGCGACGCTGAAAAGTTGGCGAAGCCAACGCGCGCTCTCTTCACCACTAACTACCCTCTGGCAGTACCCACACACGTACTCCCCTCTTGCTGTGCACTCTGCTGCTGCTGCTGTTGCTGCATGCTGTGCGTGCGTGTGTGCGTTGTGGCCAGGCTCACCACAGATGCTACACCCCTGCTGTCGCCCCTGTGGTTGTTGCTGTTGAACTGGCTGTATAGCTGTGCCCCTCTGTGTGCAGGTGCGTGTGTTGTGGCCTTCCCTCCCACATACTTTGCATGCTGCGTTTGCTGTGCGTGTTGTGAGGAGGAGCAAACCCTGCACCACCAACATGCCAGGACGGTGCACATGGTGCACATGGCACACACATGGAGCAGTACCAACCAACGCACCAACGCACCAGGACGAGCAGACACGGCTTCCGCAACACGCCAATGGCATTTCAAACACTTGTAATTAATAATGAAATTGAAATTATGAACATGAGTCGTGTGCTTGCATGGAACAGCAAACGATCCGTCCACGTCTTCCTCCGGCCCCGGACCTTTCAACCATACTCAGGAAAGTTATCTGATGATGCCTGTGCCATCAGACACTGTTCCGGGGACGTGGGCTGAGCTCCGTCGGGCAGCTTTCTCCAGCTGCCAAACATTGAGTCACTTCTTTCCACAGCACTGCTCACTGCACCCCTGGTCACCAAAACTTGTATGCCCCGACAAACGAGTTTGCCTGCCAAGTTTCAGACCCGGACGTTGGCTGCGTGGCTCTGGCCAGGCCCTGAGTCTCAACTTTTACAAAACTCGTTTGAGAGTGCGCCCAGCAGCACCTCCACCGCCCCTCCCCATCCCCTGACACAGCAGGGCTGCGTGGTTAGTCAGTCTAAGGTGCCTTGCAAAGTTTGGGGACAGGGGGTGCGCTGGGTGGGCCTGCGCGCCCTGCTGTGAACTCAGGCGTGAAACATGGTAAACCTAGGGGCTTCGCCCCATGACTGGGGCTTCGCCAAAAAGCTTCAATTTTTCTTCATGTGTCTACGAAAGCAGATAAAAAGACTTGGTGGGTGGCCCGCTTAATTCCTTTGGAAAAACGGCACGTGTCGACAAAAATAGTCACCATTGCTCACATACTGCACCAATCCACGCCCTTGAAGATTCATGGGCCTTGATAGTTCACTCCGCAACTCTGGTGTGAGTCTGAGGTCGCAAAAAGGCGCGAGGTCCCTGGGCATTAAGAAGATGTATGTCATTGTACAAATATTTTCATAAAAACCCAAAAGTTATCGCTTGGCTCTTTCAATTTTGTATTAAGTTTAGTTTAGTTTGGATTACAAAGGCATTTAACCTGGAATGGCTGCTCAACCTATGAGAACGAGGTAAACCTCAAAACAAACCAAGTAAAAAAAGGGTTGTGACGCAACTGGAAAATGCTAACCTTACAGACACGAGAAGAAGTAGGCAAAAACACATGAAAGTGTAGACGTTGGTTCACCAAAGTAGACGCATACTGAAATAAAGTTATCTTTCAAAAGGTCAAAACCCACACACATTGCACAAATAAGTTGGACAAGTTGGAAACGCAGGGACAACTGGAGTTTGGACACAAGTGTGAGACTATTGAAACTGGTCTGTACAACCGACTGGTCTGCTGGTCTGTATAACCTACTGCACTGGTACTGTATAACCTACTGAAACTGAGCATGGGTTAACTGCTGCTACTGCTGAATCGTGGTGCCACCATCTCC
>Ga0307942_1000560_pt1:2500-26402 | contig 26402 bp, 25 predicted proteins | sample OrgLakmetagen175_FD_201846 | JGI IMG/M metagenome (GOLD analysis project Ga0307942, IMG submission 201846) | Saline water microbial communities from Organic Lake, Antarctica - #175 | ecosystem: Environmental > Aquatic > Non-marine Saline and Alkaline > Saline | place: Antarctica... | reverse complement strand
GAGGAGAGGAAGGGAGGGAGGAGGGGGACCCGAGGGCGGACCCCAGAAAGTTGAATCCACTGCTCGGCGGCAGCAGGTGAGGGAGGACCACGAGGGCCCGTGCGTGACCCGCAGAGCCCGCTGGCGCGGACACCCCTCGCGAGGGCCACGTGAAGAGGAGACGGCGAGGCTGGTCTCCTGATTACCATGCATACCAACACAGGTCGCCAGACCCGACAGAAATTGAGAGAGTCACTGCAACGAGTACAGTGGCTCTATTTTTTTATTTGTAAGTGGTTGGCGAGATATGTAAGTTAATGTGTCATTCCCCTGGAAAGCATCCATCTAGGGTACAAGTACACGACGTGTGCTTTTCGTCCTGTCATTCTGTACGCAGGGCGACTTGTCTAAATCTGAGCACATGCTCGGGTAGCTTTTAAAGTCAGCATCAGTTTGAAGCTAGGTTGGGTCCAATCTGATGAAGTGACGTGTGAGTAGTTGCACCTTTCAGCCATGTGCAAAAGGGAGCATGTTTTGGTTTTTGCCCAGTGTCCCCCCTCTGGAATATTGATCACGTGTTGTCAAGAAATAACTACTAACTGTTTGTCATACAATTCGTCGCTGCCCCCAGTTGGGAGTGACTTTGCAGATATGTTGGTATGCACGCTTGAATTTGAGCCTTGTGGTATCCACACCGGTGACTCGGAAGCAAGGCCTGCAAATTGCTGCCTTGCCCATGACCATGAGCCAGATAATCACAACTTAACAGCCTTTTAAGTAATCATAAACAGCTTTTTAAAATAATCATAGTCAATCAACAGAGGCCTTCTTCCGTCTCTAAATATTCACAGGCGTTGAGTAATTGTCACAGTTATACTGCAACCAGGGTAGCAAATGACAACATATCTAATTCTGATTGTTTATATCACATCAAATCTGTGCATACTAAAACTTAACAAACTGAATCATCCCGAACTTGCCATTGACCTGCCAGTCGGGGTCGACCTTGTTCAGTGTCTCAGCCTGCGCGGAATACAATGAGCAATGCATTGTGCGGGGTGCGAGGATGTAGATCAGAGGAGCATGAATGTATGATTGCATGAACAATGCATTGTGAGAGGTGCGTGAATCATGCAACATATTTACGCAGCCTCCAATGTGCTCGTCCTTCTACTGGGCTGCCTCTGTCCAATCACTCGCCCATCTTGGTTCAAATGACTTGTTGTAGTACGAAGAAGTCTTGATAAACATGGTATGGTGCACAAAAACACACGCGCATGCGCACCTGTCCCTCTGTTAGCCCAGTCACCACATCAGCCTTGCATGTACGGAGGCTGAGTAAAGGGGCAGGGCCAAACCCCAAAAACGAGTCGCTCCAGCGTGTGTGGTTAGGCCATCGGCAATCGCTCGTCAGCTTCCTGTGTGACGTTGGTATAATGCCAAAACATGTAGGGTTGAATACCTGTGCAAGTGCAAATTACGTACTGTACAGGTATCTTTGACCTGTGATACAACAATTTCAGAGCTCTGCCTCCGTATCTATAAAGTGTGCCTTTACTGTATCTGCAGGTGGTCCAGCACCAATCAGGTTGAAATTCCTGCAAGAGTCTCTTTTTGCCTTCTTGGGCAATAGTTCCTCTCGAGCGTTTAACTGTGGAGCAGAGCTGGCTGGTAATGCTCACATAGTTCATGAAATGAGTGCTTAGGTGCCAGCACTTATTTCCCTCACCACCAAAACTAAGTTAATAGTCACTTGATATAAACCAGGGGGGTTGCGTGCAGAAGTCCTCATACTGTAGTGCTGGATTACAAGAAAAAGGTACGCTGTGTATGGGTGAAAGAGCTGGTGCACCTCCTTTCCCTTTCTTGACACATAGATGTCCATGGTCTTGACATAGGATTTCAATGCACAAAGAATGAGCAAGGCTACATTGCAGCACGAATCAAAAGGTTGGTGCACATGGAGGAGAGAACAGACATACAACCCATGCGAAATATGCTGTATGATGCTCAAAACCAATGCAAGACTCCTCACGTAAGCGTCCTGCCCGGTTGCGACTGCACACCTGTAACTTAAATCTCCCGTTGACACTAAGCAGGTGCCTACCTGTAGGTAAGTCTCCCTTATACCTCATACCTGTAATTTAAATCTCCCTTTGACACTAAGCAGGTGCTGCTGGACAAATCTTCGTGGAGCTCAGGGGCCATCTCAGCCATCCAGCACCAGGGTGCTGGGGTGGTCCAAAAGCTATGGTCTGTGTAGCGCCAGCGGCCTATACGTATGCACGTGTCGTTGGTGTTGTTATGGTTGTTGTTATGGTTGTTGTTGTTGTTGTTGATGATGTTGTCGTTGTACAAAGGGAAAGGGTGAGGGGAATTGTGGCTGGGCACTAGCATACAATTAGGGTTGGCCAGAGCAATATGTAGACAGGGCATATACGGTATTCTTGACAGAGAAATCACAAAATATACGGTCATATACAGGGTATATATACGGGTCTGACCAACTTTACACATATGATATAATGCATGATGACTTGCGTGTGTGCATGCACAATCTAGGCAAGCATGGCACACTTGCATGCCAAAACACATATGAGCACAAAAAAACCTTCAGTGAGTCAAAGTATTGTACAACCATCGCAACAAATGATCACAACAAAAAGGTCTTTGCTCTCACTATTTGTTATGACCCATCATGCTCACTAGCAGCAACGAGCGCTCCCCAGTGTGCTTGCCTAGCCGCGCCACAGCAACCAAGCAACCTCTCTGTCTGCCATGCCTACCCATATAAGATAAATCAAGCTCACCAGCAGCAACGTGCTCTCCCCAGCGCTTGCCTAGCCGCGCCACAGCACCCCAAGAGGGCTGCGGCTCCACACCGCTGCTACTACTCACGCCAGGTAGGGAGGGAGGGTGGGGCAGCTGACACGCTGTTAGAGTCTGGCTGAAATCGGTGATGTTCACGTCGGAGACGAACCAGGGTATACACTTGCCGTGGAAGACAACCTGAAGATGTTGGGGTGAGGGACGGTGGGTGTAGTGTGTAGTGACGGCCACTAGGGTGAATGAAAGGTGGGCATGCAACGAATACTCCTGTGCCTACGATTACTCATGTGCCTAATTTGAATAGTGCATGCAACAGGGTTCTTCAGTTCGTTTTTGGTGGCAAAGGTTATTTACAGTTTGTAGAAGTTTGAGCTTTATCAAACTGTTCAGGCAAACCCATGTGCAATACTAAGATATACTTACTGGTTTCCATGGTTTTGTTCAGCCTAAAAAGCTTGAACTGTCCTTGAATATATGATACTCAATTCATCACGTGGAGCCACAGCATTATGGACCCCAAAATTCGAACGAAAGGCTTAAAAGGTCTAGCCTTCATCTATCTGCGAGCGGCCTCTTTTAGGTGGTTTGTTTAATGGAAGTTCATGACCTTCAATACAGCCCTGAATTGCACACCCTGGAGTACAATAAATGACTTTTCAAAGAGGAAAGGCTGCAGGAATTTGGCGTAAAAAGAAATGTAAGAGCTCTATCGCGTAGGGATTCTTCGTCAAATTGAGTTTACATCACCTCATTGTTCAACCAGAACAAACACGTTCCTCGTCTTGTCCTTAAGATGCAGCACTAACATGTTTAAACACATTTAATGTCAACTTAAGACCAGTGCTCTTAAAAAACAAGACCATCCTTGCATCTCAGTGATTAACCTTGGGTCTCTTTGTTGCTTGGCTCTTCAAAGTGTAAAGCACTAGAAGTGTTGTCATGCTTGCAACATCCAACCAGAGTTGTAACATTTAACCAGAGTTGTGTAACATCCAACCAGAGTTGCGCAACATTTATCCATTAAGGAAGACTTGGTCGAAAGGGTGTATTAGAGTTTATACTGTAGGTACTCATGCTCATCAACTATAATCTAGAGGTCATGCTGTGCACTTCTGCGTAGCCATAAACAATTTTAATATAGAGGTTGTGCTGTGCACAACTGCGCATCCCAGGGATGTTCATACAGCATATTCGTATAATATGCCGCATCGTATTTAACGCGTGTTTTACCGTATTGAACGTCCCAAATGACTGTATGAAACATTCCCGGCGTAGCCATAAACAATTGGCTGAGTTCTCGGCCGAGGGTGCATGGAGCTTTTTACGCAATGCCCTTGTACTCCTCAGCTTCAAGAGCATGTACCAGCTTCAGCATGCACCAGCTTCAGCATGTAAGTATTAGCTTCAGCATGTATCAGCTTCAGCATGTAAGTACCAGCTTCAGCATGTTACGGCTTTAAGAGCAATCATGGTACATACCTGTGTTGCCAGCCCTGTTTCTATTAGGAAGTCCGCTAGCACAAAGTCCCCGTAGAGCTCTAACCCTGCAAGGCACAAGAAATGGGTTCTGTTTAGATCCCGATACAAGCACACTACGATTATAGGCTGATGTGACAAGATGCGCTAGATGTGCTTTTCTTGAGCGTCCCTTTGGCCTCCAAAAAAACGAGTTATGTGCCTTGGGGGAGACAGAAACATACGGATGGTAGCCAGAAGACAACAGGAAACTATTTTACAATAAATATTAAGGGATTGAGCAGGAAAACTTACCATAATGTAGGACCTGTAACTGATATTACTCCCAAGAGCAGCTTTGCTGCCCTGCCACTTTGCACCGGACTGAACTAGGTCTTTTTTTAATGTGACTCACGGAGCCTTTTATGGCGTGAATGCCATACACGTCTTCTCAGTTGTCCGGCCCCCCCATGCAAACTAAAGTATACTCATGATAATGCGCACTCACCCATTCATCCCGCCACTTGATGCATTGCCGCCGCTGATGCATTTCCATCGCTTTCTAGTTTGTGTAGTGCACCTTGTCCACACCTGAGTTGTCCATGATGATGTCCACTCGCCCACCCTTGCCACCCTGGGATTGAGCCACCCCCTTGAGGTGCTCCCACAGGCCCTTGAACTCGTTTACAATCAAGGGATGCGCGGAGGCAGGTCCTGTCAAAAGAGCAGAATGAAAAGTTATAAAATAACTAAGGGGAAGTGCGGAGGCAGGTTCAGGCAAAGAAGCGAGGATGAAAGGTACAGATTAAAATCAAAAGCGAATGCCAATCGCGTCAGAGCAAGAATTGAAAGTCAGCTACAGTTTAAGTGCCGTACCCACCCATCCTATACATGTATGCCAACAGAGGCGTTGAAAAATTGCCCGACGTCGTGTTTTCATTCTTGCTAATTGTTTTATGTCTATATCTACCTACCCTGTGGTCCAGAACATGCTACGTATTTCTGCTTCCGTGTCCACCTATACCCATTTCACTGTCAATAACATGCCAAACTTAATTCCTTTCGTCACTCTGCAGTGCTCTCATCAAGCAATTCTGCTAGCGATCAGCCTGCTCTCTAACTGCTCCTACCTGTCTTTACTATACTAGACATTCACTCTATCTGCTTTCATTCTTGCCTGGCCTTAGCTCTCTGCAATCAACCCAGCCTTTCTGATTTTCAGCTGCTGTTGTTGTTGTGCTGCTGCTGCTGCTGCTCTCTCACCCACCTGCGCTAGTGCTTTCGTCTCCACCTCCCCTGCCCATGGCTCTCTCAGTCTCTGCCATTGAGGCCGTCGCATCTCCTGCCGCATCTTGTCGGAGACTGAGGTCCGTCTTGTTGCCCCAAAGGCAGTACTGAAAATGAAAACGAGATAGAAGGAGGTGGTGGTGGTGTCAAACAGACATTAAGAAAAGCAAGACAGAAATCCGTCTTGGTTCCCCAAAGGCAGTACTGAAAATGAAGGCAAGAGAGAATGTGGTGGTGGTGGTGGTGTCAAACAGGACAGTGGAATAATGCAAGGCTTTGAAGCTATGTTGTGCGGCAACTGTCTACAGTAGGAAAAAGAATGTCACAAGCTTGAGAACAGGTGAATGATTGACGTTATCACGTGTGCAAGTATTGGCAGGGAAGAGTGACCGCGGTGTCTTTTTAAAGAAACGCTTGTTCGGTTACGTTTGCATCATGAGACGGTGGTGGATTATTTACAAGAAGGAAATAAAAATGGAACTTAAGAGGAACAGAGCAAAAGTGATATGGGTGATATCACTTTGCTCCAAGGCCTGGAGCTTGAGTGTTACACACTAAACTCAGCAGATGCCTGAAGAAGCAGCGATGGTTGGCATACGATTCAAAACCAGGCAAGAAAAAGCTTCCTTGCTTTTACTGTGAGCGTTAGCCCCTTTTTTAATCCTCAAAAAAATTAGGTCCACGACCTCCGTTTGCGCAATGCAAGACTGAGCAGAGCTGCTCACACTCAGCAAGGATGCCTTTCATAGAATATATTGTACCCCACATGCACTTGTGTGTGCCACATAAGCACTCTAATGCATACCCAGTACCCATGCAGCTGCACTTGTGCACATACTTGCATTTTAATACCATGTATGCACCTACTTCACCACTCCTACAAACACACTCTTACCTGCACCACTTCAAACAACTTCAGGTGAACAGCTTCCTGCCGCGCTGGATCCGCCATTGCATCTTGAAGCGGCCCCCCCCGCTGTGTGCGCAAGGGAAGCAAGTGTGTGAAGTAACATTGAACAGAGGGTTGTCAATTAGATGTCAATCCTTTGTATCACTGTGCGTACATGTAACGCACGTAGCCCATGAGGTTTGCGGGCATGCCAATCCCTACTATTGTACGTAGTGTTTGTGTGAATTGCAATTTGAATCCACCATGCATTGTAGAGTGGAACACCTGACTGTGTGAGTCAGTGAAGCAAGCGCCATAATGCCATGATTAAGTTAATCATGTTCATGTTGTGCAAGTTCCTGTGCTGCTCGTTGGTTTTGCAATTGCACCTTCAAGTAGGTTGCCTTGCCGTGTGCTTAAGATTAGCTAGTACGTGGGTATCAGTGGCATTTAATGCATAAGTGGCGTTAGCTTGTACGTGGGTATCAGTGGCATTTAATGCATAAGTGGCATTAGCTAGTACGTAGGTATGAGTGGCGTGTAATGCATAAGTTCGTGGGTTCAGCGGCATGTAATGCATGTAATGCATAAGTGGCATTAGCTAGTACGTGGGTATGAGTGGCATACTACACCCCAAAACGCATGCTTGAGTGTTTGTGAGCTGCATGCTAAGCTTGCCACAGCTTTTTGCAGCTGCACGACTCGGGAAGCGTGATTGAAAGACAAGCACAGTCATATGCTGTGGTGTGCGCGTCACCTCGCTGCTTGGACCTACATGCTTTTAACAAAGCCTCACCCAAGGCTAACTCCAGAGTGAGTTGTTACCCTCATCAGTGTATCAGGTTGAAATTGCAACAAGCATACAGAGTGGATGTTAGCTAGTGCACTAAATTAAACTTGTAATATACATTAACAAGGTGAGCTTTACATAGAATACAACTTAATGCGGCTAGTGCTCCAATTCATACAACAATGGAACTGATGCTCAGTATGCAGCGATAAAGCAATACAGTAAACAACATTGAGAGCACAGCTCTCGGTTACAACGTTAAAGTAACACACTCAGCATACAATATTGACAACACTCAGTATACAATATTGACAAGTAACACTCAGTATACAAGTAACACTCGTATACAATATTGACAACGTTGAAGTAACACACTCAGTATACAATACTGAATACACAGCATTGGGGTACAAAACAAGGAGCTGATACTCAGGACACAGCGTTTGTCACAACACCTGCAAATCTGCGTGGATGGCTTCAATGGCAGTGGCCAGGTCGGCCACAGCTGAGGAGGACTTGGCCCACGCACTTTGCTTCTGCAGCACATAATGTTTGTAAGTGGCACAGCGGCATGTAATGCTTCTGCAAAAAAACGATGAATGTGAATGGCTCAACGGCATTTTGCTTCTGCAACACACGATGAAGGTGATTGGCACAACGGCACTTTGCTCCTGAAACACACAATGAATGTGATTGGCATAATGGAAGTTGCTTCGGCAATATACGATGTGTGAATAAAACAATGAAAAGGCTTAGTTTCTACTTACCCAATAGGCAATCAGAGGCATTCTAAGCAATCATTTGATTCGTGCGACCTGCTTGTGCATGAACAACACACCCAGATACAGAAGGGGGTAACACATGCTCCCTCTCACATGGTACAGCCGACAAAACAACAGCTGTAGATGAAATATGTGAAGAGGTCCACAAGTCACTAATAGAGGATGCCTGATGAGAAGCAATAGCAGCACTCTTGAGCAAACCCATCGAAAGATTTGGAGCATTGTAAATACCTAGGGTCGGCCAAAACCGTAGACATAGGCCGTATATGACCGTATATTGATGATTTCACTGCAAAAAATACCGTATAATACAACATATATAATGGTTCTGGTCAACCCTAGTTATACCTAGGGTTGGCCAGAACCATATATATACACCGTATATGACCGTATATTTGGTGATTTCCCTGCAAAAAATACCGTATATACACCGTATATATATGGTTCTGGGCCAACCCTAGTTATACTCAATGCATGCCTGCACATATAACCACGACAACTCTTTGCATGCTAGCCAGGAATTTTGATTGGACACTTAGCTGCGCACACTGGACTTGACAACACGCTTATTTACACATACAACACACATACACATGCGCATGCACACATGAGATTATTTATACACAGGGTGCACACCATCATGAGCCTGCATGTTCAAAGCTTCGAAGGTACACAGACAAACAGGTTCACAAAATACATACAAATACATGTTTATTAGACAAATAGAACATAAACATAGAAACGCACCTGTACAGCAAAGGGGTCGAAAGCCCCCACATCAAGCTCAGTCAGATGGGAGCCATACATGGATCCAGTTGTGCCCCCTGGGACAGGAAAAAAAGGTGCAAGTTCAATGGCGTTTGGGATCAGAAAAGGAGATCAAAAAGGACATGAGCTTGCATCTTAGAGAAAGGCACGGCATCCTAGCTCCAGCAAGCACTCCTAGCACTCATACACACTCTTAAGGCTCAACATCCTAGCTCCAGCAAGCGCTCTTGATACTCATAATTGTGGGGGCGTCTGTTACGTATCAAGAACAAGGCATGCATAAACCTTGAGAAGCTGGAAGGCCGACGTAGCAAAAACGCAGAGGGAAATGTTGTCATTAACATCTCTTCTGAGATCCATCGCCACGTTTTACATCTTACGTCACACTAATATGCTCGCCAGCAGCTCATGCACCAGCCTGCCTTGCTGTTTGCCTTGCACGCTACACACACACACACATACACACACACTCTCTTACAACCCCAGCCCCCCATACCCACCCAGAAGAAAAGGAGCACAAGACAATGCAGCAGCAAGAAGCGCACAAGCCGACTCACCTGCTAGCAGCGGCTGAGATTGTATGGCAGTAGCCACGGCTGTGTACATGTAGCACTCAATCATGAGCCAAGGAAGGCCCAGCCACGTGGCCTCTCCAGAGCGTGCCTGGCAAAAAAAAAGCGGGAAGTGTGTGTGTGTGTGTGTGTGTGTGTGTGTGAAAGCAAGGGCGCGTGAATGTGAAAGCAAGGGCGCGTTAGTGTGTGTGAAAGCAAGGGCGCGCACTTCCTGACGGCCCAGCCTCTTTGGCTGGGGGCCTGAGCACGTGCCTGGCAAGGAGGCAGGGGCGTAAGAGAGTGTGAAATCACGTGTGAGTGACATAGGTAGTAAGGAATGCATGTATTCGTATGAATCGAGTGAGCATGTATACGTATAAATCAAGTGTGAGTGACGTAATGAATAAGAAATGCATTTATACGTATAAATCGAGTGACATGAGGAATGCAAATAAATCAAGTGTGAGTGGCATAAGGGATGTACGTGTGAGTGACATAAGGAATGCGTGAAGGAATGCATGCGTGAGTGACATTTATGCCTCCCTCATGGTTTACCTTTGCAGCAAAGGTAAATCACTCGCAGGCCCTGCGCATGTGGTCTCCCTGGAGAATGCCTAGAAAAATGTCTGAAAGTCGCTCTCTATTGTGTCCTCGCATTAATAAGGCAAGTCCATGGCTCCACCGTGTCAACAAGGCCAGCCTACCTTCCAAGCCGCAAGGGCCTCGTTGGTGGCTGACACCATCTCTGCAAGTCCAGGGTGGCACAAAGCAGCAGCAGGCCCAGCCGGAGTTGTGAGTTCTGTCAGTGTCTTGTTGGCCAGCATGCTCTCTCGCAGGCGTGCAATTTCGCCCAGAGCGGCTCGCACCTACATATGCAAAACAGGGTTTGTGATTGATCTCGTGGACATGTTCATATGATCCAAGGCATTACAACTGTTCTTAATTAGAGCAACACTGCTGTTGACCATACAATAAAAGGGTGTGCATTCAGGTGAAATAGAGGGCAGCATTCAAATTGAACCACGCAGAAAATTTTTCATGCGCCATGAGTCAGAAATACTGTGGCCACTCCGTCATGGCCCACATGGAAACTTAAAAGTGAATGAACATCGCCTTCAAATATATGATACCACCAAGGTGTCATCGGTTTCTAACGGGCAAAGGAATGCCACTGCATTCTGTGCGTACTACTTGCGAGGCTTAGAATGAGGAAGGCAGATTGAAGCATTTCAAAAGTGTAGCACCTTGAAAGTGATAGTGCTCTGATTGATAGGCACTACACGTGAAATTCAGTTGCAATTAGTAACCTTTACCTGTGTCAACGCCCCTTGATCACCCTCGTAGCGTTTGTAGAGTGCCTCTCCATCAGCGAGCGCTCCCGCAAGGATGGTGGGTAGGCGCTGAGTGATTGTTTTCTCTGCATGGTTTGTGTTTCCAGCAGGTGAGAGCGGAAATCGAAGCGAGAGAATTGTGAGAATGACACAACGCATGTTTCATTTTCGGACGTTACCTGCAAAACTTCCAGCTTCGTTCCCAGCTAGCGGAGCATGTGGAGGGAAGGGTAACTGCATTGTTACACACAGCATCATAATTACAAGTGGGATCACGCGCAGAACAGCAGCAGACCCAATTGGGTGTGTTCAATCTAGATTGAACACACTCGGTGTAGCTGTGTGCTGCTCGTACGCAGCTACACAGTGCACGCACTTACCTTGGAAGACATGCTGCGTAGTCCTGCTCTTCCGGCGGAGGCTGACACAACCATCCTCTTTTGGGGACGAATTGAGTTGCTCTGTTAGAGGGCAAGTACATGCAAACAGTACGGTTTGCTGAGGCATTTGTAATGCACAGGATGCTGGAACATAATGATTGCACTTGTCATCACACGAATTCGTGTGAACTCACTTGACGGTGTAATAGCCTATTTTGTCCACCAAAGAGGCTAGTCATGTTTATTTTATTTCTTCTTAAGCCACAAAATCTAAGCCATGAAATCGTGCTATAATTGCTGTGATTAATTTCATTGAAAATATAGGTCGTCACTGTACCGTGGTATCGAAGGCACCCACGAATTTAAACACGGACTGCGGCAACTGAATGGCTTGCATCGTAATCATCAACTAATTTAAGAGGCATTAAGTCCATTAAAAATTTTTGGTCAGCAATCTCGTGGCAGGAAAAAACAAAGATGAAATCATGGGAGACAAGAATGACAAGACGCGAAATTTTTGTCTTGCCTGTCTAAGAAAATATCTACAGTCCCGTGCTACAGCTGCGCTCACCGATTGGGCTCGCAACCTGATGGACTTTCCTCGCAGCCGCAAATTAGCGACCATGAATTTCTACTGATCATGCTCTCCATTATTTAAGCGACACACGCCACATATTTACAACAAATCAAAGCCCCCAGCCTCCAAGTCTTCCTCGACATCTCGCCTTGTCTCCTCGTCAGATACTTCCGGCTTGGCTGGCATCATTGAGCTATTTAATTGCGCAGCGGCCGCTGATGGAAGCGTAAATGGAGGTGGCTGCGACGAGCGCTCGTCGCCACCAGATGCTGCTGCACGTACGGGGGGACTAGCGGGTGCCAGTTCAGGATAGTCCTGCACGTTTTATTGACCGATGGTTTTGTCAAATATAATGACAAACTGCTGTAAGTTTGCAATCAAAAGGCAGCTGCCAGCACTTCTACCTAAAGCAAATCGGGCAACATAGTGTTTGGGTGGAAAAATAAGATTTTATCGGCATTTTCTTGTCTCATAAGGCTGGGTTTTGTTTGTTAGTCTACAAATATAAGCAGGGAAAGTAAAAAGGGAGGTTTTTGTCTAGCTGCAACCATATCTGCTGTAAAGTCAGTGCTGTACACGTGCAAGCCCAAAACACTTACATCAGCATTGAAGTAGCCCACGACAGTGCGAGATGGACTCATGACTTGAATGGTGGCATCCCTGACATCATAAAAATTGAATATGGTTGGAGCACGATTGCAACTGCAGCAAGAAAGACAGAAAGAGCGAAGGCAGAAACAGACATTCCTACATGACAAGAGAAGCCGTTTCTAGGTACCCCTATGCAACTTCACGGCTATATAAGGTGCCTAAGTGACAAAGCCATAGCGATCCCCCAGCGGCCTAGTAGTCCAATTTACCCTCATGAATTTCAGCTTCTGGCCCGTCCCCTCAATCCCTCCTTACCTGTTGTTAAATTTCTCAGGGGACGGCTTGGAAAAGTGGTCCGCATCCCAGGCCACCGCTCCACCACCGCCAAAGCAAAACGCATCAGAGTCAAAAGCAACCCTATACTTTCCTGGCTTAGGAACGGCAACCCTGGCACGTGATGTGTTTAAATTTGCACATGTATTTTTGGGAGATGTCTCAAACAGAGAAGTTGCAGCATGGGCTCAGCCTCGTTGCATTGTACGTTTACAGCATGTTAAATTAGAGTTAGCAAAACAGTACAATATGAGCTGCCTGACCTTTTGATTGAAGAACAGTGCTAGCTTAAACACCACAGAGCAAACAATCACTCACTTGTAGTCTTTATACGTGCTTATTGGACTGAAGTTAAAGACAAAGAGTAGAGGCCCACGTTCTGCGACCAGTATCTGCATGCCGAAGAAAGGGGCTTGATAAAGGCACACCACAGACGTGAGCCACCACAAACGTTCTGGAGTGTGTTGCATCATGTTTGTGCAATGCACAATGTGCGCAACAAAACGTGATGCGTTTCAGACAAGAAGTGTACTGCTTTCCAGACCACGAAACTAATACTGTAGTACCCACCTGCTCTGCCTCGTCCATGTGTGTGACCCACTGGTGCTTGTTCTTGTTTTAGAAGCCAAACCTAAGAAATGCACAAGGATCGAGATGCTTAACTGAGCAAAGCAAGGTAAAGTTTCTAATAGTAGTGCTATTTTGACTAAGAACCATACCTTGCTAACAGACCACCCTCTGATCCATTTCAAATGGCCAATGGCCAAGTTTCGACCCCACCCACAGGTATATACATCCACGATGGTTTGATAAGAATAGGGTAGCATAAACTATAATTTTAGGGGCGAAAAAGCTCTTAAATTGGCTTTCTGGAGCCAAACGTTCAAAACCCTTGCCAAAATCCGGCCACGATGCTACAAGGGCCCAACGGCTAGCCCCCTTGACCCCAAACTTTTCAATACAACTACTTACATGTACAGAGCATTTTGTGCACAGAAAAGGGCGTATTGGGAAGGTCATTCAGTCTACCCCCTCTGGTATTTCCCCTGAGGTTCACAATCTTGCTGTGTGCATGTGAGTGTGCAACATACCAGATACCAGTTGCGGGTAGGAATGCATATTTGCCTAATGGAAAGAAACTAAGGAAAAATTTACACTCACCTTTCGTCAAGCTCCATCAAAGCTTTGTCAAACACTTTTAGTTGAGAGTATCTGAGGTGGTCTACTTCAGCCAAACTCCATTGCCGCCGACAGTAGCTGATCATGTAGAAATTTGTGTGAGAATTACGTGTGTATGTTGGTGTGTGTGCGCATGTATGTGCATTTATGTGTGTGTGCGTATGTGTGTGCATGTGTGTGTACATATATATGTGTGTGTGCGGACGTGTCTGTACATGTGTGTGTATAGTGTGTGTGTTTGTGCATGTATTGCTTGTGTGTATGCGTGCTGTGTGTGTGCGTGTGTGTTTGTTCGTGCGTGCGTGCGTGCGCGTACGCATGCATTTGCGTGTGCGCGTGCACGATCATGTGGGGTTGTAGAAATCAAGTCCATTTTTTTGTATGCAAATACAAAATATCTCCTATGGTACTGCAAAACAGAAATGCAGGTGGCAATGGCAGGCAAGCTTTGCTTGAAAAATACGTGCAATATTTTGGGTATGCATCATCGTCAGTCCTTGCATCACTGCCACACGCCACACGCCACACATCTACTTATTGACTCAGATATCAACTCAGATGAACGCATTTGCTGCGTTACCAGCATTCATTTGTGCTCAAGACAAGCCGACAAGGCTGACATATACAAATTCCTAGTGTGACTCACAAATGGCTCCACTGATTGCCCTCACGAGGAAAGTCAATCCACTCGGGGTGGCCAAACTCGTTGCCCTGCATCATGTTGTTCAGTTAAGACAAGTCAATGAGTTGTTTTGCCTCCTTTTACAACATAACATTGTAAGTATAAGTTAAAAAGTGTAATGTTGCACGTGACTGAGATGATGACACTCCTTTTGTTACACAACCAAGTTGGCACACAGCATCTATTTTATCAATCATGCTGCAAAATCTACACAAGGCCTTGGCTTTGCGAGTACAGAAAGCAAGCAGCAGTGCTGCGGAAAATCTTGGCCCAGAAGACCTTAACTGTGTATTTATGCTGCGTTTTGCCTTCTTACCATGAAGTTCAGCCAGCCTTCTCCTCCCAGGACCATGGTCACAGCACGGATCACCTGCGCACACATTTTTGCAAAACGATGAGGGTCTTAGCTGCCTTGCAGGGCATAAACAGGCACGTGCAGAAGTGTACCAGTTCAAACATTCAAAAGGGGCAAACACGAGCAACTCAACTTTACAACACGGATACAGATTAAAATACAGATACAGATTAAAACACAGATTCAGATTAAAACACAGATACAGATTAAAACACAGATTCAGATTAAAACACAGATACAGACTGAAACACAGATACAGACTGAAACACAGATACAGACTGAAACACAGATACAGTGAACACAATATGAACAGGCCTTGGCCTCCTTGCCACTTGTCTCCTGGGCGTGCTCATTGTGCAGAATACGTACAACTAAATACTGGAAAATAAGGCACCTTGTGCAGAGCCATGCCACGAGCAACAGTGAGGCTTGGAGGCTGCAGCGTGGACATATTTTCATACCTGTGGGTAAGCACAATTGCAGTGCAGTGAAAAACAAGCACATAGATAGAGAAGCACGTAAGTGCGAGGTATCACTACCAGAAATGTGCGCACGGGCCAAAAAACATATCACAGCATTTGCGTGGTCACAGCAGGATTGCAGCACTGCTGAGAATGTGCACTGTGCACGCACGTGCCTGCACATGCCTTCACCTAGACACCCCACACACTTATTCACAACACAAAAGGAAAGAGGGGGAGGCCACGCATGAAGCAGTAAACTCAAATGACAGCAACAGCCGATGCTCTTTCAATCCTTGTTTCCACGTCCATTGGATGAAAAAGCAAAGCAAGTTCCTCGAAGACACGCACATGTCTTTGTCCATCAGTCGGAAAGCAAGGGTCTTGTCTCCCACCAGAGCTGCATGGGGACAGAAGCAGGAAACAAGCAATGATGAGTAAATGCCATCAATGTGTCAACCACAGTTGAAAGGCCAAGCAAGGAGCGGAGAGAAAAAGCTGAACAATTGCAGTGTGCATTAGTTGTGGGTACTTAAAGGCATTGTACTGTATCTGCCAGTTCCATGTTGCGCCATAGACTTGCTGGTGCTTAACTCCTTTCATTTGACATTGCAAAAAGGCTCAAGAAGTGTTGCATGGAAAGCTGTCACAAATGTATAGTGTGCAGGCACACGGGCAGGATGGAAATGTGCAGGCGCACGGGCAGGAATGAAGTGTGCAGAAACTCCACGGGACATTCACGCACCTTGGTCATGGGACTCAGCGTAGGCAATTGTCTGTTCGGTGTACCTCCTGCGCAATTTAAACACAAAAGCCAGCATATGAGCACGACCTGAACGACCCTTTGCGTAATGGATGTAGGAAAAGGGTATTTGTTAGCGACAGGAAAAGTTGTGCCCCTGCGCCTATTGTGAAAGGACGGTTGTACGTGGCTGAGGGTGTTTACACGTACTAATACTAGGCATTCGAAAGTTCCTGGCTAGGTCTTCTTGTGCGTAAACATACCGATTAGGGGGAAAAGTGATAACAGTAATTTATTCCCCGCTGGACTTTTAAAACGTGGAAGTACGGAACTTACCGATTACACAGGGCACTGACAATCTCAAGCATTCCCCACTCTTCATCTGTCTTGTGCTTCAAGAGCTCAATCCACTTGTCCGGAATAGCCATACCTGACCAAAAATACAACATCTCTTTGTTCAGTGGTAATCCCTGCAAACATTTATTTTCTTCCTCTCCACTCCTTAGGAACAACACCTCTGTCACAAACCATGAACCACTTTCACTTTCTTCACACACCATGAGAAGACATGCTCTTTTGTAGGACTTGCGGAATACCTGTGGCTTACAATCCGGCGCGTGCCTGTTGTGAAAGTATGACTCTTCGTGGGTAATGATGGGACCTATAGGCATCGTCCCCGCTCATTTTACAATGCGCACTCTACGGGACTTTAAAACCTGAACAAACCACACACGCACGCTGCTTGTCACCAGCAATACTGCATGAAAGAACCTGGACAAAGCACACACGCACGCTGCTTGTCACCAGCAATACTGCATGAAAGAACCTGAACAAAGCACACACGCACGCTGCTTGTCACCAGCTTTACTGACACATCAGGAGCACGACTCCTGGTACCATAACACCTCTCAAATCCTGCAATTCCATAATCCAAATCATGCCCCTTGTGATCTCCTCACCAAGTCGATAGTCGAATCCAAGCCCTCCCTCTTCAACAGGGCGACCCAGGGCCGGCATGCCTGACACATCTTCAGCTATGGAGACAGCCTGTAGGTGGCAAAATGCATGCAGAAGCACAGATAAGCAAGCATGTGGTATGCGAATGTCAAGGGTGTATGTAGCAATCAGTGCATGCGCTTGGTAAGCTGCAACAGAGCAGGTACGCAGAAAGAACGATGCCTCGATCCTACATTGGTGGCGCAATTTTACCTCATCACACTTGTTACTGCCTCCTGGTGCAAGCTTGCTGCAAAGAATTAGCTAGCAGTTGCAATTCTTGACTGAAGGCCTTTTTTTGTAGGCCTTGTAAACCTTGCTGCAAAGCATATGCCTTTTCACTGCCTCCTCCGAGGTGAGAGTGCCTCCTCTCAACAGTTCCTCCGACAATTTCACTGCCTCCTGCATAGTTTCTTTTTCTTTTTCTTTCCGCTTGGTGCAAGCTTGCTGCAAAGGGTGCCATCAGACCTCGTCCACGCATAAAAATCACCTTGTTTTTGTGGATGACCTCGTTGGCAAGCATGCAATAAACACAAGCATCCACATTTGTTCCCAAGCCAAAGTACTCGTGGTAGTCGCCACTGAGGAAAAGAAAGGCAGGGTGTGCAGAGCACATAACTTTAATGCCGGTGCAGCAAGTAAAACGAGCAAAAAGAGGCTGTAGCAATTACAACACACACATATACACGCAAACACGTGCACACACACACGTGCACACACACATACACACACACACACACACCTGAAGCTCCTGTTAATGCCTGCGTATTGCGTGAGTGGATATAGAAAATGAATTTGATGCAACAGCACCGTCCACAAGCACTGCTATGATCGCATTGCATTGCAGGTTGTATGCTTCAACTTTACTTTACGACAAGAGGACATGAGTCAAACGATGGCCTTGCTTGTTCTTGATCGAATAGAAAGCAAAAAAGAAACATCTAGACACGCACCATGGTCCCAGTACAGCATGGAAGTGCAGCCGTCAAAGCGAAAGCCGTCAAATCTGAGGAGAGTTTGAACTGCTGGTACTCAGTTGATGGCCAAAGGTGTTTTGCTCATGAGGTGTCATGATGCGCATGAGGCAATGTGTTATGTGCGAGGTGTCGTCTTTGCACACTTTTGAGCATCATCTTTGACCTCCTATACTAACTTGCAGTCACTTCATGCCAGGCACTGATACCAAAGTAGTGCCGCTGCTGAGTGTGACGCATAGCACTCACTTGTATTCATCCATCCAGAAGGCCAGGTTGGACAGCAAGTAGCGCAGCACCTCCCAATTGCTGCATGCAAAAGACAAGTCGAATGCTTTTACAAAAAGTGACAATTTGACAGCCTGCAGCTTCCCTTTTCCCGTACGCTCAACATCTTTTGTCCCACCCCCCTCCTGTATGCTGAATGCAGTTTATTTCATTTTTACCCCCTGTACGCTGAGCGTCTTGTACCTTCCCCCTTTTGTTTGTCGTGTGTGTTGCATCATGCTGGAGCAATTGTGAGCTCAGCAGGAGCAGTTTTGCAACGCGGTAGACTTGTTCCCCTAGTGAGATTTTTGGCTGATGAGGCTGCATTTAGCATGAACGAATGCACACACTGTTTCACTCCAGCGAGGACTTTTACTGATCCCAAGCAGCTAGCCAAGCGCCATCTGTCACCCTCCCGAACAGCATTGATTTCCCATTTTGATTCTTGTAGTACAAGAAGCTAACCAAGCGCCATCTGTCACCCTCCCGATCAGCACTGATTTCCCATTTTAATTCTTGTAGTACAAGAAGCTAATCAAGCGCCATCTGTCACCCACCCGAACAGCACCCTCCCGTACAGCATTGATTTCCCATTTTAATTCTTATAGTACAAGAGCTCTGTGATACCAAAAGCGGCTCCATTCCTTCAGCTGCTGTGGGGAGCGTTGGCACTGCACACGTGGCCATCCGTCCTGTGCCTGTTTTGAAAGTACAACTCTGCGTGGCTGGAGTGGCCATCCTGTGCTCCTACCTGTAGCAGAAAGTGCGTGAGTCCCACGCTCGATGGTAGCCAGTCTCGCCTGTGTGCAAGGCAAAGGAGCAAAACAATTGTAAGGATTATTCACAATTGAAGGTGAGTGGAAAAAGGCTGCGACCTGTGGTTTTACTAATGTTGCATCTTCAACGCAGCTTTGCGCCCATCCAATAATCTCTGATAGCATTTGTAGTTACATACATATCCCCAGTAGGTCAATCACAAATATAAGTCTCAACTCTAGTTCGAGAGCAAGATAGGGTTATGGGTCAACCATACAAGATGTGCCAGATTCTTTTCCGTACCTGTGTGGAAGTACGACATGCTCTCATCCTGCCCCATGTCAAAGCCCTGCATCACACGTAGATTTCTTGTTGATGGCAAGGTGTAGCTTCTACCCTATGGACACCAACCGAATGATTTTTAAGCTCGTACACTTTCCTTTTATATATCGTGTAGAACGACAAAGAGTGTTTTTTTACGTCAAGCACATGCCTGTGCCTGATGGTACTAGTTACAACTCCCTCGCTTCTGAGGAGGGTTTGAGGAGGATTTAAGGCAATTCCTTCGTTTATTTTGTAATACCAGAACCCCCCTGAATTGCTTGCCTTAACCCCAATCGCTTGCCTTACAAGTCATGACACAAGCACTTGCTGCTGAATTTGCTCAGCACTTTTATGATGGACAGGAATTAACAGTGCCCCATTCCAAAGGTAGCCCCTTTTCCTTACCAGATGCGACGAGTTGCTGCGCAGTGACCTCATCATTGTGCCTTTACCGTCTTTATAAAAGCTAACATTGGCCAATGGCCAACTAGCCAGCAATCACGCACCGACAGACCATCAACCATGTTGTTGCTTATATGGCTGTGCACCACATCCAAAAGAACGAGCAGACCCAACCGATGAGCTTCATCAATGAGGGACTGCAATGTAGCAAGACGTTGACAAAAGAGGGTTCAAGCGTGTGCATCACTGTGTGCAAAGGATAGATCAGATGCATTACAGCAAAGCCATTTGTTTTGTTACCTATTATTGGTCCAAGGCATTGGCAATTCACCAAAAATAGAGTGAGTTGAAATCTAGCCAAGTGAAATGCCATCATGTGTGCGTAAACAAATGTGCTCAATATTTCAATCTGTACAGGATGGGATAAAATTAGGTTTGCTAGAACTTTAAGGAAGTAATAGGGACCTACCAGCATCACTGCAATATAGCAGACAAAGTAGCAGACAACATAGCAGACATGCCACTTACGTACACCACACCCCCAGTCTAGATTCCTTAACAGCTAATCTTCATTGTAGAACACACGTACGCCCTGTTTTATGCTTCAGCATCAGCAGGCTGGGTTTCAAATGCCTTGGTGTTGAAGCTGCCAAACGGACCTTGAGTTCCTCAGGAGTTCCAGAACGCGAGCTCACGGCGAAGGGGTTTGTGACGTGGTAGCCAAAGGAGCCATAGTAGGCGTGCTCCTGTGTGTGCATGAAATTTTGTGAGACGTGGTGGCAAAATGAACATAGTAAGCGTGCTCCTGTGTGTGCATAAAATTTTGTGAGAAGTAATAGCAAAATAAACATAGTAGGCGTGCTCCTTTGTGTGCGCATAAAACTTTGTGAGAAGTGGTAGCCAAAGGAACCATAGTAGGCGTGCTCCTGTGTGTGCATGAAATTTTGTGAGACGTGGTAGCAAAATATAAACAGTATGCGTGCTCCTGTGTGTGCACGAAATTTTGTGAGACGTGGTAGCCAAAGGAACCATAGTAGGCGTGATCCTGTGTGTGCGTATAATGAATGACTGACGTCAAGCGTCAAAGGATGTGTATGAGCATTGCAGTGAAAAGAAACAATGTTCAATCAACTTGCGCTCATGTTGCTTGAGTAATGGTCGGATATTCATGGGATTATAAGAATCAATTGCCATGATGCCTGCCTATCATTACATGGAATATCAATTGCGCACAGCATCGTGCGATTACTGAGGTGCACACTGCTACCTGGATGGCCATCAGCTGGACCGAGGTGTACCCAGCTTCTTTTATTCGTGGCAAAACCTGCACATGCAGTCAGCAAAAAATGAAACAAAGGCACAAAATGAAACAAAGGCAATATTAGCATACATGTCACCAGGGGAAGGTGCTCCCCCAAAAATGGGGGTCTGCTTTTAGATGACCTTTGCCAGCTCCCCTGGCCGCACCGTTCCCGATTCTTTCATTGCAGACTGCAGACCTATTTAATTGAGCTCAAGGCACTTCATAGACCAAGAGGAAGCGTTTACACTGCCCAAATTTAACTCCCACATATTTATAGTAAATTTAGACACGCATAAGATATAAGATGCATCCTGCACCTTCAGATGGACAGGAGAGGAAGGTCGGAATTCCCAGGCAAAATTGGAGCCTGACAAAAGTTCACATCGCGGCGCTTTCCGTCATAAATTGCAGCTAATAAGTACATAAATCAGGGATGGGTCATACGGCGTCTTCGCTTAATACGCCATATCGTATTAACGCGTATTTTACCGTATTGAACAAATCGGGCCGTAGTATACGATTGCCAAATTGCCGATTTGGGCCTTTTCAGGCGATTTCCGCCAAAAAACGGCCTTCCAGCGATTCTCCAATGCAATTGTATAACATAACACAACAATAATTGAAACAGAACCTGGAAACGTTTTGGGTGATTTTGGGGCGAACCGGGTCCGTTTTTGGTCAAAAATCGGCACTCCCAAAATGGCTAAAAATACAATCGTATGCTATGCGTACTACGTATTAATACGTATTTTACCGTATTGAATGTCTCAAATGACCGTATGACCCATCCCTGACATAAATTATTTATGAGGTTGAGGTTGCACAATTGGGCCGGTGGTTGGCCGTGGGTGAGCAGATGTGTAAAACAGTTCACACCAAGTCTGTTCTGCGCAATTCTGGCAACATTGTGAAGCCACAAAACGAGTAAGTATCAATCTATTTTGTGCGAATAAGAACGAATTTACTCACACAATATTTTTTGCATCCATTTCAGCCTGACACACACACGGCATTTTTTCTCACCCTGCTCACCCAAGGAAACAATCCAATTTATTTTAATAAATAGTAATCAAGAAGTTATGCATGCAAAGTCGCAGAGCCAGGGAGTTAAGTTCTGGTAATTTATCTGCCAGTTTTTGATTCAGCACAGATCACCCTTTGCAACACGATACGGGCCACAAAATATGCCTAACGACAACAGGACTCACGTGTGCCAACCCTCACCAGGACTCACGTGTTGCAATGGAAAACTGCTGAGTTCAGTGTGAAACACTTGAACTCCACTTCTTGTAAAGCAGCAAAGTGGTACCACTTTACCACTCTTGCTTTTCCTCTGTATTTCTCTCCTATTTCTTCTTCTTTTTATTTCCTTGGTTTTCACAACTGCTCTTCTTCCCTAGCTAAATTATAATGCGTTATCTTTTTTCCCTTTGGGAAGTTTGGGAGGACCAGGTTGTTAGCAGTTGTGTTGTGTCCTTGTAAATAAATCCATTGCCTTTCCACTATGCAAACAGAATAGAACCTGCCCCCATCCAATAAAGCCTACATACAAGGCAGGAGCTCCAGTTGTAGTTAAGGTCGGCCAGAACCGTAAATGCACACCGTATATGACCGTGTGTATGGTAACTTCCCTGCCACTAAAAATATCGTATATGCACCGTATAGGCATACTCATTATTGTATGGCCAATGGCCAATCCTATTAATAGTGTACAGTTAAGAGGCCCTTCCTCACTATGGTGGTGATATCTGCCTGTCAGTAATCTATTCAGCAAATAATGATATAATTATATGACTTACCTCCTTTTTTATAATCCCTCCCTTCGTGAGGCCTGTGTGGCAACTCCTTTCTGTTTTTTGTAATACCGGCCCCCTCACACAATTGCGTGAACAGAGCAGAGCTGGAGGAAGGCGTGGCTTGCAGCACTACAATTTGCTCATAACTTCTAGCCTAGGCCCTTCCAAACTGTTGTGTCCCCCTCACACCTTACACCTGTGCTGAGCAGCAATGCACTTACTGCTCAATCACTTGGGCAAAGCATGGAATTAAAAGTGCTTGGCCACTGCTAGACAGGCCAGCAGCAGTGCTAAAAGTGCTAGCATGGAATTAAAAGTGCTTGGCCACTTGGGCAGAGCATGGAGTTATAAGTATGCTTTCAGCAAACCAATCAGGCTCACATACGCACCTCATCCCTGAAGTACGCATACGATGCCAACCCCGCCTCCTCCCCGCTCATGCCAACATGAGCTTCATAGATGCGATGAGCCGGAGGTTGGGCGGGCCGAGGGTAGCGCCTGCACGTGTGAGCGTATGTGCATGTGTGTGCGTGTGTGTGTGTGTCTGTGTGTGTGTGTATGTGTGTGTGTGTGTGTGTGTGAGAGAGAGAGAGAGATCAAATAAAGTGCAGCATCTACTCTGCTCCCTATGTGTTTGCATGACCAACGTATGTGTGTATGTTCAATTTTTGGAGGGACGGGTCAGTTTTGCGTGCAGTTGCTGCTGCAATTGCCATACAAAAAGTTCCATTGCATCTTGTTCTGACTGGCTGATAGCTCAACTTTCCTGTCTGATTGACTTTCAGCCCTGTTTGCTTACACCTTCTCATTGGTGGTATCTAGCAGTATAGCACCGTTTTTAACAGGTGCGTAAAAAATGTTCACTCTGTCCATGTGACGAGGCTCCAGTCATTCTTGGCATGCATATACAAACACACACACTCATACACACACGTAGCCCGCACATTACCATTGATGTGCTTCCTGTGCGGGAGGATCCCAGTGGACCCCATCATACGTAGCGCCCATCACGCCAGGTGGCTGAGTGGCATACCTGTGAGTGGATAGGCTCAGGACTTTCTAACAGCAATGACTAATGCACTAGTTGTTGGTTGTATGGAAAAGTTCAAATTTGTGTGAGGTG
>Ga0307942_1000559_pt1 | contig 26402 bp, 20 predicted proteins | sample OrgLakmetagen175_FD_201846 | JGI IMG/M metagenome (GOLD analysis project Ga0307942, IMG submission 201846) | Saline water microbial communities from Organic Lake, Antarctica - #175 | ecosystem: Environmental > Aquatic > Non-marine Saline and Alkaline > Saline | place: Antarctica: Organic Lake... | reverse complement strand
CTCTGCTAGGAGGGCTCTTTTAGCCAGTTCAGTGTCTCTTTTGGTATTGGGCACAAGTGTAAAAATCCCCCTCCAGCAGTTCGGTGGATACGAGCCGGAATAGAACAAACTGTTACAATGCCAATGAGCAAGAGGCTATCGACACCAATGACACAAGGGCCTGCCCAGCCAGTGTTAACCTAAATGAAAATGAAAAGAAAGAACGGACCTTTAAATCCCTCAAAAGAGAGCTGGTGAAAGTCTCGTGGAACCTAATATAGGAACCAGAAGAACTGCAAAATACTTGTGAAAGTTTAGGACGCAGCCTCCAAAAGTAAGAAAGCATATCACAACACCAGACCTAATGCATTCAGCACCGGGCATACATCTTAATGATATTCAAAAACAAGGGTTTTCAGCTAACTAAGAAAGAAACTCCTACCAGCCCTATGACATCACTCCGGAACAAAGTCAATTTTGATATCCAGCTCACCAACCCTCACGCAGACATTGTAGCCACTGGGCGCTGCAAGTACTGGACCACTGACGTTGACGAAAAAAACGACATCAAGTTCCCTCAGATGACCCTATACTCCCAGAAGTGTACACTGCCACAGTAGCTGGCATCTACAACGTAGACGGAAAATCAGTCAGATGTCTACTGTCTACAATGCATAAATCACACATGGAGTTCGTGTTTCAGGAGGGAATACAGCAGTGCAGACTTGCACAGCTGCTGAGAAGAACATGCCAGCTGGCTTCATTGCCCTCTGCACGTGCATCGAAACAAGCACGAATTGCTCTCTCGTGACTTCTTGAAGCTGTAGAAACTCATGCGTAATAAGGATAGCTGTGTAAACTCGGGCACATGAAACCCCTCTACCTTTCCCCTGTTTCCTTAATTAAGCAGCTTTTTTGCAGTAGTAGGTGCAATACTATGCAAACTCAAAGGCAAACTCAAAGTTACTTTTATGATGTGATGTAGTCCTGTGACATTGAATTCTTGCTTTTCTTGGTGCAGGAGGTTAAAGTTATAAGGGTTATTTTTATCAGATTATTGAGGTGGTTCCAATGCCTGCGTTGTTTTTTCCTTCGCCATTTCTAACTGGTAAAGGAACAAAAACTGCCCATAGTTCCTCAGGAGGTGTGTACGTCCTGACCAAAAGCGAACCCAGTCTTTTCTTGACCAGTCAGGTATAGTTGCAATGTATTCCAGGAAATGCAGCTGTTGTACGATATATTGATTTTCATTCCTAAGCTACACCTCTTTAGATTTAGGGAAGTTGACTCCGGCTTACTAAATAGTTTTAGAATTTCAAGTGCTATAGTCCATGTTCACTCTTGGAACAAATAACAACTTGCACGCTCTGCTTTTACAGCATCGGCTAAATAATGCTGTCCTATTCCCTTTTCTATTGCTGGTTCAAAGTCATCGTGTATGAGGAACAGAGTAGCAGCAACCCCCAAACAAGGCGCTAGATCTTACATCTGGAACAAGGCATTCAAATGTTTATCTCTTGGTATGTACAGAACTACTCAGAGCACCTTAATCAGAAGGAAAAGCTAGGTAAAGGTAAGTTTGGCCACGCAAAAATACAAGCTACTAACAAAAATGAAGAAAAATACGACTAATTAAATCACACACGTGCCAGATCGCCTAAGTTTGCACAAAATCATATCCATTGCTTAACGTAAACACACACTTGCCACAAAAAGACTAATATAACTTGTAGGAGGCAATGATTGAAAGCAGTTTGTTGCTGTGAAACCTTGTACGTCTCCTTATCAAGCTAGATCGCACTCTTAATTGAGACGATGTGCTCGTAGCACAGCAGGGTCAGGAAGTCGGAGTAGGCACCACCCTGAAAAAGCAAGGAAGTGTTTTAAACCATAGCAATTTATTCCAGTCTGTATTGTGAGACGGCGGTGGTGAAGCCATTTCTCAAGGGAATTCGCAATAACTGCTCACAGCCCTTCAAAACTTCCTCCAAGGAAGGGAGCAAAAGGGACAACAGATAAACTTTTTGGTAAGTTTGCCAGAGTTTAATGATAAGAACCAAGTGGTAGAAGAACAGAGATGTCTACTATTATCAAGGCAATTTGTTAACACGACAGAAGAGAAACACTGGTGAAAAGCATTGATGGAGGAGCGACATGTAAAAATAATGTTCTGCAAGAAGTGGAGCGCCAAACGTATCACACCCTGGACTCAGCAGAAATTGCCATAGCAGCCTGGACAGCTGCGGCATTAACGGGTACAACATAAGGAGTTTTGCTGAGACGCCTGCCAGTGCAAATAACTGCTACTTCGGTCCTTGTCCTTGTATACCTAAGCAATAGGTTCGTTCAGCAGGTGCGCGAGTAGATATCTTAATACCTACACATATTACCTGGATGGTTGAGGCAATCAGACGCTTGGCCAGATCAAACTTGGAGCGGCTGAAGCGCTGCTCGCCCAAGGCAGTTTTTTTTGCAGCCACCTGGACAGACACCGCAGTTTTGGGCCTCTGAGCAGCTTGTTGGACACAAGGCAACCTATGCAAGGAAGGCATATTTGCTCCAGCTCATGTTTTGAGCACAGACTCCAAAACGCGACGTATCAAAGGCTTCTGGATAGGCAGAAGCAATGTCACATTATACTAAACAGCAAAGAGATCACACAAACACCCCATACTGTAAAACTCACTTCTTCTTCAAGCAGGGCTGACACCCACGAGGGGGTAATAGCACGACCTTCAGCAGTGCGCACGTTGTGGCGCACCCACTGCCAGATTTGGGACCTGAGAATAGAGGTTTCATATTGCCAAAAGGAGCGATTGCATGCAGCTCATGAGTTCAAAGTTACGAACAGACAGTTGTGTATTCTGGCTGTAAGCGTGCTGCAAGCAACGAAACCCCGGAGAATATATGGATTTGGTAGTAAAAAGTGAACAAACTGGAAAGCAAGCACACTTTGGCCGTAAGGCAGGAAAAAGTAGTCAGCCACGGCTCACCTGGAGATCTCTGCTGTGGCAGCATCTTCCATCAGACTGCGGGAATAGGAAGGTATGGAGTACACAGGCACTGAAATGCAAGGTTGGTTAATACATACAGCTGCGTATAAAGTTCAACAACACTGAGTCTGTATTTCGGCTTTCTCGTTGCTCACTTGTGAATAGGAACGCATCCCACTCCACGAAGCCAGGCTTCCATGTACTGCAGTACATGCATGTGGATGTGGGTTTGAGAGAGAGAGAGAGAGAGAGAGAGAGAGAGAGAGAGAGAGAGTGTGTGTGTGTGTGTGGAATGTACAAAAATATATCTAAATTGTGTCATGAATGTGTATATGCATGAAGTGCATGTGTGCTTGTGTGTGTGCTTGTGTGTGTGTGCGATCGTGCACAAATGTGCGTGTTTCAGTTGTGTTTATGGTAGGTTACTGAATATGGTTTCATGTACATACGCAATCACCTGCAGGCCCACATCCAGATTGTCACGCAGCCCCTGCATGCAGGTGCAGCATAAACAAGCTTGCAAATGCACAATAAAAGGAAAGAGCTGCACATGAAGTGAGTGCTGCAAAGCTGCGCAATTGACAGGGTTTACAGGGGCAGGAGAAAAGGTGTGACCTTGCTTACCACGACATGTGTTTACCTTCTCTGTGACTTTGCCTGGCGTAGCTGGGTTGAGCAGATCTTTAGCAGTCACAACTACGTCCTCACGTCGGATGTGCAGCTGGTTGGGAGCGGGCATGTGTCTGAAAAACAGGGTCCGGTCGGATTTTAGTTATGAATTGAACAGATCATGTAGTCAGCTACCTACAAGCCCAGTCTTCTGTTTCACTGCACAAAAAAACTCTGCACATCCATAGGCCGACATGCTTCAAAATTGGTAACAATATATGCACACAGATGTTGCAAAAAACATGCTCATGTAATATGCTGCGGCGTTCCTAAACGCATTCCATGAACTGGACTTACTTGTTGAAGACCTTGAGCGCCAGCTTTACCTAAAGGCAAATATGTTTAAAACAGGCTTGATTGGATGGGAGTGGTGAGAGAAGATGGTACATCAAGAACGGAGAAAATAACTGTGCACATCGTATGCATCATCTATCCATCCCTCATTATGCTAAACCAAGTTCGTAGCTGCAGAGTTTAATTAATTATAGGGATAGGGAGACTTTTGGATATATTATCAAGCATGCAGAAGAACTGCTGAGTACTCTGCAGCATGCAGAAGTACTCTAGTTCTTGGAGGCAAGTGCAATTGAACCTCAGTTGGTACTCTCTTGGCACAGCTTGGGCTGTGCTAACCATCCTTTTTATGCTTGTGCCTTAGATAGTTTGCAGCTTAGTTTTAAGCCCCTGCTCTTGCTGTTTTTGTTGGCAGGTATGGGTGTCAACAACCCAGATGCTAAATTTCTTGTTTCTCTTCTAGGAGGGCTCTTTTAGTCAGTTCAGTGTCTCCGTTGGTGTCGGCACAAGTGTAAAATCCCCCTCCAGCAGTTCGGTGGATACAAGCCGGAATAGAACTCCAGTTCTTACAGGTGAATTACATGTGTGATGCACTTCGCACAAGGGCTCTTTTAGTCAGTTCAGTGTCTCCCTTGGTGTCGGCACAAGTGTAAAATCCCCCTCCAGCAGTTCGGTGGATACAAGCCGGAATAGAACTCCAGTTCTTACAGGTGAATTACATGTGTGATGCACTTCGCACAAAGTGCACGCTTTCCGTTCTTAGCCAACTCTCTTGCACTGTGCATATGAGGGACATTTTAAGTATTTGCATTCCCCGCAGATCCTGCGACTACTGCTTTCCGGTGCCTGTTTCCAAGTCCAGTCCACTTCCTTACTTTTTTTCTTCATCTAGTCTTATAGGCCTCGCTGGTGCTTTTGGCTGGCCTGCACGGGTGGCATGGCGTCGGCGGCTGCTGCTTATTTTTTGCCGTTCAGCTGAAATTCAGGCAACACATCTAAACCAAAGCATACCCGAGGTCATTACACTGGCCAACTAGTAAGTATTAAAAGCGTCTTTCGGCTGTTCCCCAGACAATTTCCTTTTTGTTTTGCTTCCAGTCAGGCCCACCTTTCCTGTTTAATAAAAACCAACCTACACCCTGCACGCTTTTCCACTTTCAAGTAGTCAGGAGCCTAAGTTAGACATAACTAAATACCCCTGCACACTCAGTTTGTGCAAATGAGTGCCCAGGTGGGCAGGGTGGGAATCCCTGCCAGAAAATGGATTTCCAAAAGCTCCTCCCTGGTGCCATCAACTTCATACCAGGGGTGCAATAGTATTGGGGACAATTTGGTGAAGGTTTGGGAATCTGGGGTGCAGGTTCAACTTTGGACCCCCTTTTGGCAGGGGAAAGTGTGATTTACAATCAGGCACCAACCGCTAAACCGTTTGGGGTTTGCTGAATTCATAAAAAAATGTTATTAATGTCCACACTTAAGTATAAGTCTGCCCCCTCGAATCAGTCTGTGCTCGGAGGGGCTGACCAGAGCCTGATGTTGTTTGACTGTCGCTGCCCACCACGGCCCAACCCCAGCATTCCAGACCATAGTTCTTGACAGGGCATGCCTTGGGAGCGTACTGAAGGTCTCCTGACAATCAGATGGTGGCCAGAAAGCGTTTTCTAGGGTTTCCAGAAATGCACCAAATTTGCCCAGCAAACAGGCCCACGCACCAAGTCCTTTTGAGGCAAATTTCCACCCCCCTTTTTTGTTGTAATGGGCATGGTTTAACCAAAAAAGTGTCTGGGAACCAAAACATGGCGAAATTTGGATTTGGAGTCACATTTCTGTACCCATGCATGGGGACAACCACCTTTTTGGCAGGGAAATGGCACAAATTCAGCCCCCGACGCACACAGCGGACCCCAAACCCTTTTTTTTGGTGCAGAAGTGTTTCATATCTTCTTTCGTACTATCCTGCACCATTAAAAATCAAAAAATGATGAGGTTCGTTTTAGGGACGGAATTTGGCTGGGAATGGTGGGCCTGACTTCCAGTCACTTTGTTATACTCAGTACATTTACCTATATCCCAAAGAAGTGGCCCAGCTGCCTTGTCAGCCAGCCAGAATAAAAACATAGTTAAACTCCATTTACCTCAACCAGCTTTGTCAAACAGAAAAATATCAGCCACATTGGAAACAAAGTAATGTCAAGTTGAACAAACTCACCAGTTCAGGGTGCGCCACCCATGTTCCATCATGGCCAGCAGCAACCTCCTGTGCCTTGTCAGCTTCCACCTTTGAACAACAAACAATGCACCTTGGGTCAAGCTCGTTGTGTAACCCTTTTGCGCTGTTATTTCCTCATTCATAAGAATGTGTGATCAGTCTAAAGAGCATATGTGAGTAACATTGCTGAACGTTATCAAACATCTTGCCAAAATAATGAGCCTTACCTTGGCCATGGCAGCATCGTTGGCTGCTTTGTTGTTTTTGATTGGAATGAAGGCAGCCATGCCTCCCATTGCGTGCACACCACGCTGCAGGAAAAAACAGGAAAGCATAACAAAGGTCTCAACGGGCACACTCTAATATAAAAACAAAACGTTGCAGAGGCATGAAACCAACATTGCAGATAGCAAACATTATAAACTTTTGACTAAAACGCAGTACCAGATCAAAGACTGGGGTCGGCTCTGGCAGAGATTTTGCAATAAAATGCATCACGCATCACGCAGTAAGCCCAAACCAAACTTGTTAGAACATTTAATTCAGGTGGGACGCTTCATAGTAACAAGGTCCTCTAAATATTATGCTTCATAATATAAATCTATCAGCTTTAAATTTTGAGCTGGACATTAGCAAGCAAGGGATTACCTTGTGGCACGTGCGAATGAGGAGGCGCACGTAGGCAGCCATGAAGGGGCTGGACATGGTGACATCCTTACGGTCAGGAAGCACAAACTGAGGATGATTACGGAGTTTCTTGATGTAGCTGAAGATGTAGTCCCAGCGACCACAGTTGAGGCCTGGTGCGCAGCCAAACAGGTCGTGGTGAGTAACATTCATAATTGCTAATTTACTGAACAGCAACTCAAAACTTTTCATGACAGTGAACTGTGATATTTGCACTAGCATGATCAGGATATTCTGCAGCACACTCGTAGTAGAAGTAGTGTGAAAGTTTAAGCTTACCAGGGAAACAAAAATAAAGACAGTATCAGCCTACCTGATGAATGCTCCCGCAGTTCGTAGATGATCTCTTCCATCTCAAAGGCAGCCATGATGGTCTCAATGAGGACTGTTGCCCTGCAGCAAATAATAAGGGCCTAAAAATTAGCAAGGAATGAATGTCAAAGATACGTCTTCTGTTTGGAAGGCAGTACGTAGCCTCCATTCCACATTGTGCTGAAATTATTCTACTCCGGCTCGGCTTTACCGAACGGAGGGGAATTTACACTTGGCCAACCAGAAGAGAACAAGGAAGTTGGCAGCTGGGCCGTGAACACCCATACCTGCCAACTAAGACAGCAAATACAAAGGTCGGGAGGAAGAGGGGGAAAACTAAACCTTAACGTTGACTAAAGACCAGGTGTAAAAAGGATGGTACCCCACAACTCAAGCTGTGGCAAGACTGTTCCAACTGACATTTAATTGCACTCGCCTCCAAAAACATGAGTACTTCTGCAGCAAGCTGCAGAGTACTCTGCAGATCACTGTTTCACCTGATTTATTTTGGCCCTGCAAACTATGAACGCTTTGCATCGGATGCATCCATCTCGTATGTGGTTGGTTATGGCAACAACAAATTTGGTCTTTAAAGCGCTTACGAACTGTCACCTGATTGTGCCCCGTGGCAGATTGATCATGTCTTGTGCCATGTTGAACACATCATTCCACAGCCTGTAGGTCAGGTTACAAAAGCAAAGTTAAGCCCTGGTTTTAATAAGAAACTAAAAAGGCTGGCAAATGCTAGCTGGCATGGGCACCAATGCAACAAGTCCGTTATGGGGGCATACATGTTGGGCTCACCTTGCCTCCAGGTGGCTCTCCATTTTGGGAAGGTAAAAATAGGGGCCTGCGCCAATTGCTATTGCCTGCAAGGCAAAGTATATTTGCAAGACAGCCATGCTTCCTTACAAGCTACTGCGCAGACTGACTTCCCTAAAAAGAAAAAAGGAGGACAGACATGCGAGAGATGTAAACTGTATAGGAAATTTGACACACCTGTTTGGCGTTGTGGAAGAAGTATAGCCCAAAATCAAACAGAGATGCGCTGCAGCGCTCCCCATCGACCATTACATGTGCCTCCTCCATGTGCCAGCCCCTAGGCCTGCACGGACGCGCATGGACAGTATGCAGGTGCCTAGCTAGACACGCGCAAGAAGGAAACAAGGAAGACACGCGTGCGCCGCAATATTAAGATTACTGTCAGTTTGGCGAACCAAATCAATAACAGCCTAGTAGCACTTCTAACAAACAGCATCCCTGAAGTACCTTACAATCAGGGTTGCCACCTTGCCGTCTTGACGGAGCTTATAGTATTTTCCTGTGGCAATAGAGGGGGTGACCAACGCAATTTAGCATTTTCACCTTAAAGCATCGGCCCTAACAAGTACGTCTTGTGTAATAAAGAGGTGGAACGTTGACAAACAGATCTGCTTAACTTCAATCTAGCGTTAACTGTTTTGGTAAATAAGTACATACCATCAGCTTGTGCAAAAGTGAGGGTGCGGCGGAGAAGGTCTCGCATGTTTATCTGGCCATCCAGGTTGTTTTCCCAGGTGGGGGAGTGAGAGTCTGAAATTAAAGGTAAAATTTGCAGAGGGGAATGTCTGGATAAAAGTCTTTAATTGTTGCTTAATTAATACAAAGTGTAAACAAATCATCCCTTATCGAATTGAGATCCAACCGAAACTAACGGCAAGGTAAAAGCTACCAAACCCTTTTAAGCCAAGTGGCCTGCATAAGGATTGACAGGAGGAAACGCGCATCCACACCCAAGTATGTTGCCTTCCTTTAAAAAATGCGACTTAGCATCTCAACAACTACATAACCTATTCACTCTATTTTTATAGCAGTGATTTTGTTGATTTTATAGTTTCCAAAGCTCCAAACTCAAGAATGATGCTCTTGCTCAGTCTTGCTAGTCAAATATTTGCTTGAGAAGTGAGCTCACGCTGCGACCGATAGGCAAGCTTTCCATAACTAGAAGATTACCAGAGGTGAGCCTAAAAAAAGGGTGTTTTTAAAATGTGAATTGAGTACGGGCCCCCCAGCTGGCACTTTCTAGGCTGAGCACCCAGATATAGCCCTTGCTCTGAGCTGCTGAGAACACCTGAGCTTGAAAAGTGCCAGTCCGGGGGCACATGCCTAATTGCCCGCGGCGTGAACCCTACTTTTGGCATGCAAACCTTCACACCAGATCACACACTGCACCAAACTGGGTGATTTTTAGGTTCTTGTAGTCCATGTAATAAATAAACATCACTGCAAAAGAAATGGAGTGATTTGGCCCAGTGGTTGGTCAGATGTTGATTTTCAGCCGTTTACCTTATAAAAAAATCAGCATCAGGGGTGCCAAAAATGGTTAAAAAACACCGACCCCCTCTAAACCAGCATGTATATACCCACGATTACTTTGTAATACATTAGAAATGTCTTGATAGCATTTTTATTAAATTTGGACCCGTGGCTGGGCCCTGGTGAGCGCAAAATGGTGTGATCTATGCAAAAAATGAGGCCAATTTCCACACTGGTGCACCGAGGCATCCTATTGACACCATAACTTTTCCGCCCACCTCCTTTTAATGTAAAAAGACGATTTGTATCAAGAAAGTCACATTTCAGGAGTTTCACTCAGTCGACCATCTCTGGAAAATTACAAGCTTAATTGCTATTTGGAACCTTCATTTATAACAGTTCTGAGCTTTAAAACTGTGAGAGCACCCAAGGAGTATGTAAACAGCATGCCCAATTTGGGCATGAGATTGCCCTCATTGTAAATATGAAAAATATGTTCTGAAGTATTCCAAGCAAAAACGCAGTGCAACAAGATCATATAATTTGTGGCAGCTTACTTCTATCGTAGTTTGGTGTTTACCTTCAAAGTCGGCCATGAATTGCGTAGCACCAGAGTTGCTTGCATTGATCACCATCTTGCTTGGGGAAACTGGACCGGTTATTTCCACACGGCGATCCACAAGGCCAGGTGCAGGCTTGGCTCCCTGCCAACTGACCTCCTCGCGCACCTATACACAACAAGACAGCAGAACTCATCAGAAGGCAGGCAAGCTGATCTACATTCATAATGCACGGCGGCCAGCAGCATCCATCCAACAATATGCTTTGCATGCCACTGTCATCCTCCCCTACCGCTTTGGTGGAACCTAGAAAATCTGGCAGCTTCCCGGCGTCTAGCTCCTTCTGCCTGACTTCCCTCAGGGCAAGCAGCTCCTTGCGCCTGCATGCAAATACATAAACAAAGCGGACTGCAGTGGTACTCCTTTGCATGATTTGGCACGTGTACGCTGCAGCAGGTAAGAGCTGTAGTCTGTTTTGGCCCATCTGAGCTACATGCAGCACGCATGAAAGAGCGAAGAGCGAATGAAGTGTGGATTGCAATTCGCAACAATCTTCCTGCATGAAGAGGAGCAATTCATGTCGCATGGAAGTCCCACGCATGGCGAGAGCACTCATTTGTGTCGTTAAGAGGCAGCATCTGGTGAGCTGTGTATGTGTGGTGGCGTGAGAGCGAGCGAGGAAACAAGAGAGGTTAAGCAGAGCGAGAGCTGTCGTCCGTCTTTCTCGGCCTTGTCCCCCCCCCCGATTACTCGCAGATGCTCCTGAAGCATAGTTACAATTTACCTTGAGTTGAACGCACGATGGAGGGAACCGACGAAAGCCAGGGCATCAGGCGTAAGTATTTCGTCTGCCTCTCTGCCTCTTACCGCACCGCACACCTTGATTCCTGCCATTATGAGTTGAAGATGCTATAAGAAAATTTTTCAAAATGAGCATGCAGACAAACACTCCTATTCGCCTGCTTTTCCGCAACCATACATAGATCATATTATTTACATCATTTGTTTACCAATTGATTCAAGGTGAGATCCTGAGGAACACACCTGGCTGTTGGAGGCATTACGGATGCTGCTCTCTCGCTCTCCTCCTTACTGTAGTATGTACTGACAATCATTCATCCGCTGTGCCTGCATGCTAGCAGCTGCTGCTGCTGCTGCTTATAAGGGGATCCCTACCTCTGATGTAATATACCCTGAAACGAGAAGAAGTACTGCTACTGCCAGCATAAAATATATGCTGATTAAAGCGGCCACGGCCGAAATCCCCTTCGATGGCGACAGAAGTCATCATCACGCTTCACGCGTGAAAGTGCAACACATGTTTACACCCCCTGCTGCCACCGCTGCATAACTAAGAACGATCACCTGTTATAGCTGAGGACTTATGCACTGCCGACAAGCTGACGCGCCGGCATGAATTTTCCTATCATGCAAGGCAGCTGCTCTTTGTCTGATTTTAGCCAACAAATCCGTCTTGTGCACAATCATGTGCTCAGTTGCACTTTCCCGCCAACTGGAAGCAGGGGCAGGACTACCCCGGACGATGACCAGAGGGCGCTATTAATTATTGAATCAGTAGGTGTCACTGATTCGATTGACATTCTAAGGTTGCGAAGAGGCCTAGAGGGAATTTGCCTGTAATTTGCCAGGCCTGAACTTGCTGGCATGCTTTTTTTTAAATCAGTAGACACAGACACCCATATTTTAGGTCTCCATCGACGCTTTTCAATTTTTTATAATAGATACGACGAATGAAGGGAAGGCGAGATTCAATATGTAGACATTACAGGACCCGTGAGGGAGGCCCCCGTGAGGGAGGCCAAATCCGACCCAATTCCGACTCTACGAGCGAACCTACCCTCCCGAAGGGGGGGAGCGACGATCCCCTAAGGGGATCGTTCGCTCGTACGATAAAAGGGGGGTCGAAGATCTGCGAGTTCCCCTCACATTCGATTGACATTCTTAAATTGGGGGGTTGTCCCGAACACACCCGCCCGGCGGTTACTGGGTTAAGCACTTAGTAAAATTGAGCTTCGAGGCAGTGTTCGAGGCCCAAAATTGAACTTCATGGAAATATCTGAAATGTCGTTTGCCGGGTAATAAGAGTGTTTCGAGAACATCTGCAAGCTCAGATTTGTATTTTGGCCAATTTGGTGTTGGGTAGGTTGAGCTGCCTGTCCTGGGCCCCCTAAACGCACTCGGAACGGCCAAACGTTGGCGCTTTGTGTGTTGGGTATTAGCATTAGGGGTGTTTTCAGATCATTTCCAAGCTCAGATTTATGTAAGGGTTTTGCCAGTGCCTGAAAGCAAATTTGGTAAGCCACTGTTGTACTCTCCCTTACGTGCGTAAAGCTATCAGACACGTGCGCTTGTAAGATCAATTTATCGACATGATTCTTCTTCCCACCTGTGGGAAGGACAACACACACATTCCGCCGCACAGCTTGTGCAGTACACCATTCTTGGTATGGCCTGTCACACATGTATCCTTTTGTTCGCTACTGCTGTAGCTCCGCCTACAAGAGTACGAGGGGATGTGCATCTCATATGCTGTGTTTACAGCGCGTTTGTGGAAGCACGCGTGCACATACGCCCTGAAAAGAAGAACAAAATACGCAGCCAACTTCTTAATTTGGCAGCTAAATTTAACTCAGATGGAGAAATTTAGTTAGTTGCAAGGAAATAGCTTAAAATATATAGTCTGGTTGCTCAATTGTTGTAATAATTTTATTTGAGCATGGTTATAGCATAGTCTAAGGTCTACTCTCCAAGACATCTACTGTATGTGGGCGAGCTATCGACCACGGAACGAGCGCTGTGCAGCGAGTTGCTCTTTGTGGTGGCGCTTCAAATATACTCCTAACTCTGCGCAAAAATCCTGTAACCCAAAGTCTTCAAGCCATAAACAGCCCTCCACCATGAACTTGCCAATGACCTGGTACCGACCAGGTCGACCAGACTTGGTGGAAATCATGGGCTTGTCGGCCTCTGCGTGGTGAAAGAGAGCACCCACTTGCATTTTAAATGAATGCACATCAAAGAGCATATCAAATCTAACAGTTTCACACTAGGACCTGTCACTCAACTCCATACAACATAGTTTCCGTGACGTTCAAACCGGTGACTGTACCGCAGGCGATTATTTGCTTCAGATGTCATGCATAATAGCAAGAGATGCGCTTTGGATTTTGGATATCTGCATCGGCGTGCAACAGATTGTGTGTTAGAAAAAGTCACCCCACTCCCTTCCCCCGGCACGTACACACGCACGCGCATGCCTGGCAGTGCGCGGTTCCCCCCCTCTTCCCCAATGGTACACCCACTTGTCCTACCTCCTTCTAATACCCTACCTCACCTTTAAAACCCTATCTCCAATGGTCTACCCACTTTATGCATATGAAGGGAGTAGGAACCTCGAAACACCTCCTCACAAGCACGTCAAAAATTTATCTTCGAAATTTAAACTTTCACAGTCCTGAACCTGCCATGAAACACAGTTTCCGTGACTTTCAAGCAAGGGTTAGTCACTTATGATGCGGCTTGAAGTGCTGACGATGAGCTCGTACTCTGGGCTCACGGGGCTATGTTGCATACCCCGCCCGTTGTCCTCCCACCCCCCTGCCATTGCAACCTCGCGGATCTGGTGGGTGATGATGGGGTACTGGTTGTTCTCATATGCAGCTTTGGCAAACCGGTTGTTGCGGCCTCCAATCGCACCTGCGCAGCAAGCTAAGGGAGGGATTGTTAGAACTGCTGTGACTCTGGCACTCAAGCGCAAAGCAAGCAAGCAAGCAAGCAAGCAAGCAAGCAAGCAAGCAAGCAAGCAAGCAGGCAGGCAGGCAGGCAGGCAGGCAGGCAGGCAGGCAGGCAGGCAGGCAGGCAGGCAGGCAGGCAGGCAGGCAGGCTGGCGGGCGGGCGGGCAGGCAGACAGGCAGGCAGGCAGGCAGGCAGGCAGGCAGGCAGGCAGGCAGGCACACAGGCAGGCAGGCAGGCACGCAGGCAGGCACGCAGACAGGCAGGCAGGCACGCAGGCAGGCAGGCAGGCAGGCAGGCAGGCAGGCAGGCAGGCAGGCAGGCAGGCAAGCAAGCAAGCAATTTGATGAATTCCGGCACAGCCAAGCACATCACTGGGAGGAGCATCTTGTTAATTGTTGACTGCACGGAAGCATTGGACATTTACGCTATTGATAGATAATCCGTGGTAGTGTAGCAGCAATCTCTCCTTAAGCCCACTTCAATTGTGCGATGCATCACATTGCTGTCATATTCCCCCCTGATTTTAAAGAGGTTGAGAAAGCATGCTCATCAGGGTTGGCTCGAGTTCTGTACCGCAAGTGTTCTCACGTTTGTAAATTGCGAGGTGGCTTCTTTGGATGTGCCTTTCTAGAGGGCATGTAAACGTCTGCTTGCTCTCAGTAGGTTTGCTTTCATTACATACGAGTGTGTCCACAGAGGATGGTGGAATTCGAAATGGCATGAGCACATAACAGGCAAGGTTCAAATCTGCTGTGCTCTTGCTTTGCTGTGTCGTGTCTTCGGACAACTTCTCCTCAGGTGTGACCTAATCGGAGTCTCTACAAAGTTGCATCAACGTCTAAGCAAACAATAGCTTTGTTGAAGTCTTTACAAAATTCACGTATAATCCCGAGTCTTCCTCCCAGCCTCTGCTGCTCTTAAGCCTCATTGCCTCATCGCAAGAACATGCTTTGTAAAGCATTGACCAGGGCGTAATAGCAAGTTTGATTCAAGAGGAATAGCGCGTCACTTTCACTTGCACAAAATGGACCTTGAATTGAGTGTCAAGTTTATAATCACTAGGGATTTATGAACTACGTTGCAAGGACACTCTCATTTACGTGAGAGCAACCGTAGGTGTTGTGAAAAATCCTCTCCATGAGATTTCCCGACCCACAGATCAATCGATGACCCTGATTAAGCAGTCAACAAATAAGCCCACTTGTTATAACGAGGATGCCCGTTTATACCTCTCATTAGGCGCTCACATAAACGATTCTGGAAAACACACTTAATGCCCTCTGCGTTTTGGTGCTTGTGCAGGCTACGGGTCATTCTGCGTGAACATAGCAGTCTTGCGACATGCGGTGGATTTTGCTTATGGTGGCACTGAGAGTGGCATACCATTCTTGCAAAATGCTGTGGTAAGTTTATTTGCTTGTGGTGGCAGTGAGCATAGCAGTCTTGCGACATGCGGTGGTGAGTTCATTTGCTTATGGTGGCATTGAGAGTGGCATACCATTCTTGCAGAATGTTGTGGTAAGTTTATTTGCTTGTGGTGGCATCTGCTTGTTGGCAGGCAGAGGAGCAGCATCTTTTTTAAAATTTCCAATTTGAGTTTCAGTCCCAGTTGCTGACACTCTCTCGTACAATGTGCAAGCACTGATATCATTGAAGCATTCCTTCTTTGAAACCCTCGTCTGGAGGACTCGGGTTCCCTTCTGCCTGGGTGTTAGACAGGGTATGGAGCGAGAATTAAGGGTTTGAGCTAGGCTAATAATCTATGGTCGAGTCTTATCTTGCTCCTCTAACAGTCTGACCTGAAATAAACCCTTTTTACTTGCCCACATTCTACATCTCCCAACAATAGGCGTCCATATTTATTTTTTCAAATGAGGCTGGAAAATTTTAACCAAGGTTGTTCACTGTGGATCTATGAGCCTCATTTGTCCTTGGCACAATGCTATACCAGGTGTTCCATCCTACATCCCTGTCCTGCATCACCATTTGCATTTCCTTTCATTTGAAATTCCCTTGCGCGTCCTCGGCTTTTAACTTCTTGCTTCATGGTGTGTATGTGTGCCCTCTCCCATACCTCTAGTTTCCCTGTATACTGTATGCGTAAGCCCCCTTCCTTGCCTCTTGCTACACGGTGTGTATGTGCCCCCTCATCCATTGCTTCACATTGTGTATGTGTGCCCCTCTCTCACCTTTTTTTCCCCTGCATATCTGTGCCCCCTTCCTTACCTCTTGCTTCACGGTGTGTACGTGTACCCCTTCCTTGCCTCTTGCTTCATGGTGTGTGTGTGCCCCTCTCTCACCTCTTTTTTCCCTGCTTATCTGTGCCCCCTTCCTTGCCTCTTGCTTCACGGTGTGTATGTGTGCCCCCTTCCTCGCCTCTTGCTACATGGTGTGTATGTGCTCCTTCTCTCACCTCTTTTTCCCCCTGTGTATGTGTGCCCCCTCCCTCCCTCCTCCCAGCCCATGGCATGCTGCATCATCGAGCTTATTGGAGGGCCAAACAGAAGCGGCTGGAAGCAGCGCATCTTCACGGCCAAACGCAACAAGGGAGCCTTCCTGGACAGGAAGGCATTGCGTGTCAGTGGCTGTAAAGACTTACGGGATGCGTTGATGGTGGGTGATATCTTTTGGTGGTTATGTTTGCATGTGGGCGTGCATGCATTTACGATTGTTGTGCTCTGTCATGCAGGCCACGGAGTCCTTATACATGCCCGACAACCCGTTCGAATATACTAGAATTATCACCAACTCTCATAAGGAGCCAGTTCAGGTGATGCCTACAGCCCTCCTGATCCCATTGTTATTTTTCTCTTTTCTTTGGGTGAGGGAGTTGTACGGTGCTCGGTACCAAGGTGGCTCCTTTTCCTTTATCATGTGGGGACTAATGCACACACACAAACACACACACACACACAAATGCACACAAGTACACACAGGCACGCATACACACATACACACACGCGTTATGGGCTTCGTCACCTTTTAAGCGTCGCCAGTGACACTCCCCCACTTGTCACTGCCCACGTAGCTTTTTCTATTTTCTTTAGTACATATCTGTCATGCTTAATCAGTGGCACGGACGGATCATGTGAATTTCCCTGAAATTTATATCGTGAGCAGCTTTTACGGGATTTATAATGTTAGCAGCCTTTGGATGCCATATGATCTCGTGAGTCTATCAATCTGCAGAGTACTCTGCAGCTTGCTGCAAAAGTAATCACGTTCTTTGAGGCAAGTGCAACTGTATGTCAGTTGGAACTGTCTTGCCACAGCTTGCGCTGTGGGAAACATCCTTTTTACATCTGGTCTTTAGTCAGTGCTTAGGTTGTTTTTCCCCTCTTAACCCCGACCTTAGCTTCTTGCTGTCTTAGTTGGCAGGTATGGGGGTGTCAATGGCCCAGCTGCTAACTTCCTTGTTCTCTTCCAGGAGGGTTTCAGTTTTTATGTCATTTAGTGATCAGTGTTTTGTAGGCAGCTTTCTCTCTCTTCAATTTTTTGTCAGAGGTTTTGGGCAGTGTTCTTTCCTGGATGGTTGGCCAAGTGTAAGTTCCCCTCCCACATTTGGTGGAGCCGAGCCAGAGTATAACTGAAACAGTTTTGAGCATTTTGCGCAAACATATCAGCAGGGGCTGGAGAGGACTTAAGAATTTTACACCTCATGGGACTCATCATTCCAGCAGAATCATGATGACTTATCACAAACAATTTGTTGCACCTTTGAGAATTGCTCCTGGCTGGTGAGGTGACAGAAAAAGAAGTCACAAGCCTGTGTTGCCTCTCTACCTTCGCTTGAACATTTCCAGCAATCTTAGCTCTGCACTTTCTTGCCTTAGCCTTTCCTGCCAGAACTTTTCGGTCCAAAGAATGCGCCATGATAGGAAGAGAAGGCCTTATGAGCTTAGAATTGCGACAAATGTGACTGGCACTCTGTTCGATAAAAAAGATATTTTGCCGGACTGTGCATGAATATCTTGCAATTCTTTGCACACAGCACCATCTTGTCTTCCCATCTCTCTTAGTTTCTGCTCAGATGCCCCAGAAATAGAAATATCGAAATAACCTCACCTTACCTTCCCATCTCAGTATGAGGAAGATAGCCCAACTCAATTGAGAACCTTTTTGAACCAGCCAGACGTGTCTAGTGTTGCCTCTTTTGTGGCTAAGTGCCTAGCCCTTTTCTCTCAGCTTTTCCTCCTAGCGTCTTTTTTTATTTGGCTGCAGACTTTTCCCAAGCTTCCGCTCATATGTCCTCCAAAGGCATAAATAGCGATGTAACATCTTCCTGGTCCTGGCAGATGCTTGATTGATTTTACTGGTTTTATTCAGTGCTGCAATGTCGCAAATATTGTTGTGCCTTTTTTTCCTTTCCAAGGGTTTTTTTGTAGGTGCTACGAGTCTGTGGTGCTACAACAACACTCCTTACAATTCAAAATTAATTACATACGCAACCTAGCAGTCGCATTTTCTGACTGATGGTTTAATCTGTAACTTCTGTAGCCTTGTCTTATAATGTGAGCAATGATTTTATGGTTATTTTAGTTGTTTGGCCTTAAATGGTCCTCTTGTAGTAAGCTCGCTCTTTCAGAGCGAATAGCAAACTCCCTACTATGCTCAAAAAAGAAGGAAAAGTGAAAGAAAAAATGGCAGCAAGAGGGGCCGGTTGGACTGGAAAAAAAACAGATAGGAGGCACAGGGGGAGATCTTAGGGGAAAAACAAAGGTGAAGGCGGCATTTCTTCACCTGGATCAGATCTGGGTGGCTTTACACCCTCCTCACCTGCCGCTGCTGGGTCTGGCCCGAATGCACCCCCAAAGCCGTGTCAACCGCGACGCTGGCATGACCCCCCCTACTGCCTGCAAAGACGTAATGTGTATGCTTTTACATACAGGACACATATGGTTTCGGCGATGTTGCTATGCAATAGCAAACGCAACAGTATGTCTTATTTACTAACATTTTCTATCCATAAAACCTGAATGCAATTATTGTGTGTCTTCTTGCAGGTATTTCACAAGGCTGCAAACTGAATTCAACTGCTGTATCCTTACATTCTCTACTCCTGAAAAAGACACCCATTTCCACTAAGCTTCACACCTTTCCTCCAGGGAATGCGTGTAAAAGATCCTCCACCAGCTCATCCCATACAAATCCTGTAACCTGCGCCTCTAAGTCCTCGTGAATGGAAAGCACAGGCACTATCATGGCGTTGTATCCCATCTGCTGAAGTCGGCACAAGGCCCTATCCACAACCATCTTCAGGATACTTCAGGATATTTGGCTGCTGCGTGTTAGGTGCGCCTTCCATCAGGCGCCTGATTACAGGCTGCACTGTGTGCATCAAGCTGCAGGAAGGGAAGGAGAGTTGATTTAAGAAAGATAGTCCATCCAGTATTGAGCAAGGTGGTCTCTCTGACAATTTTTGTGACAAACACAGACCCACGGAGTGTATTTAACTTTCCTGCAGAAAACCACTTTAGATCAGGGCAGGACCTCATTCAAATAAAAATGCTGGAGGGTGTAATATGTTGTAAGATCGAGTGAGGTGTGACTAGTGGAGAAGCCAGATAATGGAAAGGAAAAGGTGGGAAGATATGGCCTGCCAGGTGCACGTATTTAGTGTGTTTGGGCGTGTGGGTGTGTATGGGTTGTGTGCATAATCTTAATTTTCCTGCGGAAAACATCGTCAGAATGTTAGAAAGCCTTTGTAGGATCTATTGTTTGGCTTACTGCTCGCTTATTTGATGAACAAGCGGCCAGTAAGCCAGCTTGATTACTACGTAGGAAGCGGACAGGAAGCCAGGAGTAACGCTTTCCAGTAAGGCTTTCTTCAATTAAATTTAAAGAAGTCACGAGTGCCTTGACATTCCAGCTAGGAAGTGGGGGGCTCTTACTGGATCAGGAATCCAAGGAAGCAGGCTAGTAACCCTGTGAAGGCTTGCTTTGCTGAACAGAAATTAAGTTAGCCACAAGTACTTTAGCAACCCAGCAGGCGGTCTTACTGGAGCAAGAATTCAAGGAAGTAGGCTTGGCAAGCCCAGGTAACCCACAGAGACCAGCAAGCAGTAATAAGCCATGAATAAGCGGTCTGCAGTAAGCCTGCCTAAGAAGCATGCAGTAAGCCTGATCAGTAAGCCACAAATAAGTGGGGCAGGAAGCCACAATAAGGCTGACAAACAAGCTGCAGTAAGCCTGATCAGTAAGCCACAAAGAAGAGGGGCAGGGAGCCACAGTAAGGCTGACAAACAAGCGGCAGTAAGCCTGCCTAAGAAGCATGCAGTAAGCCTGATCAGTAAGCCACAAAGAAGAGGGACATGAAGCCACAGTAAGGCTGACAAACAAGCGGCAGTAAGCCTGCCTAAGAAGCATGCAACACCAGCTTGTCTTCCCACCTTAGTATGAGGATGGCCCAACTCGTTTGAGGACCTTTCTGATCCAACTTGGTGTTTTCGGTGTTGCTTCTTTTGTACCTGAGTGAAGTGCCCTTTTCCCTTGATTTTTATAGCGCCTTTGGTTTGGTTACAGGATTTTTTCAAGCTTCCGCTCAGATGCCCCTCAGAGGTGTTTATAGCGAATAGCGATGTAACCTTATCTTACCTTCACACCATGCCTCCACAAATACCACGGATAACAATGTGCATTTTACAAGCTCCCTTTTTGTTATAGTAGAAATATGAATATTAATGGTCTGAAACACAAGATCTAAGCAAACATGTGAGCAAATTTGTTTGTTTTAAACAACGATTGTTTAATGATACCAAGCTCATTTTGGTTGTTTGTTGCTTACTGCAGGCTTCTTGGGCTTATTGCCGCTTATTGGCCTGGCTTAGTGTGGCTTACTGGTCAGGCTTATTGGCCTGGATGTTTGTTGGCTGCTTCCTGATCAGGCTTCCTGCAGGCTTATTGGGCTTATTGCCGCATATTGGCCTGGCTTATTGTGGCTTACTGGTCAGGCTTATTGGCCTGGCTTATTGTAAAACACTGAGCGCTTATTGATCGAGTTCCCACCCGGCTTATCCCAGAGGCTTAGGCTTACTAAGCAACATGCCTAGGCTTGTTTTGTGCTTACTTAAGTAGCCAAGGCACATGATCACGCTTACGCTTACTAATCCTGGGTTACCTGCTTGGCTTCCTAAGGAAGGAGGAAGCATTACCAAGCACTAAGCCACGAATTGACTTACTTGCTTGGATTACTGCTGCTTACCTGCCGTCCTGGCTTCTTTGGCTTACATATTCGACTTGTTCAGTAAGCCAAGAACCTGGTTTTTCGGTAAGCACTCAAGAAGCCTAAGAGTAACTTTCTACATTCCGACGATCCTAAAGTAAGGACAGTACCTCATTCTGAAATCCTTCTACTGCATCTACTGCTTCACTCTTATGCAAGAACCCCTCCTGCTCACCCTTTATTCTGCAGGCTTTCAAAATCAAATTCCACCAGGAAGATGCATCTAGTGTGCGCACTCTCCACCATGGTGGAGAGGAGTTGCTGTGGCCTGTGAGTTCAACCAAATTCAAGATATCAATTTGTGTGTCTGTCTACAGCATCACGGACGTGTACATAAACATTCTCGACCTTTCACGCACAAGCAGTACTCCAGATCACTCACCGTGACCAGGTCCTCGTTGCTAGTGTCTAAGACGTCTCCACGCCCACCAGGATGAGGCGGCAAGACAATGGCAATGTCATATAGGTAGGACTCTAACTGGCACTAACTTCTGCTAATGCTTGTCGCACAATTTGCTGCTGCTACCAGGCCTGACAAGAAAAATTTTGCTCTTTCCATCGTGCATGCATGCTCCTTGCCGATCATTCATGGTGTGCCCACGCCAGGCAGATCACAGCATGTGAAACAACACTCACCATCAGCGCCTAGCCTCACAGAGCTACCACATTATAAATATAATTATTTACAGCACTAATAATACCGGCACAACATTTCTAGCAGCTGCACTTTTTTCCATAAGTATTCGAAGTAATTAAAGCACAAATTCTCCTTGAGTCAGCAACTTTTCGATTTGTGTCCTTGCTCATTATTATTTTTATCTTAAATAGGTGTGTTGTGATCCCAGACTTGTCGTGATCCCTTGGGATCTTTTCTCTTTCACTCCCACCATAGTTTTTCTTTTATATGATCATTTCTCTTTGTGGCCTTATTGCATGCCATGGCATGGAAAGAAACATTGCGGAAAAAATCACAGCTCATGCTCGCTATCCATGGTTAAGCTGGTAGTATAATTCGTCGGGACACTACAAATCCCCCGATAGCAACCGTTGTCTTGTTCTCGAAATAAGAGATAAACCTTGGAAACCATCTTTGCAAAGACCATAAACCCTCCCTTACTACTACCTCAAGACAACTACCACAAGACCTCCCTCCCTCCTTTCTATGCCAAAACAACGGAGCTACTGCAAATCTTCTGCCTTCCTTTTTCGTCCCCCCTGGACGGTTTTGGCTTGCGTACGGGACTTGGTCGCAGTGGAAGCTGGCTTTTGTGCTGTATGACTAGGAGCAGGGTTTGCCTGCACACACAATTGAGGTAGATTAAATACCGGCTCATGAGCTTGTTTTACGGTGTTAGATGCTGTAATTGATATTATACTTAATTCAGACTCAGCTTGCTTTTCGAAATGATTCCTGCTGCTGAGGTATTAAGTATATCAAAGCAGTGCCTATGTGCAAGCTGACTCATTTGTTATCCTAACCAAAATTAACTTTCTCACCCTCGTGAGTACACACCTTAAAACGCAGCGTGCGCCGGTACTGCCGCACTTCCTCCTCTTCTGCCTTGCGTGCTGCCTCTTCAGCAGCTGCCTTTTCTTCCTGCAAAACACAGCAAGAAGCATAGTACAACAACAGATAATTTGGAAACAGCAGGCACATGGCTGCATATCACATACCACAAATCACCTCCACGAAAATGAAAGCCGCACATTAACGCTTCCGTCCTAGTAGCATTGTAGACATCGCACGACTCACGACCATGATGACAGCAGCATGTCACGTAAATGCCGGCAGTTATCAAGTACCTCGATGGCCCTCCACTTTTCCTCCATGTGCTGATCAAAGAGTTGTCGTTCAGAGGCTCTAGCAATGGTGGAAAGTGCGAACCCAGAGGGCGCTGTGAGGGGGGCATCGCTTTCATGGGGGCGGAAGGGTGCCCCGCTCCACATGGCTCGTGCCTGACCACATAAATGGAAAAGTAAAAAGCGCATCTGCGCATGCCACAGGGGGATTTACATGCACAGATACAATGCTGATTAATCAAGCAAACAAACGTTCACTGCAAACAAACCGTACTTTTAACACCGTACACTGTAAATACCATACACTGTAAGCACCGGACGGTAGACAATGTAAACATTGGACACTGTAAACAGAACTAGGAAAACATGGATGGGTAGGGGCAAATGATCACATTTTGTAATGAATGGCAACTCAAGACTTCCTGCTGGGGTAAAGGCGGGCACGACACCCCTCTCTGCTAACAAGTACCTTGAACTCTGCCTCAGCCTGCTTCTGCTGCTCCTCCTCACTCAGGTGACTGGTGAAGTCAGCCTGGTAGAGCTCATGTCTCACCTGCATGCATAGGTGTAAACAGGTATTCACTGGGGCTTTCCTGTTGCATGACAGGCAATCTGTATCATACAGATCTGGCAAAGTCGCTCCAGTTCTGCCATCTTTCCACCTACTATCAAGTAGACAGCCCTTTGCTAAGTGCTACATACGTGTTGAGTGTAGTTATACCGTAGTATACTTAGCCAGTGCCTCGTCGCAAGCCTAGTTATCCTTTAAGGCACAGCATCCTTGTTTATAGATCAATTGGCTCAAGTGTAAACGAGTCGCTCCCTTTGGCAATGTCTGGCTTCACAATCCATTCCACTACTCTACCTGTGGCATTTCAACATTGTCTCATCACATATCAAGTCTTGCTCCTTTAATCCCTCACATAAATCAAAAGCTTGGGCCCATCATCAAAACAGCGTGGTCAAAGGTGCTTCAAAAGGGAATCCCCAGCCCTCTAACCAGCCGCTCTGCAACCACCTGCTACGCTCCTTAAAAACGCATCACAACTGCTGAGTTTGCCTGTATGAAGGCCCAAACGCACATCAGACGCGTACCTCACTGCGCAGGTTAAAGGGATTAGGCACTGTGAGTGGCCTGGGCTCTGGCTTGGGAGGCACGGCAGGCCTCTCAAGGGTAGGGGGCAGCTGCTGTGCCTTGCGCACACGCAGGGCCTCCTGCTCCTGCTCCAGCTCCGACAGCTTGGCCTGCACCCATGAGTTAAACAACGAGCTTTGAGGACAGGAAGGCCAAACGAATAAAGATCTATGGCATGCAAGTGGTAGCAGCCCCTTGCCCCTGCACAAGCACACAAGTCTTTGAGCACACACGTGTAGGGTTGGCCTGATATATATACGGTGTATGTACAATGTTTTTAGCAGGGAAATCACCAATATACAGTCATAAACAATGTATATATACGGCTCTGGCCAACCCTACACACGTGCCAACCTTGAAGGGCACATGCGCGTCCAGTTGAGCTGGTGTTAGCTGTCAGAGGATGTGATTGTGATCCAGGGTACTTAAATGTAAAATATGAAAGGAGAGTAAGTAGAACAAAGCGTCGTTGTTTTGATTTGGAACAAACAAAGATTCACACAAATCTTCAGTCAATCCCTTACGCACGCAAACTGGCCACTGTGCAGGCACGTTGCCTACAAGTCATGCTTTCCCCATACTACACCACAAACCGCAGGCACGTTGCCTACACGTCATGCTTCCTATACTACACCACAAACCGCACACCTGCAATTTGCTCTGGTGCAGCTGGCCTCGGCGGTCGGTGCGCAGCTGGAAGGGCTTTTGTTGTGTGGGCGGGTGAAGCTCTCGTGGTGCAGCCTGGAACTCCCTGAAAAAGCTCATTAAAGGAGAAAAGGCAGGAGTGGACAAGAAACCTATCACTTTTAAGCCCTTAGTACACATTGCAGCCAAAACTTGGGTGGTGGCATCCGTGAGACGACGAACATCCAAGATGGAAAAAGACACAAGATTGTTGCTGCTGCTGCAAGCTATAAGTCAAGTTTTTGCGGAGCAGAGCCAAACGTCCACTAAGTGCTTTTTTAAGCTGCTGAATCTAATGGTGACAATAGCAGATCCTCCTGCCAGTTTTTTTGGCCAGTGCCGGCAAATTCCACAAGCGTGCAGTAAGGTGGAACTCTAGAAAGGGAAATTTGCTGGTGAAGATGGGTCCAACCGACTCAGCGTCTTCAGTTACCTTGGAACTTGGAGGAAATCAGGCACAGGGCGGGCCTTAAACCCAGTGCTGGTCTCTTCCTCTTGCCTGGAAGCCTGCGACTAATTGTTCATGTGTGCAGTGCGAATGTAGCATAGTACAGACTTCCAAGAGAATTCATGCATGAAATCGAACTGGAAACTAGTGCGGTGCATGATGTCAGCTTGTAGCAGTATGCTCCAGAAGCAGGAGAGCACATGTGGAGCCTACTCTCCAAGCATTGAGCTACCTGTGCCGGCACATCGTTTGAACAATTCCTCTTTCTCTGCTGAATGGGGGCTGCGTAATCATCCATTTGCTGCCTCTAAAAAGCGTGTGGGCTGCTGCATGCAGGACATGCCCTGTGCACATGAAATAGCACGCACCTGCATGGCACTAGTCCTTGAGCGGGTCCGTAGCATGGGAGATCTGGGCACAGTAAGGCTCATTCGGGGCTTCTTGGGGAGGCCCACCTGGGCACATTGTAACAGCAGGATGCCAGGGAATGAACAAGTTTGCCATGTGGAGTGTCTTGCAGGGGGAGGAGACTGTGCAGCTGGGTAGGTTGTTCATTGGAAATTCACGATAACCATTCAGGCCGACTAGAAAGCGCTATATGTTATATATTGCTGCAACTGTGCGTGCTAAAGAATTACTGACACACTTGACTACCCTGTTGTACATGTGGACATGTGCCCTGTTGTACACTTGCCATTTTTAGGGTTGGCCAGAACCGTATACAGATATATACGGCGTATATATATGCGCCATATATATACGGCCGTATAATTGTTGAAGCCACCGTATCCGTATCCGTATAAATGGGTTTAAACAGGGCCGTATATATACGGCGTATAAACCGTATATATACCGTATAAATATGGTTTGAAGCTGTGGCCAAAAAGCGCCTTCGACAGGCCTTCGAGGTGCCTTTAAGTGACCTTCCGTTACCTCAAATTGCCCAGTTTTTTCAGGGCTTGTTAGTACTTATAATTCATTATTCTCAAAGCATGGAAGATGGTAGGGATGCAGCAGGCATGGGAGGGAGTGTTAATGGGGCTGTCTCAGGGGGGGCTGCAAGTGGTTCAGCAGCAACAACAAGTTCAGCAGGTGGAGCAGCAGCAGCAGCAGCAGCAGCAGCAGCAGCAGCAGCAGCACTAGTGCTTGCAACTGAGGATCAGGGGTGCCCTGCAGGCTGGCAAGCCAACCCGTCAACAAAGGGAGGAAAGTGGGTGAAACCAGAAAGGGCAATGGAAATGATGCAGGATGCGAAAAGGAGGGGGAGGGCAGACTATTAAAAGGACTTGGAGCCTGTGCTTGTAGAGAAGGAGAACTGGGGGGGGAGTGTTTGCATGTTAAAGTGCATAAAGGAGGGGG
>Ga0307942_1000548_pt1:17500-26630 | contig 26630 bp, 32 predicted proteins | sample OrgLakmetagen175_FD_201846 | JGI IMG/M metagenome (GOLD analysis project Ga0307942, IMG submission 201846) | Saline water microbial communities from Organic Lake, Antarctica - #175 | ecosystem: Environmental > Aquatic > Non-marine Saline and Alkaline > Saline | place: Antarctica... | reverse complement strand
ATCAGCCTGGACTACCCTCCGCAAAGTGTCACTATTGGTATTAAGCATACTATTGAAAAGCTTGACAGCTGACCGAAACCAGAAGAATTGCAACGGTTCATGTCCACATTCTCGGAGTACAGCCCATTTACTGGTTAACCGCTTCACACCTAATATGCCCTTCAAAAAATGCAAATGAAGCGTAGACAGCGAGCTAGAGAATTCCTGTCTGCATGCAAAATATAGCGCCCCATACTTGACTATCATAGACTACATGCCAGCAGTAATAACACACGTCTTAGCGAGCCACAAAGAAGTGTGTGGTCTGTCTGCCAAAGCGTGTTCACAAACCTACGTATCCTATAGGCAGGGGCAAGAAAAGGACGGGATGCATGTTCAGCAGACTTAGCCATGTTCAAGGTCCTGTAGAAAACCATGCCCAGATACCTAAAAGAATCTTTGATCTTTGATAAAGTCTGCAACAATGATACAACAAGGCATTATATATACACCCTGCCGAAGAGACATAGATAAGATTGAATCCAGCCTGGCTCTTACCTTCCTAGTATCTCAATGCACAACAGCGGCAGAAATATAGCAAACCACTGGCAGATGTAATCTCATGGTCACTCCGACCCAGCCTCATAATTAAGTCCCAAATAGAAAACTTGGACAAGGCTTACCACAATGATTGTATCCAACAAGCACGTAAACAACAACAAAAACTTATTAGCAAACATCCTAAGCAAGCAAACAAAGATATCTTTTCCACCAGTACCGGCCAGCCACGGGCGGGGTATGGTAACTCTCCAGGACCCTATAACACAGGAAATTGAGTCCGAGCCTGACAAAATTAAAAACATAGTCCATGCTTTCTTTTCAAAGTCACTTCACGCTTTAAACCCCAAAACAAGTCAATACCTGCCGGAACAAACCCCTCGACACTTCCCGTGGGATGATAATTATAAAGCAAACAGAGGCACACCTGACCCCTTCACCTTAGAATCCAAGATAACAAGGTCAGAAAAAGAGGGCAGCTCTGAAAGGCAATGGCTACACAGCTCCAAAATAGACCAGGCAGCCTTCCACGAATGCATCAGCTCACTGAAAAACAACAAATCACCAGGCCCAGACGGTGTCGTTAACAAGGTCCTAAAAATGCTCCCTTCTGAAATACAAAGGGTAATACACATGTTGCTTATCATAATGTGGAGTGACCCCCCAGGCTTGGAAAATGCGAAACTGTGCTCCTTGATAAAAATAAAGGAGAAGAGACACAAATAACATCGTATAGGCCAGTTGGATTGGCTAACACCCTCTACAAACTATCGACACGCACGTATGGTCACAAATGCAATGTACGAATATGCAGAATGTAACTCACTGCTCAGCAACACACAAGCAGGCTTTCGAAAACAACTAGATACCATCCACCAACTTGAAAACGTCATCATGGCCCTTGAAGATTCAATACTACACAGCAAGGACATATATGCCCTCGTTGTTGACTTTACCTCCGCGTCCAACACAACTGACCATGACCGCATGCTATGGATCATGTACGACCTGGGCTTTCCTACGGATGCAATTGAAGCGGTGAAGCATCTGTACACTCAGGCAAGCACGCAGATCCGCCTCCCAAGCGGTGGGAGTACGGACCCTATTCCTGTAGAGAGGGGAACGATCCAAGGAGAAACCCTATCCCCTTTCCTCTTTCTCCTATATCTAGAACCTCTTTTACGGTGGCTCCATGTGGGTATAATTATGCATGTGCTGACTCACACGACCACTCAGGCAGCCTGGTTAGCCTAAAGCACATGATCCTTAACAACACCCTGAGCAATGGGGCCTTCGCAGACGACCTAATATGCCTGTCAGGATCCCTTCGAAACCTCCATATTCAAGCGGACAAGCTGACCAGGTACTCTAATCGGGCTGCTCTGCAGGTCTCAGGCAGCAAGACAAAGGTGACAGGAATCCTACATGGGGCTGCCAAAACTGGAATGTGGGGAAAAGACCCCAAAAAACATCTGAGGACACAGCTCTCCAACAAAGTACTCGTCCAAGGACAACATGCACACTTCATTGAGCAAAGTGACCTTTTACCTATCTCGGCGTTGAGCTTACTATGAGCCTGAACTGGACACACCAGTACACACGTATGACAGAAACCTTAAAATAGGCCTCAGAAACTCATATGCCTCCCCCTGGCAGGCCATACACATTATAAATACCGCAATCATGCCAAGCATAGCGTATGCATTTCCGGTCACCCCCTGCGACCCTGACCGACTAAACGACTAGGACAATGAAATTGGGAGCCTGATCAAGCACAAAATCAAGTTCATGAAAAGCACCCCCACTGCCATGATCAGAGAGAATAAAGATGACTTTGGCCTAGGATGCCATTCAATTTCAGTGGAATATCACAGGCGAAATGCCGAAGCCCTAATACACAGCATGAACCATAAAAGACAGAGACATAAATGTATAACAGAGAAGCTGCTCCGCAATCAATATTGCCCTCTTAAGACAAAAAAGCCTTTGATCTACAAGCACAACACAGGGAGTCATCAATCCCTCCGAGACGCCTCTAGGATTCAATATGCGGGTACGGCAGCTGCTTAGTATCGAACTTTCTAATATATGTGTTATTAAAAAGAACAACAAACACTTCTCTGAAGACCTGAAATGGATCTCAGCCCTTGTTTCATCCAAGCGGATTGTGTACAACCTTGAAAACCTGGTACACGTCATCGCCAAGCCCCTTGTAGCACTGGGGTCTCCACTCCGACTGACCTCTTGGAAGCAAATAGCACACGTACAATCACTGGTAACGCCCTTAAACTAAGATTTGGGAGGCACTGCTCTGATGAACATATCATCGCTTCAAACCGACTATCTGCTCTCCTAAACACAGATTCAGCGACTGTGACCACGCAAGACATAGCTCGAGAACTAGTTCGGCACCGTAGCAAGGGATGCAACATCTTGATTGAAGACAGAAAAGTAAACACAGCTCCAATGGCCATCGAGGGCTTGTGCCAGGCATTTGAACAAAAAAGGACAGAAAGACAAGCAACCATTCGCGTACGCACACTACGCCCAGCACCTAATATCCTCCCAATGCCTACACACACACCGCACGACGCACCCCCAACCTTTTAAAGGCACCCTGTAACTCTTAGACGGGTGAGGATACAGCAATCAGCTAGCCAGCCCACCCCTGGCATTATTCACAATTATGTCCAGAGAGCCAACCAGAAATTGTCACAACAGCCCCTACAAGGATACTATACAGAGGCAATGGACACAGAGGAGCAACCCACTAAAAGTATTAGACCTGCAGCGGCCGGTTCAGAACAAATACGACCTCAAAGTGTTGTGACCACACCTAGGCAAACCCGTGCCATGACCAGGCAGGAACTACCCTGTACATCTGCTGCTAACAATAGATTAGCAAACACGAACAGAAAGCGCACACACCAGGACTCTGATGAGCATGACGCATCTCAATCAAGACAGATTCAAGGCAATGCTAACAAAACTGGACGATCGGAAAGTCTGCACCAGTGCTCCCAGAGACAACCTGATGATGTTAACGTATTACAACATGCTCCCCGGCATCAAAGTCTAGGATCATCACAAAGGCAAACACGCTCCATGACTCAGAGGTATGAGACTCAAGATGCCAATGCAGAAGACTGCCATATCAAGAATGCTTGCAAGAAACACCCATATTCCGCGGGGACACCACCTGAATCCCCTTCAGCAACCCAGGATAGCGAAATACAAAACACTACACAAAGGAAATCACAATGGCTAGCAGAGAGACAACAAACACTCGCCCCACAGGCAAATGAACAGCCGCCCAAGCCCAAGGGGACAAAGCGCAAGTGGACAAAGCGCCAATGACTTAATGACATATCGTACTGTGCGGTACAACCCCTTGACCCTGAAAATAGGGTAACCTCTTTTTGGGACTACAAAAAGGTTTGCGTTGCGGGAGCTTTCAATGACCCATCTGATGCTTTTTAATACATGTACCAATACCATCTGCAAGCTGCAAAAGTGGTAGATCATCGCCTGCACGTCAACACAAACGCAGAGCAGATGAAACAGAAGCCGAAGACCAAGAGCAGTACCTCACACACTATGAGTCCTTGATTATTGAAAAATGGGCTCTTTGTCTGCTTAAAGCCGACAAAAACAGAGCCATCATCAGCACGGAGCATATTGCCCGCATAGATGTGGAAGATGCCGGCTGCGAGATCTGCTGTGACCCAGGAACACATGAGGAACACACAGAACAGGAAATCTACCTACCACAGATATGTACCAATGCAGCGTATGCAACCGCACCTACCACTGGTCATATTTAAAACAGCTCCAATGCTACAAGGAAGGAGACAGAATTAACATAGATGCACAGTCTGACTGGAGCTGTCCTGCTGCCTGTCACGACCTCTCCCTAGACGAAAAAGAAGCTAGGTCACATGCATCACAACACGAATTGCTCAAGGTAACCTGGAGCCCCACCTGGGAGCCAAAAGAACTACTGCACTCATGGACAAGCTTTCGGCAAATGATTCAAATTTATGAAGCTAATTGCACCCCCCCTTGATGAAGGACTTGACAACCTAGAGAGGCAAGGTTTTTGCACATCAATAAATCATAGCAGATGGAAATCCACACTAGGCAAAGAAATAAGGTCAAAGGCCTGCTTCGATATGCAACCAACCAATCCACATGTGGACATCACTCCCACGGGGCACTATGAAGTTTGAATCAGAACGGTAGATTTTGTCCGCCTGAAGGATGATATTGCGCAAAACAGATCGCCAATGATACACGCCACACACAAGGCTTCCCTCCCAAAACTATATGAAGCTAGAGCAGCCTGCATATATAAGCCAGATGGCAAATGCATAGGCTCCTGTGAGCGCTCCCACCTTTTAAGAGAAAGGTTCCATGAAGCTCAGAAAAACGGACTACACAGAGATATGTCTTGTCCTGTTCAAAGCCTAGCCTCTGAAATTGCGGGTCTGCTTCAGGATCACCAAGCACGCCTCAAAACCCCTAAGGCAAGCCAACTGACACTAGAATCCTATTCCCGTATCCTACCCCAACACATCAGTGCAGCACTTCAACAATGCGCCATGGTCTCAAAAGAAAAAATGAAGTGCCCCAATTGGAAATTATGGGCATACACTGACGAAAGCTGCATAGGCAAGGCCAAAAGCTTAATAGGCGCAGGGGTATACTGCCCTCAAACCAAAGCTGATTGTTATGTGGACTCAGGAGGCGTGGGAATGACAAACACCATCAATAGAGCTGACCTCACAGGGATCGCAGCAGCGCTTACCAATAAGTATACCCAGATTGCAACGGACAGTGCATGCTCCCTAAGCCAAATTAGAAAACAGCTACTCTTCCCTGAAATGCAACGAGACCATATACACTCAAACCTGCTAGAACAAATTGTATCTATGATTTATGCTTCACCAGAACCTATCTGCTTCTATTAAGTGAAAGCACATAGTGGCATTGCCGGAAATGAATGCGCAGATGCAATTGCCAAACACTCTGCCTTACATGACGGAGGTCATGACATGCACTTTCAGCCTCCGGCTCCAGACGGTGATGCATACACACACCTTTACTGGCTTGCGGCTAAAGACACCGATGAGAATCCCAGCGGAAGAGGGGCGACCACACCTAGGCTTCGTGCACTCTTTGATTTAAAGGCCAAGCTGAGAACAGAAATATGCAAATCATACAGACCGGGGAGTACCAAAACACAGGGTATTACAACTACTGGAAGGACCTTAGACCTTTGGTCAATAAACAAGCCACAAATGCTTTCTGGAACAATAGTAATCTCAATTATACGAAAAGCGTAATGTTATGAGGTACCGCACTGCCGCACTGGTACAATTGTAAATCAAAAACACGCCTACCGGTACGGCTTCTTTCCCAATGCAAACTGCTCCATCTGCCCTTGCACGGATGGTGCGCTTCACATACTCTCAGGTTGCCAACACACTAAAATGAGGAACATGATTATAAAACGCCATAATACGGCAAGTTTGCTGATTGTCCAAGCCCTACAAAAGGGACCATGCGGTGCCAACCAAATTGCCTACACTGACGTAGGCAGCGCAGATAAACTATCAGAGCAAGGCCTAGATCTGAGAAACACTGCCAACAAAACACTGCCCTCTTGGTTGCTGCCAAAACTAACAGCACATGCTTTAAAAGCCTCTTACCGTCCTGACGCCATCCTACTTTCTACCTAGCACTGTGTGCTCCTCTTGCGTAACCACCCGCAACCCGAACTTTCAACAGCTTGCAAAAGACAAGAAATTAAATCCAAACCAGTGGGAGGTTCACCTGACTGAGTTTAAATTCTGTTAAGACACTAGGCCTGATCCCTAACTCCAAAAAGGAAAAGCACAGCGCATACAGCATGCTTATTGCCAACCTAAACAGCCAGACAAGGATATAGGGAAGTCAAGCTTCACGTGATCTTCGTTGGAGCTATGGGGACTACCTACAAAGACTATACAGACAAACCTCTGGCAGACCTTGATCTGGATTTGCCACCATAAGATTAAAAAATTGACACACACCGAATAATCACTCCATCAGACATGCATCTGCACTCATAAAAAAAAGGTATGCAGTGCAATATAATACAAGCAACAACAGTCAAGGATTGGGTCCAAGTGCTACAGCACACAACCCCCCTGACACACATTAATCTTTTTAATTGTTTGCCTCCTGTGACATCACTACCAGCGGAGTCTATTCTTTTTTCTTTTCTTTTCTTAAGCCTACATGCAATAAAATCCGCAACAAAGCTCATACAGATGAGACGAGACATTGAACACAACCCCCACATATGTCTGGGCAATGCTCCTGGCGTGCAGGCCTCTGCCTCCCAACCACCTGATCCCCACTAACGCCTTTCCTCTTTTGTTCTCCAGGTGGGAAGTTCTGTGGCTCTGCGTCCATAACCAACTATCCGTTTATAAATGGTGCAGGACACAAAACAACAAGTTTTCCTAATTCATGCCGGTGGTCTTCCATTTCCTTTCTTTAGAGCTTTTCTCCTCTCAGCTTTCTGCATTTTTCTTTCCCTTCCCGCTTCTTCTCTCTTTGTCTTTTCTTTCTTTTTTCTTTTCGCTCTTTGCTCCTTCTTTTGCCTTTTCTTTCTTTCAATAGAGGTCAGGTGGTTGGGAGGCAGAGGCGCTTTGGCGACGCTTTCCCCCTCTCTTCATGACTTTCTGTTGTCAAAAGACTGATCCAGTGGGGCATTGTCACTTTAGTCTTAACACAAATGAGCTGTGAAGGAGCTTCAGCAAGGTGCCAATACTTCATGACACGATAGCTTTTTATTTCTTTTCTGTGACAGTAGAATGAGTGGCTAAGGTCATTGACTTGTACGAAGCCATCTGCGAACGAGGTGGAAACCAGGATTCTTGTTATACAAATTAAAAATTGTGTTATCAAGTATTTAAACGGAAGCTTGGTTGCAAGCAGTCCAGTAGCAAATAAACAAAGGAGCTTAAAATGCACCTTAATTAGGCATAAAGTAAAGACAATCAAGGTTTCCTTCAATGACTGGCAGGGAGAAATAGAAAAGAACATGAGTGTTTGCATGGAGCAGAAGGGTGGAAGCAAGTCACACTTGTATCGAGGTGAGATCTGCATGCCTTAGTTGGCAAGAACAATTTGGTCACATGCGGCAGCCAGGTTACACTCTTTCAATCTGCCTATATCAGCAACGAGCAACTCATAGGTAGCAAGCTAGATTCTCCCATCCAACTCGCTCAGCGATGGCTGATTAACTTTAAAAAGGCAGAGCAACATGGTAATCTGAACGCTAAGGCACTGCAATAATTACGTCTTCAACCAACAATACAACATGTTGCTTACATTTCAAGTTGACAAGTACGAATCCTTGCCAAGATGTGTCCCTGCACATCTGCAAGTTTGTTGTTCTGCTCTGGCCAGCCTGTCCTACCGAGTACATCACACACACGCTTGGTCCAGCAGGACAGCCAGCCTCTACAATTAAAGGGGTTTCAATGGATTAATATCTGCCCAGTCCCACAGCCTTGACCTTACAGATGTGGAAAGCTCCTTCCTAGCGATAGCCGTAGCCCACCATTGCAGTATGAGGTGCTCCATGTTGGGGCATCATGGTGAAAGCGGGGTGGCCCGTCCTAGTATACATTGGAGGCACAGGGTGCGCCCCTGTCATAGATTGGGGCTCCATCATTGGGTAACCCCCAGGGGCCATCGCTGCTGTGGCAGCCATCATCTGCAGATCACGTTGACGTTATGGGGTTTATGTTATAATAATGCTCACAGAGTTTTTAAACAGTGTTGATTGAATGAGGGAGTTGTTCAAGACGCCTTGCTAAAGCTGCATTGTCATAAGACACGGCCGTTTACCATCGTAGCAGGTAGGCCAGAGCATGTAGCATGCTACAGTTCAAGCAAAGGACTGCAGAAATGACGTATCGAACAATACATCCTGCGGCATGCGCGATACCACACGTGTCAGAGAGCAATTCTCTGCAGTTTTATATGATGCCTCGTTTTGTCCTACACAGTAGCTTACTACTTTCTTGTAAATGCCTGGGCTCACATGCAAGCTCAAGAGAAGATCTGCCAAATATTATGAGCATATCTGCGTTGCAAACAAATTGAAAGAGACGCACCTCTGGCTGTGAACCTTTTACAGAGGCGTATGTGTAGGGTTGGCCAGAACCATACATTTATAGGTATATACGGTGTACATACGGTACTTTTAGCAGGGAAATAAATACCATACATACGGTTATATACGGTGCAGATATACGGTTCTGGCCAACCCTAGCTGTACACGGTGTATACATGGTATTTTTTGCAGGGACTTCATCAAATATGTGGTCATATACGCAAATAGATCATATATCCGGTTATGGCCAACCCTACTTACGTGATTATGCACATTCACAAGCCTGTAAGCTACCACCATGATGTCACAACATAAATCCAAGAAATTTCAGGAATAGAGAGACATAGTATGAAGACAGTGGGCCATTATTTCTCCCCTGGGGACTCAGTGGTGCCTGACAGATTACAAGACGAACAACTA